>Ga0210394_10000765_pt1 | contig 60279 bp, 79 predicted proteins | sample IncBWC12MmetaG_FD_160121 | JGI IMG/M metagenome (GOLD analysis project Ga0210394, IMG submission 160121) | Forest soil microbial communities from Barre Woods Harvard Forest LTER site, Petersham, Massachusetts, United States - Inc-BW-C-12-M | ecosystem: Environmental > Terrestrial > Soil >...
GCCCTCGTGACGTTCGCCCCGTTGAGGTTCGCCCCCCTGAGGTTCGCCCCGCTGAGGTTCGCCCCGCTGAGGTTCGCCCCGCTGAGGTTCGCCCTGACGCCTTCGGGCTTGCCATTTAGCCAATCCAAGTGAAGTCCGAGAACCTTTTTGAGTTCGTCTTTGTCCACAATTACCTCCCTAGAGCTTGCACGCAACTCGCAGCCGTCCGACTTGCCATGTCTGCCCAGAACTCCCGGTCCTGCCGTAAGCCTGCAACTTCCGAATCCATGCAGATCACCAGTAGTGCGGCATAAAGCAGGACGCAGAGGCGAAACCAGCGGTAGGTCACTTGTTCTCTCCTGCCAGCGCTGCCCGTACCTTCCGTTTCCAGCGTCTAGCCCGCTTCCGGTTCCCGCACTTTGCAGAGCAATACTTCTGCCAAGGCGTCTGTTTGGTAAATTCAAGTCCGCAGTAGCATTTCATAGTTATTCGCCTTTTTCCCTCAACCACACGAAAAGGTGCTTGCCATCGTCATTGGAAGTTGATATTTGACGATCCTTCAGCGCGGTGGTTGATTTCCTGAAATGGTAGAAGCTGGCCGTTATCCGCCTACGCACCACTTCAAAATGCTCACCACCCAGCGGCAACTGAACAGCCTTTCCTTTCGGAAGGGATAAAGCTTGCTGCCACAAGGCCTCCCATTTCGATGAATTAACTCGCAGCCGTGTAGGAATATTCGCCGTCTTGTATTTCATAGTGATGGCATCGTAACGCCATTACCAACAGCTGTCAATCACAAGATGTGGGCAAGTATGCCGCTAAAACCACAACCTGTAGTGTGTTACTGAGTGTCGGCATTTTGCCTACAAAATGTGTATGGTACAAGTTGACAGCGGCGGAGAGGTTGTGCGATGCTACTGGTGCAGGAAAGTTTGGGTGGGCGGCCCGTTGGAAAAATTCCTTCGCCGGAGTCGCCAGCGCCGCCCTCTCCTAACCTTCTTGCTTGTACTCCGGCGAATGCAAGTTCCCTTTACAATTCGGAGCTTCTCATGGACCGGGAGACCTACGTCTGCTTCCCGGTAACACGGGCGGAGGATCGCGGCACCCCTTCCGAGAAAAAAGGGCCGCTGCAACACGTTAACCCCATCAGGTCTGGGGAAGAGAAGCAAGGCTGTCGAAATCCGGGCAACGGGCAGGTACTCGATCCTGCGAAAACGCCAACGTCCCGGTCGCATGGACAGGCTTACATACTAAGACGTACCTACTTCTCAAGAACGGCACGGCAGACGAGCACGGAACACCCTGAGTCCAAAGGGATGGCGTGTGTCTACAGGAGACTTATGCTTCCAAATGAATGCGCCGAGCAAGTCTATAATCTCTATCCAAGGCACGTTGGAAAGCGAATAGCGATCCGGGCCATCGAGAACGCGATCACGCGCCTGCGGGCTGGAGAGTACAACCAGAAACCGATGGCCTTAGAAGATGTCTACAAGTTCATCATCACAAAAACCCGCCAGTACCGCGATTCTCCAGCAGGCAACAGAGAGAGCCTAACCCCACACCCATCAACCTTTTTCAACCAGTCACGCTATTTGGATGATGAGGTCGAATGGCACCGCCTTACGGCTTCGGAAGTGCAGGCCGTGGATGAAAAGATGCGGATGCACGCACATGAGGGGCTGGCCTCGCCGTTCAGCTTTAGACCGCAATGACTGGCGATCTGGATTTCTGGCGAGAGCTACGAGACACGGCCCACGCCACGCAGAAACGGTTCTACATTCGCGGACGCAGTTATGTCCAGATTTGGAGCCTAAAAGAATGGCAAACGAAGGATTCACCTGCCGCTACGAGCCTTGGCTTGAAAAAGCCATGCAAGAGTTCAACGCGAACAAGCGCCGCGAGGCGAATTACCTCTATCGGGAAGCGCCGGATCAGTCGCTAGATGGGCTGAGAGTTCGCAGGCGGCAGGAAAAGCGGGACGAAATGCGCCAAATGCAGCATAATTGGGTGAATCTATCGAGGCTGGAGAAGGAGGCGAAACTGCGATGAGTGCAAAACCTGTGCAAACTGTTGAAAAGCACGACGGGGAGAAGGAGCCATTGCGCTTCGACCCGTCACGCGGGTATCTGCTCTGTTTTCATTGCTGGAATGGAAACCACTTCGCTCCTCCGTACCGAGACGCGCAAGGCATTAAGCGTCCCAAGACTGCCAAATGTGATGGCGGGGGTTGCTCTTGTGGGTGCCGCCCAGAGTTCAAAGAGAAGCGCCCGCCAAGATTTACAGGCGAAGGCCAAACTTCGTTACTGACGGACGATTACATTATCGTTGGCCCTAAGGCGGCAGAGCTGCAGGCGCAATTAGAGGCGCTTAAGAAGTGAAGCCACGCAAGCCAATCCGTAAGCGCAGCAAGAAGCGCTTTCCATTGGTGACTGAGGCCGACGCCTGGGTGAAGGCTATAGTATTCCAGCGGCAGGGTACGGGTTGTCTGAAGTGCGAGAAACTGAAACCGCTGCAGGCCGCGCACATCTTGGCAAAGGGATCACACCCGAGCATACGTTACGACCTAGACAATGTGATTGGCCTGTGCCTTGCGTGCCACATTTTCTGGAGTCACCGTGATCCCGTAGGCTTCGTGGATTGGATAGAGGCTAAATTTCCCGGCAGAATTGACAGGTTGAGAGCTGCCGCAACTGAGCGCATGGGCGTCGATCTCAAGGAGTTAATTTGCGTACTCAAGCAGATTTATGAGGATGAGAGCACGGCCCACGGCAGACCCCCAGAGCCGTCGCCCCCTACTTGGAACGGAGCCATTCTGAGCAAACGCTCCCAATTACTGAGGCTCATGGGCGGAAATCTCAATCTTCCGCATGGGAGAGATCGGCGCAAAACAGGCCCGCCGCGAGTGCCCAAGACTTCTAAAATGTGCCTCAAAAACAAGCATTCCGGCTGTTACGTCGTGGAATGCCCGTGCTTTTGTCATAGGAAAACGAGAACTTAGGTGTACAATTCGCCCGAAGGAGCAATAACCATGCAGAAACTCTGGAATTATGCTTGGCAGCACGCCGTAATCGCCGTTCTGTGCTTCACTATCGTGCTCACAGCTTGCACGGTCGATCAGGTGCTTTCTGACATTGATCTCGTATTGCAGACCGCCGCGAACTTGGAAGGCGCAATTGGCGCAGTCTCCCCGGCAGATGGTGCAGCCCTGCAGCTCCTTACTGGCCTTGGAATTGCGGGAGTCAATGCCATCAAGACCGCATACGACAACTACGAGAAGAACAAGACATCGAGCAACCTGCAAAACGTCGTGGTAGCAGCTCAGGCAATCCAAAGCAATCTGCCTCAAGAGCTGGCAGCGGCTAAGATTGTTGATCCAATGGCAGTGCAGAAGGCCACGGCATGGGTAAATCTGGTCACGGATACGGCTGTAGCCATTGTGAATGCGGTATCCCCGTCCACTGCCAATATCAGCGCCCGCACAATTGGCGGAATGCCAACCCCTGAAGGCTTGCAGATGCGATGGCAGACTCAGGTCTGTTTAGGGGATACGGCCTGCGGAGCATTGGTGCACGTGCATCACAAGCATGGGCGCTAGGATTTGAGGCAGGCTTTGTGGATTCGTCCACCAGCCCCGAAGTCTCGGACTACCGCCGAACCAGGACGGGCTTGCTTGCCACACTTGGCGCAGAGCCTTTGTGTTCCCCGTTTTGGCATAGCTCCTCCGCTTGTGGAATGGCTTTTGCTGCGCCTACGGTGACTCTGGAGCCAGAAATAACCTTCGGATAGCCCTCGGGCATGGGCCTAGGCCCACCAGAGGCTAGAATCAGCCGTTTCATAGCTTCGTTTCGGCCCAAGATCGTCACCATAAGCGCCATATTAGCGCAACGATGCCAGCCCAGAACAGCAATCCAAGGCCCATAGTTAGCAAGAACGGGTGATTGATCTTGCGGAGAGTGCGAAACGTTAGAATCTGGCCGTTCATCTCAAATCACGCTCCATTTCCGATTCTTCATCGAATTTCACGATCTTGCAGCATTTTGCACACATTTTGCCTGTGTCAATTCCCCGCCAGTCGTGACTGCAAACTATTGATTCCCGGAGCTTAATCTCATCTTCTGCTTCTTGCGCCGTCATCCAGAAAGTTGACCGCATCTTTGGCCTCCTATGCTGCTTTGACCGCTCCGCCATTCTTGCCAGCGATTACAGAGTCGCCGCTTCCGCTTCCCACTTTGCCGCAGTCTTGCGATATAACCTTGGATGCATCCCACGATCTGCCAATTCGCGCAATTCTCTCGCCCGTCGCAGCAATGAATACTTGCGGTCGTATTGCGGCACCAAGGGTGCGGGGATGCCATCTGGGAACAATGCTTTGCCAAGCCGCGCAATTGCAGCCTTACGCGCACGCTTCGACATGCGACCACTCGGACTAGAAAGAGCGATTGCTTCTCCCATATGCGATGCCATTGTCCGTCTCCATTCTCCGGCTCTCAGGATGCCGGGGTTAGTGGGTTAGCGTCGTGCTTGCTCGATTGCGTCCTCAGTGTCAACGGCAAACGGCACGTCATTGGTTTGCGTAGTGACAATCCGATGCAAGCGAATCCGCGTTACTTCTTGAAAGTCACCACACTTCGCTATGACTTGCGCTCTGGTTGGCTTGTTGCCGAACGAGTAGGATGTGTAACCCTTCCCGCCCTGCCAGAGAACGCCGTCAACAAGTGCTTCGTATCGTGTCATAATCCCTCCCTCACTCCCTCACCTGCCCGCCAAGCGTACCGGATGGGCTAGGCGTCAAACTTTGGCCGATTGGCCCATGCTGCCTTGATGTGCTGGTACTCATCCCACGATCCCGCGTCCGGCTCTGGCTCAGGTGGGCACACAATGACGCACCCTTGCAAGCGACAGCCGCAAGTAGGCTCAAGCAAGTCTCCAGCCGCATCCTTGAGTGCTTTCCCATGCCGACATCGCGGCAGTGGGTAATTCTTCTCAGCCCAATCGATTGCGTCTTGCAGATTCTTAATCGGATCGTTCGTCATAATGCCCCCTAAATCAGCTTGTGCTTATTGAGCACGCCTTGCTCCTTCGAATCCTTGTGACACGTGCCCCACGCCATGAACCACGCGCGACCGTCAATATCAGACGCGATCTTGCACGCCTTGCGCTCATCGGCCAGCGCTAACCCATGTGTCCGGTACGGTCCCGCCATGAGGAACACATTCCCGTTATCGTCGATGCACGAAACGTAGTATCCGCCCCGTGGTGGGCAATCCTCAGGCGTGCAAACATGCTCACGGTTATCGTGGAGTGCATCTTGCTTCGTGCCAGGTGCGAATCCTAATCCCGATGTCGCCATAAAACATCCCCTCTCCCAATCGAAAGTGTTTGTGTGAGCGTTTAGCGTCTGTGTCGGCTTGGGAGGGATGGACACTCCTCTGAATAATGGCCAGGATACCCGCAGTAATCGCATACAAACTTGTTAGACCGATCTCCGCCGTAACAGTGTTGGCACGGAGAACACTCAGGGCAATTACCATGCCCGCAGACTTGAGAACCACAATCCCTGCAATGTTCGCTCATTTTCGGCTCCATTCCTTTGCGGTTACGGTGCTATTGGCTGCCTGTATCCGTTCCTCGAAATTCGGCTGATAAGACTCGGCGATTGGCGTTTGCCTAGGATCGGTGTGGATTATTCTTGCTCCACAATCTTGGCAGGCCCACAGGTCGCCGCTCCATAAGCGATAGGGACGATCCACGCCACAGCCCGGCACCAGTTCGACAAATTCAAACCCATTCTTCTGTGGACGCATCTGGCGATTGCACGCTACGCATACAAACATTAGAATGCCTCCACGTGATAACGGCGCTCGCGCATCTTAGCCAATCGCCTGTCTGATTCGTATTCAGCTTCATCTGTCATCACGCGCTGGAAAAATACTCCACCACCGTTAAACTCCGTCGCTGCATTCTCAATCGCGTACCGCTCATGCCAAAGAATGATCCCAGCTCTGTGGTCAATTAAGCCAAGCTTGCAACTTGTCAGGCTGTGCCGAGAAGGATTCATCCGCACAAACTCGTATCCGATTGGGAGCTGGTTAAGCAGTTTCTTCATGTGGTAGCCGACCGTGGACTCATGGTAGAGCTTGGGATCGCCATCCTCGCGTGTGAGCGTACAGCCTGCTTGCGTCATGGTCACGCGCATCACAGCACCGCCTCGGGATGACGTTGATAGAACGCGGTAATGTGAGCATTCGTTTCAGCCTGATAGCACGGCTCTGTACCAATCCACAGCATCATGGCAGCCTTAGCGCGAGACTGAGCAATATCCTCAGCCGTGCGGTGAGCACCAGCAGCATTCCACTTCGCCGCCTCTTGCTCATCCGACGTGCCGCTCAACAGGCCAGAGTAGGAGATAACGGGAGCGGTGGATATCTCCACCACCTTCCCGTATCCCGGTATCCGAGAGCCAATCTTGTACTGAGGATCATGCGGCATCTGACGGATGACTACCCAGGTCTGTTTACCTTTGCGCTCAACCTTGAATGTTCGCGTCATAATCTCTCCCATCTCCTCACAGTCTGATTAGTCAACCAACAGGGAACACTGACCCGCGCCAGTGTGCCCGATGGGGGACTAAGCCGACTGCGAAGTCATATACTCAAACTGTGCGCGCGCCTCAACGTAATCAGGATGGCCGCCAAAATAAGCCTCAATGGAATCGAGCATGTCAAACGTATCGTACTCGCTGACTAATCGCTCACCCTTGCCGTCATAGAGAACATACGTCGCAAGGCCGACTTCGGGATATTCAACCTTGATCTTCGCTCCCAAAGACGCTGCAAACTCTTTCATCGGTTGGACTCTTGGATTTCGTGTAATCGGCATCGTTTCGCTCCTCACAGTCTGTATCGCCTTACATTCACAATATGACAGAAATGCATAAACTTGTCAAGCCTTATTCTACTATTGACAAAAGATTTATTTCACGCTATGATTCTGCACATGTTAGAGCATGTAGGCGATTGGCTGATTAGCACGTTTCGCTGCAAGGAATGCGGCTGGCAAGGCGAAGCTAAGACCATGCCTGAGCGATGTCCTAACTCGAAATGCCGCAGATTAGCCAATCCTAAGCCAAACACACGCGGCTCAGGCCGCAAAACTGTGCAACCTAAGCCTGTTACTCAAGAGACTGCAACAATCGAATCTGAGGCTAAATTCGCGCACCTGGGTGCAGAGGAAAGCATTTCATGAGCGCAACTAATCTGGCCCAAATAGAAGATAAGTACCCATATGTCACGTTTGCGACTACAGCCGAGCCGCACATCCTACCAATTGCAGACAAAGCCTTAGTAATCTGGCTCAAAGCCCACAATATCCCAGATGGTAAACCAATCCTCGTACAATTCGAGTTCCGAGACAACGAACCCGGCGCTACCTATCTCGGAATCCCGCTCAATCGCACTATAATCCCCAAAGTCTAATTAATTCAGTAGTTTGCAAAGCAAAACTCAGCACTACGTCCCGCGAATAAACGCATTTTGGGCCAAATCACTCGCAATTCAGCTCGCCAGTCGGCCTGTAAGCGCACGCAATGGCACGACCTGCACAGCTGCAGCCCCGCATAGGCTCGGCAATGATCGCAATGCCCGGCAATTCGCCGCACACTGGCCTTGTGAGCTAACACGCGCATACGCAAGGAGATAGAGCACGCAAGCCAGGCCCATGCTGCCCGCTTTGCGGCGCGAATCTGCACAAGCTTTGGGACCCCTACGAGTAGGACCCGGAGGCCGGTACGCCACTACCCTTGTCGGGGTGTTGAGCAGGAACGGCGGTGCCGAGCCCGCGTTACAGTTGATACATTGTCATTGACTATGCACGTATCCCGTGATACATTAGGTACATGGCAACATGGAATCTGAGGGGGGTGAATGACCGACTGGCGGCGATGGTAAAGTCGCAGGCGGCACTGGAGGGGAAGACGTTAGTGGAGTGGGTGACGTGGGTGGTTGCGGCACAGTTTCCTGAGGAGGTGGTAAATGGAGGCAACGCGAAGGATTTGCCCATTGTGTCCGGGGTTGGTGTTCGAGGGCCTGGGGGAGCACGCAAGTCACCTGGCAACACACAACTCGACTCCGGCGCAGTGGACGGAAGCGTACCAGAAGATAGTAGCGGGCAGGGAGCGGGCGAAGAAGCAGAACCGCGATCAAGGGTGAGCCTGATGGAGAAGTATATTTCCATGAGTCCATCTGAGGCGCTGGCGGCTATGAGGAGATCGAGGAAGTGAAATCACAGGAGGATTTATGACGTATGTCTTGATGTTTGTGTTATTGTTCTCTCCGTTGATTCAGGGCGGAGTTCACAGATTGCACCGGATCGGGCCTGAACATCCAGTCTGGCAGCCAAAATAATGGACCTCGACTTCAAGCACATGGACAACTTCCAGCGGCAGCTTCTTGAGCTTTTCCAGGAGTTGGTGGAGGAGCAGCAGGAATTTAATGTTGATTTCCATAAATTGCTTTGCGAAATCCAGTGGATTCGTGCAATACTCACCCCGAAGGTACTGTTCACTGCGGAGATCAAGCTCATGCCCAAGACCATCGTAGTTGGTGGAACCTCAAACGCAGTTCTTGCGGGATTTGACCAGTTCGGCAAACCCTTCCCCTTAACGTCCGCAGACACAATTACCCCGGTATCTTCGACCCCGGCAGACGAGACTTTCGGAGCGCCGACGTTCAATGCGGACGGAACGGCGACGATTGTAGTCACTGGACTTGTGGCCACTGCCGGGGATTCGATCTCGGCCAGTGTGGGCGGAGTGGCTTCCAGTTCGGACACTTTGACCATTACGGCCCCGGCTCCGGTTTTGACCACAGCGACTTTGACGTTACAGTAGTGCGGAAACGGGCGGGACTTCGTGAGCCTGCCCGTATTTTCTTGACGCAGGGCCTATACTGTTCGCAGCAGGCATTGTTCCACGCCATGTGGATCGTAGCTGGGTAAGGGATAACTCGTCTTTTAATAGCCCAAAATGTCTCGAAAGACAGGCGTTTTAGACTATCACCAAGGGGACGGCGACCGCGTGACTACGTGGATTCCTAGAGATGTCGCTGAAGTTCTGGTGGCACGTCTCGCAGCAGAACCGATCCGTCAAGGGTTGATCCGCATGTTCCCGCCCGATTCTTCCTTTCGACCATTGAAGCATGTAGCCCGTTGCGGAGAAAGACATGCTCCGGAGCATATGCCGCCAAGGGAAGTGCCGAATTGCTATTTCCAGCCCCCGCAGTCGGATACGTGGAAACTTCAGCATCGCATGGTAACTTTTCTGAGGTGAATGGTGATGACGCGCATTGAGTCGGATGTAATAATTTGCGCGGGCTGCGGAAAAGAAATCGGCATTCAGAGGACGATAACAGATACTTTCGGAAGGCCATGTCATTACGGATGGGGCTGCATACTAAAGGCGAATGAAAATCCTCCTGAGTTAACTACGAAGGTGCAATGATGACGCGCATTGAACTCACCCGCGCTGAGTTTGAAGAGTCTTTCGGATTCAAGCCAAACCCCAGCAGTTTAGGGATGCAGCTCTACTGGAATGGGGCCAATGTTCCCTGCGGAGTACATCTTCACCGATGATGCCCTACCCTGCGAATCACCTTTGGAAGTAGCTGAACTGGAAAGGATGTACCGCCTCTAATGCCCGCCAGGAATATAAAACAACTCAATTGTGAATTTTGCGGTAAGCATGAGAACTTCTTCATTGACGATCCAGCAGAAGTAGTTGTTCCCATAATCGCCAAATGGTTCGGTGTTATGAACGGAGATGCTCCGCCGAGAAGCGCAGATGATTATCGTTGGTACGAAACCTTAGAATGTATGATCTCTGGGGAGACAATGCTGGCTTCCCATAAGGCCGACGAAGAGAAGAAGCAGGCCGAACAGGATAAGGTCCTTGCCCGCGCCAATGAATCCCTGAAAAAGAGCGGCTTCATGGAGAAGCAAGTCACGCAATGAGCAATCCGCAGGATGTTCCAATCAAACTGATCCGGGATCGCCTGAAGCGGATCATTGCCGACCCTGCCTCGAAGCCTGCACAAGTTCTGAAGGCCACAGACTGCCTGATTCGTATGTCGAATCCGATCAAAAGGCGGCGCAAGGCTAAAGGCGTTCCGCAACCGACAGTGCCATCAGGCCAGATCGGAACCCTGATTTCCAAGATGGAGCAATGATGGCAGAGCCAGAGGCGGCTATTATCGTGACGGCGTTGCCATTTAGTGAGGTAATGGAAATCATGCAAGTTCTATATGGTCTTATGACAACGGATGCAGACAGTTATTTCGAGCGAGCGGATGCCCTGCTTGTTCGCCTTGCTCGGGACGCAGGCGTGCCCTGCCCTTTAGAATGAACTTCAATATCACCACAATCAGGCCACGAGGATTCATTCATTCCTCCGCCTTCCGGGAAGTAATTGACTCGCTTTCATGGGCCCTGTCTGCCCTAGGACATACGGTAAACGTAACCGAGAACTGGCTTTCCAAGGAAGAAACCAACATCATCTTCGGCGCAGAACTCCTGGCCAATAATCAGCCCGAAGCCATACCTGCCGGGAGCGTGGTCTACAATTTGGAACAACCAAGCCACCCCAATCTGGACAAGGTCAAGAATCTGGTTCGCGGATCAAGATGCAAGGTCTGGGAGTATTCCAAGACGAACTTCGAGATGTGGCGCGAGTTGGGCGCAGATGTTCATTACGTGCCCATAGGCTACACGCAGAACATCACGCGAATCCCCGGCAACTCAGCCCCGGACATTGATGTTCTATTCATGGGTTGGATGACGCCCCGCCGCCACGCGATCATCGAAGCACTGCGATCTGCTGGGGTCAGTGTGGTAGCCAGCGACAAATGCTATGGCGGAGGCCGGGACAACCTGATCTCCCGAGCCAAGATTTGCCTGAACGTTCACCATGACGGCAGGAATCTGTTTGAGATCGTCCGCGTCTCCTACATGCTGGCCAACTACAAATGCGTGGTCACAGAAGTCAGCGAAGACGATGAAGAATATGCCGACTTGAGGAATCCTGCCCTGATTCGGTGCAAGTACGAAGACATTGTGGATACGGTAGTGGCGACCCTGAAGAAGCTACCCTATGGGTTTTATGCCACCGAAGCCATCTCGAAGCGAGATTACATCGCAACCGTGAAGTCTGCCCTGACCGAGTTAACCCCGCAGGACAAGGTAGAACTCCGCTATGCCTCAGCTTGCAGGCAAGGCGACATCAAAGACTTCGCCCCGTGGATCATGGAGCACGCCAAGGGCACGATTCTTGAGATTGGCACGCGGGATGGCGGATCAACCTCGGCATTTCTTAAAGGAGTTCAGCAGAATGGTGGTGTGGTGCTCTCGGTTGATACTGCTGATTGTTCAGGGCTATTTGCTGGCCACCCGCAGTGGTCGTTCATTCAGACATCGAGCCAAAACCCGAAACTCCACGTCCCGCCGCTAGATATGGTCTTGGTGGATGGCGATCACTCCCGCGAGGGTTATCGTGCCGACCTCGAACGTTTCTTCCCCTTGGTGAAACCGGGAGGGCTGATTCTGTCCCATGACATAGCCCCCGATCCGAGCCTTACACTGGAAGCCCTCCCCGGCTCGGACAGACCCTCAAAGTACATTCGGGATGAGTATTTCTCGTTCGCCCACGCCAACAATCTTGAGCACTACGAACTTCCTGGCGAGAACGGCATGGGAGTTCTGGTGAAACCTACCTGCATCGAATCGGAAGAATCTTGGCAGGCCAGCGAAGCGCTTACGAAATGAACCTTGTTCGCGCAGAACGGATTCAGGGCATGATGCCCTCCGATTACCTGAAATGGTTTGCCGAGCAAGCCGAAACACATACCCGGATCGTTGAGATAGGCTGCTTCCGTGGGAGAACAACCACTGCATTTTGCGATAACACTCCAGGAACCGTTACTGCCGTGGACACGTGGCGAGGTTCCCCCGGTCTGATGGAATACATCAAGTTGATGCAGGACGTGACCGGAAACCCAGACTGGCTGTTTGATGAATTCCTGTACACGATGGCCGACTTCTCAAATCTTGAAATATGCCGAATGCCGAGCGTAGAGGCCGCCGCTTTATTCCGCAGTCAGGGCCGGACGTTCGATTTTATCTTCGTTGACGGCCTGCATGATTATGACAACGTGAAGGCTGACATCTTGGCATGGCTTGGACTCCTTGCCCCTGATGGAGTGATGTGCGGGCACGATTACCAGTTTGCCGATGTCCACAAAGCCGTCCATGAGATTTTCCCAACCATCTCTGGGCCGGGGAATTCCGATATGTGGCTCGTTCGCAGTGGAGCGGCTATCGAGGCTGTAGCATGAAGATTCTATTTGTCGGCGCATACACGGCAGACTATCAATGCGATTCGGCCTTCCACGGATTCCGTTCCCTGTTCGGCCCTGACGTGGTGGACCCCTTCCGCATGGAGCACATGTACAAGGGCTGCAACAAAGACGGTATGTATGGGCGCGGGTTTACTCTCTTTGGCCTGATTGAAGAAGGGCAAGTAGACCGCGAAGACATTGATGCGAAGATCAGGACTCGGTACTTCGATCTCGTAGTCTTTGGCTCTGCCCGACGTTCTCAGGCTTATCAATATGCAGGCAAGGTCTGGGATGCCTATCCCCCAGAAAAGATCGTATTCATCGACGGCGAGGACGATCCTGATGTATGGGTGGATTTATCGAAGCGCGGGATTCTTTTCAAGCGCGAGCTGCATAAGTTCCTGCCTGACGTTCACCCCATTCAGTTTGGATTTCCTTCTGAAAAGATTCAGACCATACTGCCCAAGACTCACGTTATGGCTCCGCTCGATCCGATTGATCTGCGGACCTACGTTTATGAAAGCGAACAGGAATACTACGACTCCTACCGCCGCGCCCTGTTCGGCAAGACGATGAAGAAGGCCGGATGGGAATGCATGAGACACCTTGAGATCATGGCCTGCCATTCAATTCCGTACTTTGTGGGCCTCGATCTGTGCCCAGAGTCTATTATGACCCGCTCGCCCAAGGCTGAGATGCTGATTGCCAAATCAATCCTCGAATACAACCAAGGCGAGCTTTACGAAACTTCTGCTGGGCAGAGAATATGGGAAGCCTTGAAAGAAAAGATATTCGCGCAATTCAAAGAAAAACTAACAACGACTGCCTTGGCTACTTACGTTCTCGATAAGGTATGCCAAGAGGTGAGAGGGGAGGCCCAGCTTGTCGGATGATGGTAAGAGAAAAGTACCAAGCCCCGGAACGAATGGAGTTGGAAAAGTAACCAACTTTGTCCCGAACTCAACGATGAACAAAGGCGACATCATCGTTTCCGATACGGGTGGATGGTGGGTCTGTATTTCACCACACACAACCGGAAGCATCCATACGCTGGTTCCGGGCGCAAGCAACGATCTGCTCCATTGGAGTACGGGGCCTTCGTAATGCTTGATCAACAATCCTTGCCGAAGGTAGATGCTGGCTTGGTTAATATATTGATCGCCATGCCCTGCTACGGATCGCAAGTTTACGTGCAGCACACACGATCCCTTCGTGGCCTGACTGATCGTTTTCGCGCCTATGGAACAAGGTTCACGATTGCAGAGACGATCACCGAGTCCCTGATCCCCAGAGCCAGAAACGCCTTTGCTAATATCTGCTGCTTCGATGGCGATGCCAACGGTAGAGACTTCACCCATATCCTGTTTCTGGACGTAGATATTGGATTCAATCCTGACAACATCATCGAGGCCATAGGTTGGGACAAGGACATCGTAGCCCTGCCTTACCCATGCAAGACGATCAACTGGGATTACATTGTGCAGGCAGTCAAGAAAGGCGTAGAGAATCCAGTCGTTCTCGCCCGCATGGGATCGCGGCCTATCGTGAACACCAACGGTCCCGTGCCGTCCTTCAATTGTAGCGAGCCAATCGAGTTCCCACAGCTTGGGACCGGCTTGTTGCTTATCAAGCGGGAAGTGCTTGAAGGCATGACGAAACAGGAATGGCGGCGCTACAAGCTCATGGAAGGCGAGAAGATTCCCTCCGTGCGAACTCCGCAGCGCGATTACGCCTATGACTTCTTCCAGATCGGCATCAACAAGGACACCAAGTATTACGATTCGGAAGATTATCGGTTCTGCCTCGATGCCCGAGAGCTTGGATTTCAGACATGGCTTTTGCCTTGGGCGGTTACGAGTCACACTGGTATGATGGACTTTTGGATGGACATCCCGGCGCAGGCTGCCGTTGGAATTCCGCCGCCAGACAATCCAATCCCCTCGAATGGATTTGTCCCGTTGACGATCTAAGGAATCTTCGGAATCCCCGAATCACAAACTCAGTTTCAGGAAAACTCCAATGGCAATTGTCGTAGCAACTGGTAGTCCGCTACCGAATACTGTTTCAGGCGTATCTGCGACCTGGCCCAGTATGCAGGCATCCACGAACGGCTTGACTGCTGGACCGCAAGCCGTAAAACTATTTTCGTCCATCATTAACGCTCCTGGCTCGCTCCGCATGGATGGATCAGAAGCCATCGTCCGGGCTGCCGGAAACATCACTGGCGGGGTTGCCACGAACACCCAGTTCTGCCTCTATCTGAACTATCCCACGCTTGCTACCGGGGCAGCGCAGTACCCGCTGGCCAATATCACGGCTGCGGTGACCATTAACAGCGCCCAGACCAACGGCCCAGCTCTGTTCAATGCTAACAACAACTTCGTGGTAGGTCAGTATGTTTCCGTGAACATGCAGCCCAACACGCAGTTCTATGGCATTGTCGGCCCGCTCACGGTAGCAAACTCCACGGCGTTTGCTGGTTTGATCAATGGCGCGAACGTAGTAAACGCCTCGACTGGCGCTACGGTGAATACCTCAACCACGGGGTATGCCACCATGCTGCCGCAACCGCTGTACATTGGCCTGAACACGGTAGCCAACCTGAACGTAGGTCAGACCTGCCCATGGATGGCAGAAGTCCGCATTCAGGGCGATGCTGGTTCAAACGTTGTCTTTGCCTATGGCATTGACGGCGTGGTCAATTACAACTTGGTGGCTGCTGGCACGGCTGCTCAGTCCGTCAACGACACGGCAGTCTGGGTCGTGCAGCAGAACGTCGGTTCCGGGCTGGCCGTTCCGGGAATCAACTTCAGAAATGAACCGCCGTTCACGTTGCAGGTTGGCGAGATTTTCAGCGCTTCCAATGCCAACAATGCAGCAACGCTCAAGTCTTTCTTCCTTGAGCAATAGTGACGTTAATGGACCACGGGGAGGAGGGCGGCCTAAAAACCGTCCTCCTGGTCTAAAGGAGCACACATGCCATCAATGAGAAATGCCCAAACGGTAACCATTAATAATGCAGCTACGGGGCAAACCACAATTTTTAAAAATCCCAGCGCGACTGGATTTGCTTATGTCTGGGATATGTACGTCACGGTTGCCGGAGCTACGAACCTCGTGTTCTACAACGGCTCAGGAGCCTTGACTGGAAACATGAACTTTCTGGCTGGCGGAATCTTTGATCAGTCCGGACTCGGGAATCTTCCGATGTGGACGATTGATCCCAATTCAAATCTGTCTGTAACCTCGACTGCGGCTGCACAACAGAGCGGCTGGCTTACCTACTCAAACTAAGGAGAGCATTATGGATCAAGCAGGAATGGCGGAACACGCGCTGGGTAGTAAGTCATCGGGCAATAAGACCGCCAAAAAGCCCCAGCCGATGAAGGAGTTCCACGTAAAACAGCTTCACGATGGTACTTATCATATCCAGAAGCATCATGGGAATGGGACAGACATGATGCCAGTAAAGCCTGTCGAAGAGGGCAGCGCCCACGATCTGGATGGAGTCCATGATCACCTTGAGGAGCACATGGGAAATTCTGGCCATGCGGATGGCGAAAAGGGTGGAGTCACAAAAGATGCTGGCTTCCGCGACGGCGAAAAAGAGGGCGAGAAGAAGCAGGGCCACGAATCCAAGCCCAAGAAAGAAAAGGGCAAGGATACTTCCGAGGAAAGCGAGAAGCCCGAGCACGGCGAAACCGAAGAGGAATAGTGGAACTGTACGAATATCAGAAGCAGTCTCAGTCGTCAGTAGATTATACGGACGATGCCCGAATCTCCGGCGCTAGGAATCCCAACGATGAATGCTCCAACTGTCGGCATTTCATTCGTCCTGACCGCTGTGAACATGTGAAAAGCCCTATTTCACCCGAAGGCTGGTGCGAAAAGTATGAATCTGAAAAGTAGGAGTCGCCATGCCGTGGGATAAGGTCATGCACAAATGGAAGGCTGGGTCGCTGAAGTCTGGCGGCTCCGGTAAGCCTGTCAAATCCCAGAAGCAAGCCGAAGCCATCATGCTTTCTGAAAAGCGAGTGGCGGCCGAGGGCAAGACAGAATATGAATCCCACAGTGGCACCCATGCACGACGTAAGTCCGGGGAAAAAGTAAGCTACCGCGACACCTACAAAGCCAGAAAGTCTTGACTTACACTCCAGAACAATTAGCGAAGTTGAGGCATCGGTGCCAGACCGATCTCTACTTCCTCGGTCGTGAAGTGCTCAAGAAGGACTTCGTGGAGACTCCGCACAAGGCAATGTGCGACTTCTACGTCAAGAAGGACCCATCGTTCAAAACATTCAAGGAGTTCGCCCAGCAATATACTGGCCCACATGATCGAATGCAGTTGGTTCCACGGGAAACCTACAAAAGCTCCATCAAGGTCGTGGACAATGTTCAGTGGATCATCAACTTCAAGGAAATCAGGATTCTCACCGTAACCGCAGAAAATGATCTGGCCGAAGCCTTTATCAATCAACTCACCAACTATTTCGTGGTTCGAGGAAAGGCCGAACGAAACCCAGAGACGAATCTGCTCGAAGGTGGAAATCCAACAGTATTTCAGGAGCTTTTCCCTGAACACTGCGTCACGGAATCAGAGGGTATCCAGGGAGAGTTCACAACTCCGGCAAGAAGGCCCCTGCCGCCGAATCTAGTAGAAAAAGAGACAACGGCTGGAACGATCTCCATGCAGGGTACGTCCAGCGGATGGCACTCAGATGTTACCGACTTCGATGATCCCATTTCTGACAGGAACTCAGAGACAGGAAACCAACTCGAAAAACTCCGGAACCGCATTTCGATGATCAACGAACTCGTAATGAATTACGGGTTCACGAATTACGTCGCTACAAGATATGACCCGAGTGATCCCTATGGAGTCATTGCTGAATCTCATGACATCCGTGATCTATATGGAGACTTTGAGGCGGATGATCTGCTTTATATGTGCCGTCCGTGTTTGTGGCTAAAGGGAGAAAAATACAAGCAGCCAAATTATGATCAAGGCTTCCCTACCGAGGAATCTGTCGATCTATTCTTTCCGGAAGGATCTCCCTATAAGGCCCTAAAGAAAAAGTTCAAGAATCGAAAAATATTCTTTTCCCAGCAGCTCAACGACCCGCAGAGATCGGCGTCGGTAGAGTTTACGGATGAATTGCTGCGGGCTTGCCTTATCGACCATTCTGCCTTGCCGAGAACTGGATTGATATTTGCTTCGTGGGATTTAGCGGTCACCGCAAAGCGCAATTCCGATGAATCCTGTGGCATTGTGGGATTGATTGACGATCAGCGGCGCTGGTGGATTATCGACATCGTAAAGGGAAGATTCAATTTCTCCGAACGTTGCCATCAAGTCGTAAAGACTATTGGCATCCATCACCCAAGACGTACCTGCATCGAAGACGAGCACGGCACTCAGGACAACCTCAGTGGACCATTGGATCGGGCAGCCAAGGAAGCCAAGATTCCCCTTGATGTGGACTGGATTTCGCTAGGCAAGGGTACGAAGGATGCCAAATACGTCCGTATCTGCGGACTGCATCCGTGGATGACCAGCAAGAGGCTTTACTTCCTGAATAGCATTCCATATGTCGATGAGCTGATCCGCCAGTTCAAGAATGCGAAACCCCAAAATTCCTCGGCAGATGAAATCCCAGATGCAATGTCTCGCTTGGTTGAGCAATACACTCGCTTCGCCGCCGAAGTGAAGGCTCCGAGCACAATGGATGACGAACGGCGCTGGCAGGAGTTGTCCGAGAAAGACTTCCACGACATGATTTACGGCAAGGGCCGCTATACCCCAGTGGAACCGTTACCCAAAGAGAATCCCCAGGAAGCGCCGAGTTACGCGATTGACGAGTTGTTTCAATGACTGCGCTTATATTTAGCGATCAGGATCGGTTCATTCGCTGGCTAAAACTTCAAGATGAAGAGAATTTCTCGTATTCATTTGAGGCCAGTAGTCATTACCCCATCGCTGTAAACATTGAGCGGAAACCAAATAGAGTAACCATAAAAGAAGTGCCGACTCAATGACGATCCCTTCCGATGCCATCACTGGCATACAGGTCACAATTGAAAATTCCCCATCTCCTGGAGAAATCGAGGAGGCGGCTGCCATCGAACTCGTAAAGCGAGATGCAGAATCCGCCCAAGCGTGGATTGAGGGCCAGCAGTGGAATGAGGCTTGGCGGCAGATCGACATTCTGTACGACTCCCCGCGACAGTTTGGAACGTGGGAAGGGTCGAGTGTGCAAAAAGTTGCAGTCAACCGTTTCATCCTCTGCCAGCATGTGAATTCGATTCATCCGCAGTTCACGGATGGGCTGTTCTACGATGACCAGTACTTTGTGGCGACTCCTAAGCCTGGAACCGATAACGACATTGTGCGGGCGCGGGCTGCTGTGATACGGGCGCAATTGAAGGAAATGTGCTTTGAGGATGAGGTTGGCTTAGGGACCTTTCAGACCATTTTGCATGGTACGGGAATCTACAAATGGGGACTAAGGAAGATCGAAGAGAAGTTCTATGAGTACAAACGAAAAGGGGAACCACTCAGTCAGACCGGACCAATGGGCGAAAAGATTGAGGTCCAGACGGAAGAATCTTCCACATTCGAGGAAGTGCCCCGCACCCGAGTCGTGCTCAAACCCTTTTTTGAAAACAGAGAAATCCGAAACCTCCTCGTTAATCCTAAATGCAAGGTTCCCAACATCCGAAAGGCCGGATGGCTTGTAGACAAGTTCTACCTAACCCTTGCCGACCTGATGGAGTTGGCCAAGGACAAAAACTACGATTTACCAGACGAGGAAACGCTGAAGAAGTGGATTGCCGAACAGCCCAAAGAGCTTCCTTCACAGATGGGCAATCTTGATACGACCCCTGGTTCTCCGGCGATTGCAGGCCAAGGCTCCCCAGATTGGATGGATACCAGCGACGACCCTTACCAAGACGCCCTGATGTGCTTGGAACGCTGGGATGATCACAAGGTCATCACAACCATCAACAACAAGAAAGTCATCCAGAATCGAGAGAACCCCTATGGCTGTCTTCCGTACTACTCAAGCAATTTCTACAACCGCATTCGATCCTTTTGGGGAATTGGACTGGGCAAGATTGTTGGAACTGACCAGCGCTTACAACAGGGTTTGGAAAATGGCGGACTGGGTCTCCTCCAGTTATTGCTTGACCCTCCCTTTGCCATAAACGAAGAAGCCTATGTCCCAACTCAAAACGTCCGGTTTCGTAAAGGCGGCTTCGTCAAAGTCAAAGGAGACGTAAGGGCTGCCATTGCTCCGTTGGAGATGCCACGCGCCCCCATCGGAGAACTGATGGCCTTTCTACAAAACTCTGCCTCCCATGCCGAGGCTGCGGGCGGGGCAAGCGAGATGTTCAGTCAGGGGGCGATGCCTGGTCCAGGGACGGCAGGCAGAAGTTCTGCCACGCGCAATGCTACAGGGGCCGCAGGGGTGATTTCAGCGCAGGCTGGTAGGCTTCAGGGTCCAGTGGGAAGGTTTTGCAGGCAGGTCTTTCTGCCGTGGATTTACCAACTGGATGAACTGAATCGCCGCTTTATCATGACGACTCCGGAAGGAATGCAGCAGATCAAAGACATTCTCGGTGACGAACTCGGGAAAGACTTCAAGTTCCCGGAAGACAAGTTCCTGAGCGGTGGGGTCGTTTTTGATGTTCTGGCAGGCTCGCACATTGCCGCCAAGAAGACGATGGCTCAGGCTATGCCATTGATTACGCAGATATTTGAGAACCCAGCACTGCAAGATCAATTGGCCGATCTCGGCTACTACGTGGACGTGCGTGAGCTTCTGATGATGTGGCAGGAGAGTACGGGCTGGAGAAACACCCGCTCTCTGATCAAGAAGATGAGCAAAGAGCAACTGGCTGCCCATAAGGAGAAGACCTCGCAGGCCAGCAAGACCGCCCAGCAATCCCAGATTCTTGCCCAAAAAGGTAAGCAGGCCAGTGATCTGCAAACCCAGAAGACCCATGAGGGCATTGCGCGGGATGTGGTCAAAGAGGCCACCAAATCTGCTGGGAGTAAGGATGAGATCGCCAACTCTCTGGAACAGGGTGAGGCGGGCGATCTGCGGAGAAACTTCCTGTCTGAAGGTAAGGATGCCATCAACTCCCTCGGAGAAGGCGAATGAGAGATACGAAACCAAGCAACAAAATCGACGTAAATGAAATTGTTGATTTATGGAAAAATGCCCTGCGGGATGATAAATTTCGCACGCTTGACGATAGTTACAAGTTCTCAATCAAAGCAGCCCGCGCAATGTTATTTGCCAAGCACGAAGCATCCTTGCGAAATACTGATTCAGTGACTCATCACATTACCCTTGAAGATATTGTGGCTGGGATAGCCAGAGAAGGAAAATGAGAGAACTGAAGCCAGAGCGCAAACTGGCCTTGCTTGCCAACTATGATGGCGCAGGATTTCAAGCCTTTCTGGATGTCATGGAAAACATCACTTTGGATGCCGAGGATGCCTTGATCGGGGAACTTCCCGGTGATGACAAAACAGTTCTCGCTCTTCACGCGATCGCACACGCGCACAGAGTAATGCTCACTACGGTGGCAAACCAAATAGACGTGTTGGTTGCTGAATCACGGGAGGGCGAGAAAAAAGATACGATGGAGCGCCGTAAGGTGAAACTGTCGGACTGACAGGAGAACAACAATGAGCGCATTGACAGGAACGCAGGAAGTAGTCGTTGAAACAAGAAGGTTGGAAATAACCGACGATAAATGGTTCGCCTATGAAATCCAATTGGGAGATGGGAGTTTTTTACAGTTCTCAACAATTAAACAAATCCCTCTGGATGTATGGCACACCCTGACTGACGCTCTCGTTTATAGAGCACAAATTTTACCGCCAAGTCTTCTTTCGACGGGTCAGGAGAAAAAGTAAATGACAGAAGAAGCAGTAGTCGAACAGACTGTAATTGAAGAAACCCAAGTTGAAGTCAAGCAGGAGGAAACCCCTGATCCTAAGAAATTCAAGCGAATCATCCAGCCCAAGGATAAATCTGGGAATCCCGTAGGTTCGCCTCATGTCTACTACGGGGCTACAGAGCAGGAAGTCTCAGACAAAATGGCCGATGCCATTGCCAGCGGAACCCTGAAGATCAGGGAACTTTCGCTGAAGGAGAAGATGGAGGCGGGGGCTCTGAAGGTTCCCGAAGGCGCAGAACTGGATGATCACCTTCCTGCCCCAAAGCCAAGAGAGCTTACGGCGGATGAGCGATTCAAGGTATCCGAGAAACTGAAAGACCCATCTACCGTAGTAGAGGGCTATCGAGAATTGCATCAGGCCGTTACGGGCCGCACTCCTGAAGAGGATGCCAAGGCCAAAGAGATTCTGGAGCGAGATGCAGCGATTTCTGCAATCAAAGCTGAAGGCCAAGCATTCTGTGAATCACATCCAGAATACTTCAGCACCCCGACTAATGGGAAAATTATAGCATCTTTTCTCGCCGCCCGTAAATTGGCGATGACCAAAAAGAATTTTGAGATTGCTTTCGTGGAACTGTCTTCTGACGGACTGTTGGAGACATTCCCGGAAGAACCTGAGCCGGAGGTGGTCCCGGTGAAACAAGAAACAAAACCCGTAGTCGCTGAAGTAACACCTCGGACTGAGGCACCAGTAACTAAGGGTCGGACAGCATTCCCTTCAGGTCTAAGCCGCGACCAGGCATCCGGAACTGGCACTGCGAAACCGAAGAAGCCGTCTCCCGCCGAAATAGCAATGTATTCTTCCGACAAGCTGAGAGCTTATCTAGAGAGCGAAGGCAAGTGGGGAAGGTAATTGCTAGTTCCCGAATAGTTGCATCTGAGTAAACTGCATGAGCGGATACAATTCGGCAAGCACCACCTCAAATGCGCTGCCTCAGTCCACAGTTACGTTCTACGACCGCAAGTTTGTGGAAAACTTAAAGTTGTGGACGTTGTTTCTTCGTTGCTCTGAGCGGCGACCGCTCCCGTTAAATTCAGGTAATAAACTGGAACTCTTCATGTACCAGCCCCTTGCGGCGAATATCACGCAAGTCTCGGAAGGTACGGTTGGGTCGGGAATCACGCCCGCAGTCCTTACAAATACCACGACCATTGGGCAATATGCTGATTATATTTCCCTGTCGAATTATGCTCTACTGACGGCGCTCGATGATGCGCTGGGCAATCTCCGTGAGGAAATCGCCTACCGTGCCGCGCTGTCACTCAACTCAGTCCACCGCAACGTAGTGGATACTGGCCCGACCATTGACTCTTCGGTAAATGCACTTTCCAAGGCGTATAACTCCACATTGGCCAAGACGGATTTCGTAGCTGCAATCCAGTCTTTGCAAGGCCGTGGCGTGAAAGCCTTCGATCAAGGTGCTAACCGATTCGCTGCCCTGATTCACTCGTTCTGCATCGGTGATGCACTGAACGATACCTCAGTCGGCGGCATCACTGACATTGCGAAGTTCGCGGCGGTTCGAGGTGCAAAAGACCCCGACGCCCTCTACGAACTTCCCGGTGAAGAAGCTCCCGTCCTCGACGTTTCTGGACTCAGGGCCTATCAGTGCCAAATGGTCACCCAGACTCCAAACTACTTGGGCCACACGGGAATCACCGCATTCCGCTCGTACTACTTCGGTCAGAACGCCACCTTCGGCATCTCTTTGGGTGCAAAAGAAGGCGCAAAGATCGGAGAAGGCGAATGGAGAAACATTTCGACCGAACTGGTGAAATCGCCAGCTACGTCGGCGGCTGATCCGGCTGGGGTTATAGGCGGATGGACATCCTATAATCTTTTTTACGCAGCGAGCTTGGGACCTGACACTACGCTCAGATTTCGTTACATCGATAGTGCCAGCAACATCTCCTGAATCAACAACTTACGGGCAACAGAATATCGTTGCCCGTATAATCAAAACCCGATGCTGCGTCTCTTGCAATAGGATTAAGTGTCACCTGTTGACCCATGATGAGATGCTGGCCGTAGCCAAACTGCTGAAGGAGATGAGGGCGGCATGAACACTTACGAGGAATGGTACGGCGGAAGTTTCGCCAAATACCGCGATCTCCCGTGGTGGGGATCGCAACTCAGGCCAGAGGATATGATGGCCCCGTGGAGGGTGGTAGATGTAGTTCCCTATGGCTATTTGGTTTTGGAAACTAAAGAGGGAACGCAATTCAAGATGCTCAATAGGCCAGTGGTTGTGGTGGGAGATTTAATCGCGTAAGGAGGATTATGCCCGACAAGAAAATGAGCTACCAAGAACTGATTGATGCCGATCCCGATACTCTCTCACTGGAGGATTTGGATCGCAGAATGAAGCTGACTGCCCTGAAGAAATCCGAGCGGGAACTTGAATTGGTCGAAACCCAGAATGCGGAGTTTCAGGACAAGAAGATTGAGAAGCAGCGGGTGGCGGCAAGCAAGACGATCATCATTGCCGACGAGCAGGAGCGCATCCAACGCGAACGGAACATGTGCAAGCACAAGTCTGGAGGCAAGGGACTTCCGGGATTCTTCAATGGCGATGGCAAGTGGGGATATTCAGTAGCTACGCAGGAATTGCCGACCGGGGAAGTCTATTACATTTGCTTCCGCTGCCAAGAGGAGTGGCATCTGCCCAAGAAGCGTGATGTCATCACGGCTTTCACCAAGCATGGCCTGAAAGAAGGCATGAAGGCGCTGGCAGATTATCGCAGAAGGGCGGCCAAGTATTATGAAGTGGCGGCCTGGGATAAGCCGCTTTTCAATACGGACAGTGGCACCATTCCCGGCTCCGTGAAGTTCCATATCCCCCGCTTGATTGACCAGAGCATCAAAGACGATCAGGAGTTCGCAGCAACCCTAAAAAAGCACGAAGTCCCGTTCGACGAGTCAACCAGTGCCATCCAGTAAAACAGGGAGCCGTTTGCGATTTCTATTGTGCGCGGCTCCCCTGAGAAGCTTGAAGTAATTAAGCAACTTGCGGTGACTTTACTCGATAAGCACCAGATTCCGTCTGTGTCAGATATCCATCTCGGATTCCATGAGATATCATATTCCTAATCTTGGGGGAATCGTTTGGAAATTTCTGATAAATCAGGGACGTTTTGCTTTCTCTGCAAAACATAAAATACGAATACAAGGGGGTGATGCCCAATGACAACACAACCACCACTGATGCAACCGGGGGCAAGTCCGAGCCGGAAGCCAAACGAGACTTGCAAGCCACGGTTGCACGGCAACCCAGAAGGCATGATCGCTAACAATCCAGCATGGAAAAAACTCTTATCTTATAGAGAATTATGGGCAACCTTCAGCGACGAGTGGTGGAGATTTCAGCTTGAGGATAAACCGTGGGAGAGGCTTACTTGGAGGGTTGGCAATGGGTACACTCGGCCCCCAAAGGAGAACGGCAATTCCTAGCTCCAGCACTTCCCTTCAAGGCTGTATCGACCACGCACTTCGCTTTGGTGACATCAAGCCTGTCATGCAGTCTGGAGGCTCGTCTATGGAGCCTGCCATCTCGATCGCCAATCAGGTGATGATGGAGCTTTGTGCGCGGAAGTACAACTGGAAGTTCAATTCCTTCCTTGTGCCTCCATTCCAGACGATCTCTTGGCAGAACGACTATGCAATTCCGGGATTAACGAATCTGGGGTGGCTGGAAAACGGAGTCTGCATCGACATCAACTCCACGCAGATTCCGAAGCGCAAGTTCAAACTGGAAGTTAACAAGGACCTGCAGCCTAACTCGGATTCAGCAGGCAGGCCATTTCAGGCAGTCTGGTTGCCCAATTCCTTGTTGCAATACGGCACTTGGGGAACGGGGTTGAATGTCCCGAATACGAACAATACGGGGCAGGCGAATCCTGGTCCGGGGGTCGTTTACACTCAGCCCTTGGGCGCGGCCACAACGCCCTCAAATCCAATCACGCAGATCATAGACCCCAACGGCAATTATCAGGTTTTGACCACATTTGGAACCTGCGGTGGATCGGCTCCGGGTTGGCCTGCTACCGGTGCTGTCGTGGGCACGAATACCACTGATGGTAGTTGCGTATGGACCGTAGTTGATCCCTACGGGCAGGGCTTCAGGATTCAACCGACTCCGGCGCAGGCTGGAAACGTCTGGCAGATCATGCTGCGAGCGCAGGCCAAGCCTGTCCGCTTTACTTCCTTGCAACAGTTCATCAACCCCGTTCCTGATGACTATTCCGAATACTTCAAGCAGGGCTTTGTGGCGTTCTGCTATCAGAGATCGCCGGAAGCTGCAATTCGAGCTAAGTTTCAAGTGGAACTGGCTCTGTGGCAAAAGGCTCTTACGACTTGCGACGAGCAGTCGAATCGGGAAACTGAGTCGTGGGGAGCGTATCCATCCGATGACATCATGGGGACTTGGGATTCGTTCACTGGACCTCGTGCCGACTGGCCTTTCAGCGGACCCTACTAAATGCCTAGCAACACCCTGACACTCCAGAGCAGTATTTATTGGGCACAGCTCCACATCGGGCGTCGGCCCCTCGCCTTGCTCAATGGCGGAGTTACCCTAGAGCCAGCTCTGACCTCGGCCAATATTGTCATCCAGACCATGCTGCAACCCCCCTTCCGCTGGAGATGGAACCGGAATACTGTCACCTTTTCGATTACTGGTGCGGGCGGGTCAGATTATCAGCAGGCCGTACCAGACTTCGGTTTTATCGAAAAGGCTTCCGTGCTTGATTCCGGCACCCCTGCCAAGATTTGGGAAGTTCCAGACATTAAGCAGGAATTGACGCAGGACGCAGGCAGCGGAAGGCCATCAGCGGTTGCTCCCTATCTCGATGACAATAATGGCAATATCACATTCCGCTTCATGCCGGGAGTTCCTGATCAGAACTATACGGCCACGATTACCTACCAGAAGCAGCCAGTTCTGATGACTGCACTGACCAGCATTTGGCCGATCCCAGATCGCTATGGATTTGTGTATCAGCAGGGCTTTTTGGGCATGATGTACCTGTTTGCCGATGACATGCGCTCGGCCTTTATGCTCCAGAAGTTCATGGCGGGTCTTTTGGCTGTGGCCGAAGGGCTGACTGAGCAAGAACGAAATGCCTTCATGGATAACTGGAAGTTTGCCATTGAGAGTCAGAGGGCATCAGCCAAGGCTGGGCAGGGATTGACGGCGAGGGCAGCGAGTTAAATGCCGAATCCGTTTACAACTGCTGGGGCTACTCCTGAAAGAGCCTCGAAGTTCGCACCACTCTATGTAAATGAATTCTGGACCGGACTTTATTCCAACTCAAATCCGCTGCGCGAAGCTGCAGTCCCATTCCTCTACCAGAAATTTTATTCGGGGGCGCGATTCGAGACGATTCGTGGCGGCCAGAATATCGAAATCAGCCCAAGATTGACGCTAATCCGCAGGCCGGGGAACTCGGTCTACAATTCAGCCACGTTCTCAGCAATCAATACCTTCTATTCGTTCAGGGTATTCAATCCCTTGACCTTGGCTACGCAGATCAGGGTCATTGCAGATACGGCGACTGCGGTTTATGACGCTACAGGTCCGAGTGGGCAGACTTTGCTCTATACGAAATCTACGGGAGCGGGGCAGACATCATTTCAGAGCGTTGGAAACATCCTCTATGCAGGAGATGGCGTAGACACGTGGAAATATATCTGGAACCCACCGTGGACTGCTAATACTACCTACAAACCGGGGAATGTCATTGGAGATTCCAATGCGAACGGAGAGACGGCTTATGCCGGGAAAAATGTCCACACAGGAGCGATAAGCAATGTTGCGGTGGCCAGTAATATTGCAACCATCAAATATACGGGCACCCTGTCTTCGGGATGGCTGACTCCTGGACTCAACATAATCCTCGCAGGAGTAGTAACTGCCACTTTTGTTAATCTCGTCCCGTTGCAGGTAATTTCCGTGGCGAATGTTTCTGGGTCAACTTGGAAGTTTACGGCCAGTTTGAACCATCCTGACTATGGCCCTACAGCAGATACCGGGGGAAGCATCTATAACGTGGGCACCTTTGCGGCCCTATATCTCTCCGGGAGTTCGGCTCCCACATGGGCAGGCCCCGGAGGATACACCGTAGACAATGACATAATCTGGAAAAACAATGGGATTTCCATCCAGAGCTGGGGATTGGTAGCTCCTGTGGCGGCCCCGGCAGTGGCTAACATCCCCAACACCAATACAGGAACGGCATGGGCGGCCAATACATACTACAATCCATCACTTTGCATTGTAGACTCCAATAACAATGTGCAGCTTCTGACGACTGGAGGAACAACTGGCTCAAGTGTTCCGACTTGGAATGTAACGACTGGGGGAACGACCGCTGACAGTGCCGGGGGAGGCACGGCGGTCTGGACCAATCAAGGGACTTCGGTTCGTGCAACCACCACTGCTTACGCTGTAGGAGCAATCATCGCAGTAAGCTATTCTTATAACGTCACCACGCAGGTCATCACAGGATACAACCAAGGCGGCCCTATCTATGGTTCAGTAACGACCACCTACGGCCCGTATTATTACTTCTTCCAATGCGTGACGGCAGGAACCTCGTCAGCACTGGCGAATGCCCAGATCACATGGCAGACAACCAATGTTACCGATGGAACAGTAGTTTGGAATAATATTGGCCCGTGGATCACTCGAACGACTTCCGCATCGGCTGCTGGAAGCGCTACAGCCAAGGGCAACATCGGTAATTCTCAATTAGTTTCACTGCTTACACAAATCATCGACAGTAACGGGAATTTCCAGAACATCTCCTTGGCTGGAGAGAGCGGAGGAGCCGCACCCACTTGGCTTAAAGCGTCTGGGTCCGTCACGTCCGACAATCAGGCCGTATGGATAAATGGCGGTCCCTCAGTAGCCGCCAATTCTGGAGCTTGGCAATATGGATATGCCTTTTTAGACTCCACGGGCAAGCAGATTTCCAGTATGTCTCCGCCCAGTGCGCTAGTCACGTTGGCGGCCTCAAGTCTGGTCAATGTCTCCGGTACTGGTGATCCTAATTTCGCAACTGATGGCGTGGATACCATCGTCATTTACCGAACCGTACAAGGGGCAAATACCAGTATCAGCGGAGGAACATTCTTTCAGTTAGCGACAATCGTCGCCCCGCCCAATGGAGGCCCGTGGAGCTATCAGGATAATTCTCCAGACCCTCCCGCTACTGGGTCTATTCTGAACAACTTCATCGAAGCCGATGTCACTGGAAATAATGCCCCGCCCCCGAAAGGACTGACGAACCTAACATATTACCTTAGTCGTATTTTCGGTTCCGTTGGGAATTTAGTCTATTGGTCTGGAGTTACCGGACAGCCTGTAGGAGTCGGTCAGGAATCTTGGCCGGGATTGAATTTCTTCCAGATGCCGGAATTGGTAAATACGAACTGGGGTTCGGCGACAGGGCTTCTGATCTTTACAGTGCATGGCGTCTACTTCTCGCAGGGCGTGGACAACAACCTGAATCCATCGCAGCCGGTGAAGCTCCTCGAAGACATTGGCCTTTTGAGTCCGAACTTGTTTACGGTCAATGGCTCACTGCCAACCTTGTTCACTTCTGATTTCCAAATGCTTACGCTTGATCCATCTTCAGGGGTGAATCGAGTCAGCGATCCAATTGCTGATGTGCTTTCGCAGTTCTCGAATACCAATTCTTACGTGGCATGGCATACCAACGGAATCGACTCAGCCTACTTTATTGCAGATGGGTCTACGGGGTGGTATCGGTTGGCCCCAACCTCTGCCCCGGAATCAGGGTTTACATGGTCCCCCAATGCCCAGATTGTTGGCGGAGTGAAGTGCATTAAGTCCATTGAAACTACGCCAGGAGTTAAGCAACTTCTTCTCGGACCAACGACTAGCGGGCCGATTCTGGCTAGAGATTTGACCACAAATCAGGACAATGGGGCATCGTATACGGCCAACGTTACCATCGGATCGTTCGTGTTTGCCCAGCCCGGCCAATGCGGAGAGATCGTCAGCATCACGACTACCTGCAAGGCAGTTGGCAGTCACCCTGCGGTTTCTATTCTGGGGGATGAAATCAGCGGCTCGTTTGAATTGTTGAGTCAGGCCGTAACCGATCCGCCGTTCTTGAATCCTCCAGCATCGCTATTCTCGGATCGCTGGTATTTTTCGACCCTACAACAGCCTGCCTACATGCGGCACATGCAGATGAACATCGCTTTTCCAGCTGAGAACCAGCCCAACGAAGTCTTGGAATATGCCATCTTCGGAAGGGTGTTAAGCGAGTAATGCCAAGACTCTCTGAACTCATAAAACCGCCACTGAATCTGGACGGCACCAAAAAGGAGTGGTCGCATTCGGAACCCTTGTCCAGCCTTCAGGCCAATACCCCACATCCCATTGAAAGAGGAGTAAACCTACCGGCAGATGTCACCGCTCCGCCATTCAATTCAACGCTCCGCTGCCCCATGCCTGCGATTGGAACGGTCAGCCCAGATTCCATCAGACAGTTTTACAGGGCCGGGGCGTCGTTTCGGGTATTCACTAAGCCATGATTAGCTTTCGCAAGCCAGTAGAGAGCGATAAAGAAACCATCATGGAATGGATCATGAACGATGAGGAGCACAAAGAGAAGGGCATGAGCGCGGAGTTCTTCTTCTCGGATCATGCTTTGGCAATGGTGATTGGCGATCTGTATGGGCCGGGGTTATACGTCAGGCTTGATTCTGAACCGCCCGATTCAGTGAGATTACATATTCAGTTCGGGCCTAGTTTTGTGCGGAGCGGCAAGACTCTATTGAGGGCATGGCCTGAGTTCAAAGATCGAGTCATAAAGGCTGGAATTCGGCGCATGGTGTTTGAGAGCAAAAGCCCTTCGTTGGTCGGATTCTGTAGGAGCTGCTTTGAGTTTTCTAGGGTTGGGGAATCGAATGACTATGAACTCATCTTGGCATAAAACCATAGAGCTATATCTAGCCGAAGGGCGGTCTGTCTCTGGAGGTTGCGGTGCGAGCTCTACACAAGAAGATTTACAAGCTGCCCAAACTGCCATGTACAAAGAGATGTCTGCCCAGTATACGCAAACATTCGCGGCCAATCAGAAAATCCTAACTGCTTTAACTATGTCCTTCCTTCCAACTTTAAATTTGGGAATCAATCAGCAAGGCTTCTCGCAGGCGGAACTCCAGAATCTAGAAGGTCAAGCCACCACGGGCACAGGGCAGGGCTACAGCAACGCCTCCAAGGCTCTGGCTGAAGCACAAGGCACGCAGGGTGGTGGAACTAGCTATATTCCTTCAGGAGCCAAGATGCAGCAACAAGAGCAGTTGGCCTCGACTGCTGCACAGCAGGAAGCGGGTATCGAGTCGAACATCATGGCCGAGGATTATGCCACGGGGCGACAGAATTATCTGGAAGCTGCTGGCGTCCTCGGAGGCGTAGCGGGGCAATACAATCCCGCAGCGTTCGCCAATGCGACAACTGGGGCTGGATCAGCAGCAGCAACTACGGCAAACGAAGTGAATCAGGCCGATAGCTCTTGGATGAATCTTGCTGGTGCGGCTCTTGGGGGGGGGGCATCGGTAGGATCGGCATTCTGTCCAGCCAAGGGGTCGCTCTATCTAATGGCAGACGGTAGCGAGCGGTTTGTGGAAATGCTGAAGGTTGGTGATCGACTCTTGGGCATAGACGGAGAGCCGCAAACCATCGAAGAAATTCAGACTGCCAGCAATCCGATTCTGCGCGTGATTACGGATAATGGATTTGTTACGCGAACCTCCAGAGTCCACGCCTTTGCTTTACCGTTTGGCGGATTCACGGTTGCTATGTTTTCTTTGGGGAAAACGGTTGTTACCGGGAATGGCAGTGCCAAGATCATCAGCGTCCAATATGACGGCCAAGATGAAGTCTTCAATGTCATCACAGATGGATCGCACACCTACCGTGCCGATGGCGTCTGGGCCTTGGGTGTTGGCGAAGCCGAACGGCATGTCAGCATGGACAAGTGGGATCAGATAGGCGACAGATTAAATGCTTCGCATTGAGGCACTTGCGATAAGCATAGCTCGGGAACATCAGGCGTTTGAAGTGTTCTCCGATGCCTGCCGAACCTTAAACCCCGGAATGCTGCGAGCGCACTCCGTTACAAAAGTGAATGTAGTCAACGAGGAAGGGCTTCGGGTATTCAATTCCTACCATGCAGGACATCAAGCCTTGGTAGCGAATCTTCGCATGAAGTGTGAGGGAAAAACGGAAGAACACAGCGCCCCGGCAGCCTATGGTGCAAATGGGAAGATCACGCCCGATTCCTCGTTGGCGGAACTCTGTAAAACCTTCCGTTCTGTGAATATCCGCAATGTAATAGAATTCCTGCAAGACGTGCTCGATGATAAGGCGGTAAACGAGCGCACTCCAATTTCGTTCTTCGTGGAAGCCAAATAATGGGCACGCCTGGAGTTGTTCCTGATGTAATGGATGCGGCTGCTGGCTCACTCTCTGGAACCACGGCCCCGGCTCCGGCAGTAGGACCCCCCGCCCAAGGACAGGCTCCGCCTCCGCAAGCAGCCCAGCAAGCCCAGGCAGAGCATCAGGCAACCCTTCCTGAACAAACTTCCACGGCGGAACTTCAGCCCAAGAAGTCGCTGATGTCGGACATTCTCCATGCGGTGGGGGAGGTTCTTGGCGGACCGTCAACTACAACTCAGGTCAATCCACAGACGGGTGCAATTGAGAAGGTCCCCTTATCCCGCTCCGAGCGCATTGCCAATACTTCATCCATGTATCTGCGGGCTATGGCAGCAGGAGCAGGCCAGCATGGTCCGGGACACTTGGGCAAGGCAGCGGCGGCAGGAGCGCAGGCAACACAGCAGTTTCAACAGCAGCAACAAGAAAATACCCTTGCTCAGTCTCAAAATGTACGATCTACCAATGCGGCACAACAGCAGAAACTTCTGACTCAGGCGAGTTTAGCCAAGGCATCCCAAGAATCTGCTCGTTGGGCACTGGATATGAAATCCGCCAACCTAGATTTCGACCAAAAACAACTGGCTATCGTTAATGCAAGGCAGAAGATACTGAATCAGCCTGGAGTGGAGGTTATACAGCACTTCGACTCCAATAACGACATCAACGACCATCTTGAGGCTGTTGGTCCCGCCGCGATGAAGCAATACGCGGTAGATTTGGCCCATAATGATATTCAGCTTCTACCTAACCCCAAGGGAGGGTTTGACGCCGTAAAGATTCCAAAAGGGACCGGCGATAGCGCCATTGGCGAAGGGATGATTGTCCATCGCGCCGTCCTTGATCCCAAGACGAACACGGTAACCCTCAAAGAAGAAAAAGCCATGCCGAGTACGACATGGGATCAATACAGCTTATCCGAAAAATTAGCCCTAGATACCTACAACGGAAACAAGGAGACGGCCCAAAAACTTAAAGAAGGAATCGCCAAGATTGGTCTAGAGAATGCACAGGCAGGTGCTGCCAGAGCAGAGCAGAAATTACGGGAATCCCAGACTGTTACTGGCGACAATCCGTTAGTAAAAGAAATTGGCGAAGGCAAGATGCCAGTTGGCCGATTGGGATACGTCTTGGCTCGCAAACCGGAATTGATGGCCGCCGTCGCTAAAGAATACCCGGACTTTGATGGGTCCAAAATAGAAGCCTACACGGATGCCGTGAAGCAGTTTGAATCAACTAAGCCGGGGACCGCTGGATATGCCATGAACTCTGGCGGCACGGCCCTCTCGCACTTGCACGAACTGGACGAACTAAACACTCCAGCAAGCCACATCCCCCATACGCCAGCATGGACGAAGTACCACAATAAACTGGATACGGTTGCTCCTGAACTGGCCAAGTTCTACGGGGATGTCACGATACCGGCGATCCAGGCCTATAAGGACACCCTCGGCTCTACCTTGCCCGGAAACCGCCACGCGGCCATCACTACGCAGGTTCAGTCGATGGGCAGAAAGTTAGACGAATACGAGCAACAATGGAAGAACGCTGCTCCTAGCAAAGCCTATGAAGCCCAGATGCCGGATATTGACGCCAAGGGCAAAGCGGCGCGAGCGGCACTTGATCCAGAATATGCTCAACGGAGTGTAGCAACAGCGCCTCCGCCTGCTGGAGCCACGCACATTGTTCCCGGACCAGATGGAAAAAATCACTATACGAATGCGGCAGGGACGGCTGATTTAGGAGTGGCCCCATAGCTACGCAACCCATTTTCGATATGTCGCAAGCTCGGCCTCTACCTGCCCCGGCTGCATCAACAGCCGCCCCCTCCAGTGCGGGGCAGACGCCAACCACTCCTGCCCCGCTATTTGATATGAGCAAGGCGACCGCGATTGACTCCACCTCGACTGGACAATCTGCACCCCCCAATGACACATTAAGTAAATTTGAAAACCTGGGAACCGGAATCGGCCAAACTGCGGTAGCTGCATATAAAGACATAGGGAAAACAGCCGAAAGCGGAAAACAGTTACTAGATCAAATATTCGGGTATGGAGCTTCTCAAGAGGCGAAGGATGATTTCGGAAAGGGGTGGACGGCGCTAAAGCTTGGGAATGTGCCAGAGGCTCAACACTGGCTTAGAAATGCAACGCAAAACATTGTCGAAAATCACCCCGTCTCGCAATTACTTAAGCAGCAATGGGATTCCAGCGCCAGAAATCTCGAAGCGTCCAGGGAGGACATGAAGGCCGGAGATCATCTGGCCACCGTTCAGCATGTTGCTGGCATTGCGCCAATAGCCAATCTCGTGAGTGATGCTTTTGACCAAGCGATTAAATCTCCTAATCCTGACACCATAGCCCATGCAGTCATTACGGGTGTTATGGCGCTTTCTCCGGAATTAATGAAAAGAACAAAGGGGGCTTCGGTCATAGAGGAATCGGAGGCCGCCCCAGAATCATTTCAGAGCAAGCAGGCAGAATTGGACGCCAAAAAACCAGAGCCATCCCCCTCGACTTCGACAGAAGGACCTGTCGCATCGCAGGTCAGCAAGGCAGTAGAGGGTTCCGGCATTGCAGAAGGCGCTCCTGCTTCGGAAGGAATGCCGACAACTGTGGCTCCGTCCGGGGAAAATATTCAGCCAGAATTCCAAAGCAGAATCCACGATATTTCCAAGCAGGCCGCCAAGGAATCTGGGGTTCCATATAGCAAGCCAGCATCTATTCGGGATGCAGTCGGAACTACGGGGAGAGAGGTCATCAAGAGTTCGCAGGCCGATTACAAAGCATTGGATGAAGCGTCTGGCGGTCGCTGGCAAAGATTTAAAGATCAAATTGACAATATCCAGACCAGAATGGACGAGGTTAATGGAATAGACGATGACACCTACGAAAAACTAGAACTAAAGCGCAATGAAATAGAAACCCTGCAATCTCAGATGATCGAGGACATTAAGGCTGGAGGAAAGGTCGATCCCAAAATCATTGATAAGGCCAACGCCAATTACAGGAAGGGTATGGCTCTACATGATCTGAACAATGCGGTCAAGGCGTCTACCAAAAGAACGGTGGAGGGTGGGGTAGTTCAGGAAACCGTCGATCCTACCGCCTTGTCAAATCGAGTTTCCCGATTGAGTGATGTCCCCAAAACTGGCGGCCCTTCTCGCCTAGAGAATGCCTTGGGTTCAAAGGGTGCAGACAATTTTACCCACTCCATAGACAGCGCCCAAATAGCAGCCCAAGAGATTAAAGATTTCGTACCGACCAAGGGCGTCCCAACGGAAGCTACGGGCAAGCAGGCATTGAAGACGATGGTGGAAAACGCTACCAAAGCTAAGGGGACCATTACGGGTGGATCGAAGGGCATAACCGATTGGAATTCCGTCAGGAATCAGTTTGAGAGACTTCGGCCAGACGCACAACAGAAGATATTCGGTGCAGACGTAGATCGCTTGCGAATGTACATCAATAAGCAGGCTTTACGCCAAAGCGCGGTCGGGTATTTGAAGAAGGGCGCGGCATATGCTGCCGGAGGAGCCGTTGGCGCAACAGGGTACAAAGTCGCCAAGGAATTACTGCAATGACAGACCTAATCATCAAGAAACCAGCAGTTTCCATAGAAGAAGCCAAGGCTCGCGGGGCAACAATAGTGCGAGACGACATTCCCGGCCAGGGCTTTGCCGAGGACGATACCCACGATCCGCGCTATGATGACCCCGCCGTTCTCGACTGTGAAAAGCGGGCGCAGGATGCCAAGCTGATTGATGAAGTTAACGAAGAAACTCTTCGCCTCAGAGAAGAAAGTACCAATGCAGTCAGGAAGTTCCGCTTTAATCACCAGCAAGACTTTGTGCAATGGATACCGGGGCGGATTCTGAACATTGGCGAATTCCTCGGACTCTTGCAGAAGATCAGGCCCGATGCTTTCGTGGCCGAGCGCCAGATTCTAGGGCTTCAGGGTTTAGGCTTTGTTCAGGATGGCAAGCCGAAATACAGTGGAACATCGGTACAAACGGTCATGCCCGAATGGAGTCAACTCAAGGTGGACATTCACGGCCTTCCAACAAGGGAGCGCTACCGAGGCTGGAGAACTGTCTTGCTGGCCTGCATTAAGGGCGACTTCATCACGGAAGCCCAGTGCGATCTGATCTTTGGAAAGCCTAATACATTCCGCTCAGAACCTTGGTATAGGCAGCTCTGGGAGATCAGGAATGGGAAATGTGGAGTGTGCCGAAAGGAAGCCTGCGACTGCCAGAACCGATTCGATTTCTTGCGGGCAGATAAATATCAGTATGAGATTCCGCAGGACGTTATGAGCGGAAAGCAGCAAAGGCTGGAAGAATCCAGGATTTGGACGCCTTGAACTACCTAATCTTTTTCCTGATTGCCGCTCTAGCAATCGTCGTAATTCTATTGCACGGTTCAGATGAACGCCGCTGAAATCACAATATGTCAGTTAACGATGTTCTCATTCAGGGAGGGTCGTCGTTTAGCGCCGGGATGCCGCCCAGTGATGCAAGGCATAGCCCATGTGATCAGGAACCGCGTGGAGTCTGGATGGCAGGGGGGCGAGTGGTTGAGGCTTTTGGCCGATGCGGATATTCACTCTTCCAGTCTCATTTCCGAGATGGACTTTCGTTCCTATATAGACATCTGGGATTCCACTTTCCGCTGGTTACACGGACAATGCACGTCAATCTACGACGGAAGCCTGAAAGATGACATCACTGTGGCGGCGGATGTTAGGAAGGCTGGAGGGAAGGGGATTCCTCAAAGGGCTTTATTCTATGCAAATTTACAACTTCCAATTCGGCCCTGGTTCATGGAAAACATTGTACACAGGAAAGACGAACACCCGAGGACTGCGGATGCTGGGACGGTCACATTCTTTGCTTAAAAAGATAGTCATTGCAATGGTGCTGTGTGCTTCGGTTCTGGCGCAGGTTCCTGATGCCAAAAGAGCAGTTTCTCTTCCTGCGTTTAACCCCTTCTTCTTCCCCAGCGCTCCCGCGCTTAATGGACTCTGGCTTAACGTAGGGACAGGCCAAATCACTGTTTCGGGCACGCCGATTACCATACCAACACAGCGATTGGCTCTGGCTGCCAACACGAAGACCTATGTGTATCTCGACATGGTTGCCGGGGTAATAGGCTCGAACACTACTGGATTTTCCACCAACGTTTATCCCGTGGCTATTGCAACTACAAATGCCACAATGGTTTACAACCTTCAGGATGTAAGGCCAGATGTATTCGGAGGTGGCAGTGGTGGCGGTGGTGGAGCAAGCGGGACCGTATCTCCGAATGCCGGGAATGCCAACGCAATCGCTGACTACCCATTGGCGGCCAGCAGCACTACCGTAAACCCGAATCCCGTTGCTACCGTAGACCCATCAGGAAACTTCTTTGGTGCCAGTTACGCCAGCAATGGTTCCTACGTCGTAAAAAGCTCTCTAGGCGGAGGATACATAGCTCCACTGGCATCCAATACAGAATTCGGTATTCTTAATTCGAGTGGGACGATAGGCGAGTGCATCAACGGCTTAGCCTGCTACCCCATTCCTGATTACAGTATCTGGAATGGCGCGGGCGGCGGCGGAGGGATTCTAATCACCGCAACCCTACTTGAGCCGTTTTTTACTTCCTTGCCGTTCATCTTCTCTTTCTACCCCTCCTATACGTATCCGGGTGGAGGGACGACCTTGTTAACCATAAATGGCGGCACTAGTTACCGACTGGTAAAGCCAGATGGGACTGACAGTGGGACGGCTCTAGCCCCCAACGATTTAATACAAAACGTTCTAGCGGTTGTCGAATGGAATCCCACCCTAAGCGTTTACCAACTATTGAATCCGCAAACTACTAGCGGTGGAGGGGGATGCGCTTCGGGCTGCGTGCTGACTGCGCCTACGACAAGCCAGACGGTTATACAGCCGACAGCGACTACATTGAATGAAAACATCGTCAACAAGGTAGTCTGGGCCACTCCGTACTACAACTGGGTGCAATCGCCATCTGGTTCACTGACTGGCGGAAGTCCTGCCACTGTCACACTGACACCATGCCCCGCAGGAGTGGACACCTCAAACTTTGCCAACGGTCCCTATTCAGCCTATGTTGCCGGGACAGGAACCGCTGAAGCCGTAGCGGTTACCGGAGGAAGTTGCACGCCTGGGGGTGCCAGTGGAACCATCACATTTACTCCCGTAAACTCCCACTCGGCAGGGTTCACGGTAGGTTCGGCCTCTACTGGCATTCAGGAAGCATGGAATGATGGTTGCGGCTTGAATGGTACTCTCCAGATCGGATACTGCGAAGTCCATCTCCTGTCAGCCGAGAGCACGACTACGCCAAACTATCAGGTTTATGCTCCAGTGTTTCTGACCACGCGAGGGTCCAGGCGTTCTCTCTTCAGCGGCTACGGGTCTTACATTCAATGCAACACGCGAAGCAGATGCTTCTTTGATGGAACGCTTACGGCTGGAGGGGTAAATCACGTAACGGAAGGATTGACGGTCCAGTCCGGCTTAACGATTGACGGAACGCAGATTCTAGATGTAACGGCGGCCTCGGGAACGTACACAGTTCACACGAATACCCATCCGTTCTCAATGACTGCCAATGCTGGCGGGCCTGATTATGTGGACGTGAATTTCTATGTAAACACGGGGGCCGTTGGAAGCAACCACATCCACGGAATTTTCCCGCTCGCATCTGTTCCAGACAATACCCATTTTACGTTCACGGTTGGAAGTACGACGTTCGCCAACGCTCCTGCTTTCGGATGGGCCGCACTTGAAAATGCCATCATCGAGGACAATGCGAACGACTCGATCTACCGGGACATTCATACCCGTGGGCCAAACTCGACTACATTCTTGTTTAGTTACGGGCTGGTATTCGATAACGATCAGAAGGCGACCGTGGACAACTTCACCGTAGGCGGCCCCTTCATGTGCCTAGTATCGGGTTCCGGTTTCTGCGGAACTGCGATTTACGCACGCGGAGACCAATCGAATGCCTCGGTGGTTACTGTACAAAATTCAGACATCAGCATGGCATGTGGAGGAAATGGAATCCTCGCCCTCAGTGGAAATGGATTCACCATCAAGGACTCCGTGGTCCAAGGCGGGACTCAGTGGAACATCTTCATGAGTCCCGGCCTAGTAGGAGTGGCGCAGGAGAATGTGTATGAGGAGGCTGGAATCTCCTGCACCAACCAACTTTATGGCTCGTCCACACTTCCGACCAATCCGTCCGCAGGGACCTTCATTGGCCCTGGAGGTCATGCACAGATCGTGGGGGCGGGGGCATATCCAATTGGTGGGGAGTTGCCTATATTCGTAACTGGAGGGGCTTCAGGGAACACGCGGAATTATTTTGTGGTAGCCCATCAAGCAGCGCAGAGCTTCACAAGCGCCATCCTCCCCATCGGGCAAGCAATCCCGACCAGCGGGGCCGTGAGTATCCCTTTGACATGGCCTAACCTAGCCTTCGGTCAAGGAACATCCCTGAATGCGGTGTACGGAGCGATTACTTGGGATATTCTGGTCACGACAGGGACAAGCATAACCCCGCTCTATGGAACCGGAAATTTTGCCCTCACCGCAGGATTGACGGCGACTTGCGGGAATAATGGCATGTGTTCATTTACGGACACTCAGCCTGCCCTGACTTCCTATACTGTGGCGGAGCCGAATTGGTTCCCAAGTCTATGGTACTGGCCGGGGAGTTTGGTTAGCTCCGCTGCGGTGATCTCGATTGATGAACTCCGCACCAATTATATTTCCACTTGGGGAACGAATTCATCGGGCCTAACTGCCAGCATGTGCGGGGCATTTTTCAGTGATTTCACTGGCACCAGTATGCAGGCTCCGGAATCAGTGACCTGCTCTTCTTCTGATCCTGATTACACCATTGCGGGGCAAATAGCGACGGTGATGCAGTCTACAAATCAGTCCAATAGTTCATCGGCCAGCCAGAAGGGAATTCTGAATCTCAGCGCTTCATCGGGGAACTCCGATTTCCTGACCATTCAGGACTCCAATAAGTTCAAGACGGCGGCCACGCCTTATTACCGTCCAGCCTGGGATGCTGCAGATTTGGCATTTGGCTCGGATTGCAGTGGGGCAAATGGCTGCATGACGATTCGTGCAGGCCAAACCCTGCATGAATATATAAACAACGTGGGGGATGGGTCTTCATGGGTTGAGGGGCTGAGTTCCACATTCAAGACACTTAAATTGCCACTGGATTTAACCAGCCAATCCATCGTCACAGAAGTTGCGAATGCCTCGTCTACGGGCACAACCCTGAACAAGTTAGCCAAATTAACGGGGGCACCATCCACGGTTGTTCTTGCGGCTACCACAGATACGGCTGGAGTTCTGGGAATTTGCGTAGGAAACTGCACCACTACGGGTAATGCTCAGATTGCGACGGAGGGGCAGGTATCGTGCGCTTTCGATGGAGCGACCACGGCCGATGATTACGTGCAGATCAGTACCTCCATCGCAGGGGATTGCACTGATGCAGGAGTATTAAATCCTCCAGCCAGCGGACAAATCATTGGGCGAGTTCTTTCTACGAATGGTGGGGCGGGAACCTATAACATCATCAAGTATCCCCCCGACCTTTCGGCGGGAAGCAGTGGATCATTTACCAACCCGATGACTACCCTAGGCGACATCATCATCGAGAACGCAGTTCCAACTCCTTCTCGGCTTCCGGGGCCTACGACTCCGAATGGCGTTCCACAGCTTTTGACAGACACCCCTTCAGGGGGCGCTGCCGCTCTTGAGTCTTGGGCGCTGCCGGGAGTCACGGTTGACACTCAATCCAGTTCTGCCTTTACGGTAGCCGCTACGGATCGCGTGGAGAATCTACAATCCACAAACAGTACGGGGTCTACGGCTGTTGCCATACCTCAGGCTGGGTCTACCAGCTTCGGAAGCGGATTCGCGTTTGTCCACACAAACACTGGTTCCGTGGTTGCCACAGATACGCCAACAACTTCAGCGATCAATGGAAACGCTACAGCCAAATTGGTTGGTGCGGTTGCTGGCCACAACCCGGAAGCCATGTTCTGGTGGTCCGATAACGCCAACTACTGGGGAGCAGAAATTCTACCAACGGACGCCAATGGCAGGCTTGGTTGCGAAGGCTTCATGGCGCTGACGGGAGACGCGACAAACACCGCAGGTACGTGTGCTATGACGGTAGGGGCAATCAATGGCACCACCGTACCAACCTCGGCAAAACTGCTTGGCACAAATGGAAGCGCCCAGCCAATCGCTGCGGCCTTGACCAGCGCCCATCTCTATGTCGGCAACGGCTCGAATCTACCTGTAGACGTAGCGGCCTCGGGCGATGTAACTCTGGCGAATACCGGAGCATTCACGGTTACACAGGTGGAAGGCGCGGCGATTCCAGCCTCATCTTTCTTTCTTGGCTCAAACTCCAGTTCACAATTGATTGCTGCACAGCCTTTTGTAGTGAATGCCAAGACCGCTACATATCAAGTCCTGGCCGCAGATTTTGCGGGCTGTAAGACCATCCCAGCGGCCTCTGGAACATTCACGGTTACCCTGGTAGCCTCTGGTTCCCAGCCTCCTTCGGGGCAATGTATCTGGGTTGAGAATTATGGTTCCGGAGTAGTCACGGTAGCCAGAAGCGGGCAAAATATAAATGGGACGGCGAGCAATATCACCCTCCCGGTCGGTTCGGCTTCCGCTCCCTCTGGCGCATTCGTCTATTCGGATGGGACGAATTATGAAGCCTTTGTCTTTGCTCCCGCAGCCTCCAGCAGCGTGAACTCGATCACTGGGGATGGAACGATCATCTCGAATTCTGCATCGACTGGAAGCGTGACGCTGACTCTGGCAAACGCAGGAGCCGGGACGGTTCTCGCTAATTCGGGGACTTCGGCAGCAGCTCCATCCTACATTTCTACCCCGGTTCTGGGTAAATCAGGCACCGCAGGCACGATTGGGTTCGGAAATGCGACCAGTGGCATCGTAACGCTCGGAACGGTCGCCGGAGCACTCGGGACGGTTACGGCATCCCTTCCGGCGAACACGGGGATAATCGCAGAATTAAATCTTGCCCAATCGTGGACTGCTGCACAAGCGCTTGGATCATCTACTGCCACTACGCAGGCATATGCGGACAGCACGACAAAACTGGCTACGACTGCATTCGTAGCTGCTGCAATCACCGGAAGCAATGCGGCGACGGCAGTCCTCATCGCTACAACCGCGAACCTCACAGGGACTTACGTGCAAGTGGGCGGCGGCATCGGCGATACCTTTACAATTACCGCCACGGGCACAACTACAATTGATGGCGTGGCAATCACAGCAATTGGCCAACCTGTGCTGTTAAAGAATCAGAGCACGGCCTCGCAGAATGGTATTTACGCCGTCACCGTGGTAGGTACGACGGGCGTCTCGACCGTTTTCACGCGGGCGTTGGACTATGACACCGTTGCAGATGTAAACAATACTGGACCGATATTCGTACAATCTGGAACGGCAAATGCGATCACCAGTTGGCTGCTTACTTCGCAAGTGACTTCGATTGGCTCGGCTGGAAGTTCGTTGACCTACTCGCAATCCAGCAGCAACCCAGCAAATCTCGTGCTAGCGGTTTCTCCAGGCGCGGGCATCGCGCACTTCGCGGGATCAACGCAGACGGTGACGAGCAGTGCTATCGTGGCCGCAGACATCACAAACAACACAATAACCGGAACCCAGCTGGCCTCATCGCTTGCGCTGGTGACGCCTAACATTGGAGCGGCTACTGGGACCAGCCTGATCGCCACAGGCATCGTGGACGGTAAAGCTCCGGTGACGATTACCACCGGTACGACTGCCACGCTAGGCGCTGCGACTTATAGCAGCGGCTACACCTTCAACCAGGAAGCCACGGCGGGTACGGGTGTGACTTATACTTTGCCCGCCACGGCAACCGGGCTTCAGTATTGCGTTCGCAACTCCATTGTTTCGGGCACTGGCGCAGCCGATACCGGGGTACTTACCGTGTATCCTCCGGCCAGTTCCTACGTGATCCTCAACGGCGTTCGTAATACCATCGGCGGCGGCGGAACGCACGGCGTGGCATCGGGCGGAGCGGCTGGGGACTCAGCCTGCTTTGTTGCCATCGACGCGACGGACTGGGAAGTGTATGTGCAGAGAGGAACATGGACCGCAAACTGATCCTAATTCTCGCGCTGCTCTGCGCTTCCTGCTCCGCTCAGATTTTGCAGCAGGTGGCGGGGAACACTCCTAATCCGTCGATCTGTACTACTTTTGGCAATACATTTACAGAAGGGTTCGGAGATGATGGATCGGCTTTGAACTGGGCCAGTGGGGGAAACAGCAATTTCTATCAAACATGGACAGTGGTTTCCGGCACAGCTCCAGCCGTGGTGTCTAGTCCGGGAACGCTGATTTCTGGTGTGTGCCCCAACAGCATAGAATTCACGGTAGCTGGGCAGATCAGCGCTTACGATATTCCGCACATTCCAGCGGGCACGACGTTCGATTTATATTTCACGTTTTATCTCACCACAAGCACCAGCAATTTCAACACTGTCATGCAGTTGTACGACAGCACCGTTGCCGCTTATGTCGCCCAATTCAAATCTGACGGAAACGGGAGTTATCAGATGCAAGGGTCAACCGCCAGCAGCGCGGTTACTCCGAGCAAGAATGTCTGGCATCTGATGCGGATTCACATCCAATCGGGCGCGTCCAGCTCTTATGTAAATATAGACGGCGGAGCGAATGCGACATTTACGGCGAACAGCAACGGATTCAACGAACTGGACATTACCGGAATAGCCAGCAACACTTACTATTTTGGCAATGTCTACGTTCCAACCAACGTCTACGGTCCCGGCCCGTGCAACATAGACCCTAATATGATTGTGGACTTTACTGGAAACACCAGCGGAACCACGATTAGCCAAGCGAATCTCAACAGCGGCACGGAAGTCGGAACCGGCCGGTGGGATGGTGGCGGAGCTTTCGGTACAGACACCTATAGTAATACCGTTACGCCCGCTTTCTATACGTCCAAAACTGCCTGCGGGACGAGTAATACGGGTTCTGTTCCGGGCGTGATGTGGAAGCACGATCTTCATGCGTCCAATGTCGGTAGGTACGCGTTCACCACCAACAGCGCCAACGCTTCCTTCGGGTTCTTGTTCTACAACGCTCAAACTCTTTCAGACACTACGCAACTCGCCTGTGGATGGATCGCTGGGACGGCAACTGATTACGCGGAGTGCAACATCCAGAGCACCGGAACGCAGGCTCAGTTCAATGTTGAAGTGGCGTGCGGCGGCGTTTCACACGGGAACAATGTAAATTATTCTCTCAATACGCTCTACTGGATGGAGATCAATTACATAGGTGGCGGCGAGCATACTATCTCTCTTTACAACGCTTCGACAGGAGCGCTTGTCGGCACCAGCACCGCAACGTGTTCTTCAGCGGTTTTTAATCCTGCGTTTTTTGAACTTGGCCACAGCGGGAATTCAACTACGGCTGGCAGCGAATATATTTACCTCGGTCCGGCTGTCGGGTCTACGATTGTGGGGAACGCAATAGCGCCATGAAGATTCTACTCGCCATTTTGCTGCTTGCAGCCCCCTGTTTCGGCCAAGGCCAGTGGTCTACGGTCAATGCCGATGCTCTGATCCAGATGAATACGAGTTCTCCGGGCACAACATTTACTACGGCCATCGGCAACGCCGGAGTAGTCAGTAACGTATGCACGCCGGGAGCGGCGGGGTGCAACTTCACCGGAACCGTCACGGGATTGGAAGTTGGGGCGAATCAGGGAGTGTGCTCAAATCTTGGCCCAATCCAGATGAATGGTGGAGGCTCACTTCTCTCTGCCGAAAGCCAGAACTATAACAACATCGGCCATCTTGATTCCTCCAATGGAACCTTGGGCGTGTTGATGAACGTCGGGGGCGCGGCTAGTTCGCACTACGTTCAACTCACAGGCTGCCTGACCTTCAGCATTCCGTTCCAGAATGGCGGCTTCGACAACGACATGATCATGATGTTGGAGTCGGGCGGCTCTAACGAGTACTTCGATATGCAGTTCGCTGATTACTGCGGAGGGGTAGGGGAGCCTGGAGTCCGAATTGAGAATCGCGCAGTCAGCCCACACTCCGCCTGCATCGGTTTGCCGTTCGGCACAGGCTCGGCGGGGGGCGGTTCGACCTACTATTTCGCTCTCACTTGGGACATGACGAACGGGATTGGCCTGCTTTACATCTTCACGCCACAAGGCACGCTGGTCGGATCAACCTGGCTGACCGAGCCAACGACGACCACCTACGCCTACTCTCGCGTGTTCAGCAACGAGGGCGGCTCGAACTCAGGAACGTATAGTTACTATCAGAATATGATGCTGGCGTGGTCGAACAGCGCTCCAACCGGAACGGTGAACGTCGTCAACGGTAGCGCTACTGTTGTGCGAGCCAGTGGCAGCACTTTCGTCGCCGGGAACCAGTGGGGCCAGTCTGGGTGGGGCGGGTGGATGCTGATCGGCGGCGTGATGTACCAGATCGCCTACTGCGCCGACACGACACATTGCACGATGACTTCGACCTATGCGGGAACGACAGCCAGTGGCGTGACGGAATATATAGAACTTCCATTATTTTGGGGTCAGTCCGATACCAGTTCCTACATATTGCCAGCAAACCGAACAGGAAACTGGACATCTGTCGGAGTTTCTGGAGGAATCCCCAGCGGTTCATGGTCGCAATGCGTGACTACGGCTTGCCGGACCGTAACAACGAATGGGTCTAGTTCGACACAGACGCAGATTCAGTCCGCCCTTTCTTCGGCTTCGGGATCGAAAACCTACGTGCTTCTGCCATCCGGAACTTATACCGTTCCAGTTTGCATGAACGGATACAGCAACACGGCCCTTCGCGGGGCTGGGGCGGATCAGACGTTCTTGGTTCCGGCTGCGGGAACTAGCAGTTGTGGGAACTCTGCCGCCATCGGACTGATCGCTACCGACAGCAATACAGCCGCTAGTCCCGATAATCTGACCACTGTTACCGGAATGCTGCAACAAGGCAGCAATCAAATTACCTTAACTGCGGGAGGCAGTCTCACAGTTGGAGGGTTTCTGGTACTCGATCAACTCGACACCACAAGCGATAATGGTGGGATACTCGTCAGCGGTTCAACGTCAAGCGGGTCTTCAGCGACTCCCGGAAATAACGGCCCATACAATGTCAGCGGCAGCAACGCCAATGGCAACCGAAATGGCAGTTGTGTTTCTACTTCTCCGGCCAACTGCTATCACCAGCAGCAGTATGTAACGATCACCTCCTGCAATGGAACCACGACCGTAGGGGCATCGTGCTCGGGCAGTAACGTGGTCGTGGGAATCAATCCTCCCCTGCTGATGCCGAACTGGACCAGCGCAAGCACGATGTCGGCATGGGGGCCGACATCTCCAGTGTCTTACGTGGGCATTGAAGACTTATCGGTGGACGCCTCGAATGTGGGTGGCGGATTGTGCGGCGGTCAGACTGGCATATTCATACGCAACGCGCAGAATTGGTGGATCAAGGGCGTCCGCATCCTCAATAGCAACCAGTCACATATCCATTACGAGACAAGCACTAACGGATCGATTCTTAATAATTACCTATTTCTGACGAATAAAACGGCAACTTGCAGTTATGGAACGGAATCATGGGGAAGTGGAAACACGCTGGTGGTGAACAACATATTTCACGGCGTCGCCAGCCCCATGATCGTCGATGGCCCATCGAACAACGAAGTATTTGCCTACAATTTCTCGGTTAACAATTATTTCAACACCGCTACTTATAACCAGAACGGCGAAGGCGACCACGGAGCCAGTGATACTATGCTGCTGGAAGGCAACATCACGAACTGGTCCACAGGCGACGATATTCACGCCACCAGCAACCGGAACACGCATTTTAGGAACCTGTATTACGGGGCGCAGCCGTCTTGCTATTCGAGCGGATTAAGTTACGCTGCGGCCTCTTATGGCTCATGCGCAAACCCCACTGCGGCAGTTCAGTTGACCGCGTATCATCGCTTTTATTCCTACATTGGAAACATTCTTCAAAACGTGAATGCCTCGACCGTCTATAGCACGGCGGCCTCTGGCACTTCGATGGTTGTGCAGTTGGGTTTGTTCAACAACTCCAGCGTGAATGCCGACCCTAACACCAGCTCTACGGCGATGTTCTGGGGCAACGCCGACAATGTTACCGGATACGGCTCTCCGCGATTCAATTGCAGCGAGATTCAGCAATTCCCGTCGAACACGACCGCCAACGCCAACCTCTATACGAGCCAGTTCTTCCTGTCTACTCCATGCCCAGGAAATCACGTATTGCCGTCATCATTCATCTACACCGCAACGCCATCTTGGTGGCCGAGCGGCAAGGCGTGGCCGATCATTGGCCCGGACATAACGGGTGGTAATCTGCTGACTTGCACTGGCGGGGCCCAGACGCGCGCCCTGGTTACAAATAGCTCGCAATGTCCGAGCGGCTCGACTGCCTCCGCGTTTTCTGGATTGGCCTACAGTAACCCAGCAATGGATTGCTACCTTGGCCCAATGAGCGGTCCTGCTGATGGGGTCACTACCGCAGCGCTAACGTTCAACGAAGCATCGTGCTATGGGGCAATCGTAGGGCCTCCCGCTCCCTTCCCCGCAATCTTCGCTGGCTCGACTATCATCGGAAGCAATTCACTTGCCCAGAATCAGGAGATCAAAAATGAAGAAGCAATTCACCCTCGCATGTCTAGCCGTTAGCCTCATCTGTAACGTTGCCGTGATGGTGACACTGCTGGCACGTCCTGTGGTCACGGTTAAGGCCCAAGCTCCTACCGTTGGCAGCTTTGCCTCTCCAATGGTCGTTTCCTCGCTTTCAGGATGCACTCTTCCTACAGGAGCTACGATCTCCTTTGGGGTAGCGTGGTGCTTCGTGGATACCGGAGTCGCAGCGACCTCTCAAATGTATTTCTCGCTCAATGGATCGACTACGTGGAATCCATATCCCGCTGCGGGCGGTGGAGCATTCCTGACCTCCTTCAATGGGCGTACAACCCCTGCGGCAGTACCCACATTGAACGACTACAGTTATTCCATGCTTTCTGGTCCGCCAACTACGCTGGCTTGCTCTACGGCACAGATCAGCAGTGGTTCGAGTGGGACACTAACAGCTTCGGGGTGCGTGATTAAGTGAAGTGGCTGATTCCATTGGCGTTGGTGGGGTGTTGCTTCGGGCAGGCAACTATCATTACCGGGGGCAACTGGGCGGGAGGAACCATAGGAAGCGCCTTCGGACCACCAAGCTACCCAGGAACTAGCCGAAGCACGGCTGCACTTGGACTAATCTCGTCTCCGTTCTCTAGCTCGACGCCATTCAATACATGCTTTCATGGTCCCTTGAACCCAAATACTAATCTCATTTGCAGGTTCACGGATCAGAACATCGTGCAGTTTGGGACCAGTTCGAGCGGTACCGGGACGCTGAACTCGGCAGGCACAATCTTCACAGGAACGGGGTTCTCCTCTAGTTGGCTAAAGTCTCTGATCGTCATTAACGGGCAGACATCTCTGATCTCAGCCGCAAGCAACACATCCCTTACGCTTACGACGCCCGTTACTGGAGGACCGGGGACGTTTCCTTATACCTTTGCCGGAGTAAATCTGGATTACGATATTTCGACTGGGAACTTTTCGTCCTCGGGCGGCTGGAATGACAATATGTGCAACGTGGGATCGACTTCCTGCGCCATTAAACTAAATGGTGGTGCGTGTTGGCTTTTCGGGATGACGAAGGTCGGCGGGGCAATCCTGAACAGCACCAATGGGGGCGAGAATCCAAATCTGAAATTTAGCAGCCCGTGTGGATTTTCAAGAGTTAATCCCAATCTATTTTTCAACGTCCAAAATATAAATCTTCTTACTTACTATACAGTCGCTACGAGCGTAACGCCGATGACTAGTTCGCCTGGAACTACATTCGATTTTTCGACTTGTCCTGGAGTTGCAGCATTGGTCGCTCCCGGAACGGCAGGAACGAATGGATCAATTCTTGGCATCGCATTTGGCGATGCCATGTTCTCTGCCGATATTTCATGGGCAAATGCGACGAATGGGTTCGGAGGGGGCCAGGGTACGGCCCATTTTGGCTTGGTCTACACTCCCGGAGCAGGATGTCAGTCGCTTGATGTATCACCTACGGCCTTCTTGTCGGGAACGGCGAGTATTTCCGCGAATGTAGCCACTGTCACCACGGCAGGACAGCCCAACATGCCAGCGGGATTTACGGCGAACGTCCTGAATGCTTCAAATACTAATTTCAACTGTCCGGTAGCCAACATTACGGCACAAACTAGCAACTCGGTGTCCTATACCTGCCCTGCCTCTCCTCTGACGAATACCGCCTCAACTACGCTTACGACAGGGGCAATCATAGGAAACTTTGGGAACATTTACGGGAACTGCTTATCCAGTTGCGCTACGGCTACCCCAATCGCTCAGGAAACCGTATGCTACGACCCACTCTATTACGCTGTTCCGCCTCACGGTATTCACGATTCCCAAATGTCGCCATCGGGAAACGTGATGCGTCTGGCGGGAGGATGCCAGAATTTGGCAGTGGGTACGGCGGCATTTTGGCAGATCGGAACTACCAATATACTTGGCCTCGGGGGTGGGACCAGTTCATGGAATCCCGGCAATGGCTACAATTTCGCAGGCCATGATACCGATGCTGTTTCTAACTATTTAACTACCAATGATCCTTGCCCAAACATACGCACCGAGTTCCCCCTATCGTCAACCGGATTGAGCAACTTTACCACCTTGACTTGTTTTCCATCGGGAGCTACCGCATCATCAGGGGCGCACGGTGGAATGGCTTATCCATTCAACAACGATGCCGAACCTTGGGTGATAGCGACTGGAAATAGTGTAGGATTTTCGACTCCGGGGCAAATGACACTGACTCTATTGGAGAATGAGATTTGGGGGGAGCCATTATCTGGCCCCCTGCCAATTCTTCGCTTCTTCCCGACATACAACTCAATAACTTCTGGCTCTTTTGGTTGCAAGAACTCCATTGGATTCGTGTTTCAGGGTGGAGATGGGGCTATGTGGCCTGCGGACGGATTTGCAAATTTAGGCAAAGATTCGCAAGGAAATCAGTTATGCTCGGCTTTTGTGGGATCAATGCAGTAAAGGGGGATGGCTATGAATCTATGGGAAAAGGTAGTTACGATCTACGCGGCCAATGGTAAATTCCACAGTTTAGTGCAGGCTGTGCTCGCTGGCTTGGTATCCGGCCTATCCTTGGCCTTGGTGGGCGGAATCCCTCTCAGTAAGTCCACATGGATTGTCGCTGGCGGTATCGTATTTGGCGCTATCAAGGGAGCCCTTACTGGTTGGCTGCGAGTCAATGTAGCTTCCGCTACCGTTCAGGGGGTTGGAGCAACCGTGGCCCAGACGCAGGCAGTTGCGGCCACGGCTGCGGTAAATGACAAGAAATAGTTCGTCCTCCGTAACAACAGTATGGACTTTGCTGCAAAACTCGAAATACACTGTAAAGTGAGGCATCGTGCATGATGCAGCTTTCATGCTTTTCGATGGCGATGTTCACGCTCGACTGGAGTGGGAGATTGCTATTTTCTCCGTCTGTGGAGCTGCTCTCCTGGCTGCTCTATGGTGGGTCATTCTTGATGTTATCAAGCGCGGGCGTAATACTCGCAAAACGGTTCGGAGAAGCGTGGCTAAAATCTCTCAGCACGACGCTGAAATCGTGGAGAAGCTCCGGGGTGGGAAGAAGTTCCCAAAGCTCACACTCTCCGAACTTGAAGAAGGGGGAGAATCCGACGAAGACGACATCTAAGGGATGGGCGCGATTCGCCGCCGTACTGTTCTGTGTAGGGTTCTGTGCGGGTGCGACAGTGATGGCAATGTGGCCTCGTCCCGAGCGTGTCACGCTATATGGTCTGCGCGTGCAGCGGGTGCTCCCCCCTGATTCGGCTGACATGATCTCCCCAGCGACGGGCCCGCTTCGTGCAGATTTCTGCCCCGAGAATAAGTTTTATCGGCTCCTCCCCAAGGCAGGTTATGCTGTGTGCCGAATGGTGTACACGAATCGCGGATGCCTCGATATATCGCCAAGCGGAGGGAACAGTTTGACGTGGGTCAAAAATCGAGCAGGATCGACTGCTACCCTTTCCGATAGCGACACTTTTGAGCCATGGCCAAATTGCGTCAAGGATGAACCAATTGCAGGAGTCCAAGGAGGACAATAATGCACGACAGCCCACCATGCATCATCGTAGACATGACCCAAACTGACATCCACAAATTGCAGCAGGATATCCTGACTGCCCTTTCCACCTATCCGTTCCTGTTCTCAGAGGACGGCAAGGCGGTGTTCGCCAACAACTACAACTCAAATTCCAACGGGTAACGGAGGCACTATGCTTATTTATTTCAGCCTTTTGGTCGCTTTGATTGGGGTCTTAATGTATGCCCTGTGCGTCAACCCCAAATTGCAGGAAATCGGCAGGCTTGCTTTCTTTGCTGGCTTGTTAGCATTTCTGTTGGTCGGCGTGGAGAAGATGCTGACCATTGTACCTCGGTAAGACGATGACCGACGCAGTGCAGATAGCAATGATCGTGGCCATCCCACCTACCCTGCTGGGAGCAGCGGCCTTGGTAGCTTCGATCAGGAACGGCACCAAGATTCAAGACGTTCACTTGAGCATCAATAGCCGCATGGACCAACTGGTCAAGGCGTCTAAGGCGGAGGGACGGCAGGACGAACGCGACTCGCACACCATCACCGTACAGGGAGTGCCAGCGGAGGGGGCAGGTGACCAGCCGTAAATACAATCCGCCCCTGAAGGTAATGCCCGAGCCGAAGACTCGCTTGGAGATCGTGGATCGCCTTGACGAACTTCAGCACCAACGCCAAGGGGCGGAGTCCCGGCTGAAGGACTGGATCGACATTGAAATCAAGAGGTTACAAGACAAACTGGAGAATCTATGATCCCCGACATCGACCTTGAACGCAGCACCCTGTGGACGCCGAAGGCCGCAGCGGACATCGGCGGGCCTGTGGTCAACGGCAAATGGGTGCCTCCGACCTTGTACACGGTCACGCCCGCCACCGACGCCGACGAATGGATGCACGTGAACATCGCTGGCACCTCGTGGACGTGTATGCTGGCGTCCCTCATTCGGCCCATCCTGCCGTACCATGACCCTGCCGCCATCCTGTTCACCCAAGTCTACGATCTCATGACCGACGCCAACGCTCCTGGCGTAGCACAGGCCATCGAAACCACCAACCGAGTCAACATCGCCGGGACCGACTACATCTGCGGAGGCCAGTTCAACTACGCGATCGGCGGACAGTTTCAGGTCTACACGAAGGCGAACCCGTGGGCGAACACAGGCATCATTCCGGGGAAGTTCGCGCCGAACACGCCCTATCGCGTCAAAATCCGCAACGTCATCAACTCCGTGGCGAAAACGTGGTCCGTTCTGGCAGTCACCATCAACGGCCTGGCGTACTCGGTCCCCGCCGCCTGCCAGAACGTCCCCGGCATCCCCTTGCCGTGGCCGGACGGGGCCTACGATCAGAAACAATTGGATTTTAATCAGACAGCAGGGAAGATGCAGGTATCATTCAGGCGGGTATCGAATCAGTGGGAGTGAGTATGGGGACCGTCAATATCAACGCCCCTGCGGGCTGGTACATCACCTACAAATCAGGTTCAGGCCGAAGCATCGCCTATGGGCAGACCTTCCCTACCCAAGAAGCGGCCCAGAAGAAGCTGGATTCTCTCTCTCAGGCGTGCCAAGACAAGATGCACGTGGTGGAGCGGAAGTAGGTGGGAAACTTCTACACGGACGTGATCTCAGCCGATCCCCGCCTCACCTCTACAGATCGAATCTCCGACCTAGCTCTTCTGGAACCTGTAACCAGACAGGCTGTTCAGAACATCATTGCCGACGCCGAAACAGCCGGAACTCCGGTCATCGCCTTTGAAACCTACCGCAGCGACCAAAGGCAGCAAGTGCTGTTTAATCAAGGAGCTACAAAGTTGCGGACGGTGGGCGTCCACCATTACGGCCTGGCCTGTGACATCGTGCGAGTCGTGGCAGGGGAGCCTACGTGGAAGGTGGATTACTCATTCCTTGGGCCATTGGCAGGGAAATATGGCCTTATTTGGGGCGGAAATTGGGGAAATCCAGCAGTGAAGCATACCTTTGTGGATTCAGACCACGTGCAGGGATGTACAGTAGCCCAGCAGGATGCCCTTTTCGCGGGGAATTGGTATCCGGTGACCCCGTAGCATACCCCTGCCCCCGTTCGGCCCTCCAGCCACGCTAGAAACGCAAGCAATGGGCATCCTGCTGCGCCCTCCCCGTCTGCATCATCGCAAGCGCTAGTAAGAAACGGATCATTTCGGCTCCTTTACCGCCTCCGCAATCTCCACCGCCCTCTTCTTCGCCTCTTCCTTCGTTGCTCCGTAAGCCAACGCTCCCGGCACGTCCATCACTTCCGCAATCCATCGGCCATCGACCTCGCGCTCGGTTTCGATGCGGGGCTTGTCGGCCTCCCACCAGTCAGCCAAGCGGCACGCCAGACAGAATCCCCTTCCATTGCAGTGCCGTATATCTAGGATCAGCAGTCCCATGAACCCGATTAAGAATCCGGGAACGAATTCGCTGCTACTGAGGCAGAGAAACAGAGATGGGGTCATGGCTTCGGCTCGCTTGTTTCCAAATGCGTCAACCTTTCTTTGAGCACCGCATTCTCGATCCGCAGCTCGTTGCGTTCCTGGGCCAGCGCCAAGATGCGCAAGAAGCAACAGAGCGCCACAACGAAGCACAGTAACGCAGTTCCATCGCTCACTTCACACCTCCCAGGTAGAGAAGAAACGCACCCCGTCCATCATCACCACTCCAAGCAATAACGCTGCGTATTTAGTCATGTTCTATTCGATTCAGTAATTTTTTGGCGATCTCTCGTAAGCGGCGGCCTTGATCGTAAATGGCAAGTTCATTTTTGGCTATAATCAGCACCAGTAAGGTCACGATCAACCAACGGAAGTCCTGCTCATTCCCGCTGTGATACCAGCGCGTCACATCGACTATCGCACCCGCAATGAGTCCGATGGTCACGATTGAAAGAGACAGTCCGAAAATCCGGTTAATGAGTTCCATTTCTCGCCTCCGTGACTCCAAGCAATAGGCAGATCGTTTTCACGCGAGTCTCCGTTCCGCAATCGGCCCACATTCGCACACCGCGTCATGCTTCGTCCCATGCCCATAGCAGCGCGGCTCTCTCAGGTAGACGCGGGCGACAACTCGCTCCACGCGGAATCCGTATCCATTGCCACCAACAGCGACGATCTCCAACACAACAGGCCGCCGAATAGACCGCGTTACGCAAATCACAGCTGACCATCTTCTGAGTTCCTCAACCTGCTGCTCATTCAGCTTCACTTGCCCTCCTGACGCTCACCCGCGAACTTCAATGTCGGATGTGGGCCACGCAACACTTCTCCGATCGGGCACGCATCTCCATCCAGCCCGTAATGATCGCCGCGAGTGAATCCGCAGACTTGGCAGACCTCGTTCATCTGTTCCTCGGTCATGTCCGAAATAGACATAGCTTTCCAAGTTGCGCGAATTTTCTCAAACATCATCGTCCCTCCTGACGCTTCAGCACGGACTCGGCCTCGGCCAGCACGTAACACGTGTCGCAACCTTTTCCTTTTCCGGTTACCTCACCGCATTCAATACACAGGCCACCGTCTTCATCGGCAAAGTGTCTTAACATTCGCGTAAGCGCCTCCCTCAACTCCTCCACCCGGCGTTCGGAAGCGGCCAATTTCGCATTCAACTCGATGCAGCCCTTCCGCAGTGTGGCGCACTCCTGATTCAGTGACCGCATCTGGTCAGCACTCGTTTCTTCTGCGGCTCCGTGCGTTCGATTGTGCTGGGCAACGATCTCGGCAGCGTCGTTCTCATCGTGGAACGGATTGGGGCACGTTCCGGGATGTCGCATGAAGCGATCCGATTTCCCGCACATTGGACATCTCTCCTGTTCAGCCACGCTCGCCTCTCTTCTCCCGCTCCCAAAATACATAAGCGAATATCCCCCGTGAAGTGTCGGGTAGCACGCTGGCCGAAACCATACGCCAACCCCCTGCGGCACGAAGCGTTAACATTCTTCCCCACTCGCTTCCGTTTATCATGCAGCTCTGCCAGTCATATTCCACCTTCCCCCCCCCCTTCTCCCGGCTCTCTGGAATGACCGGAGGTATCCTCCCGCCACACGCCGCACACTGTTGGCCAAATGGGGGCAACGGAGCTTGTTTACCGCAGTGACACTCGGCTGGAATGACCGGAGGCGCGGCGGGCCGTTCGTCCGGCTGCTCTAGACTGTCGTTCGCATTGTCCCAGGGCTGCTTCCCGCACCCCATCATCACCACTCCAAGCAATAGGCAGATAGTTTTCACCCGAGCCTCCTCTCGGCCAACAGGGTGCATTCGCAAAGTCGCTTATCGTCGTGGATGCGGCAGTACGGTTCTCTCAGGTAGACGCGGGCGACAACTCGCTCCACGCGGAATCCGTATCCATTGCCACCAATGGCGGCGATCTCCAACGTGGCATCTTTTGCCCAATCCATTAACGCTTCAACCTGCTTCTCATCCAGTTTCACTTGCCCTCCTCACGCTCACCGATTAAATACGCAGCCGCTTTTAGCGGAGTCAGCGGATCACCATCGAGGTACTTGTCCACGACCATGCGATAGTGTTCCCGGCACTCGCGGCATAACTTCGTCCGTGCGCCTACCACCTTGAACTCATGGCAGTAATCACATTCACCGTACACTACCCCTCCTGACGCTTCAGCACGGACTCGGCCACCGCAATGTGATCTTTTGGTCGATAGTTAATGCGGCCTGCTGCGATGTCGCGGTTGTACAACTCTAATTTCTCCAACGCCTCCCTCAACTCCTCCACCCGGCGTTCGGAAGCGGCCAGCGCGGCCTCAACCTTCAATCTACACTCTTGCTGGTGTGCAGCTTCCCAAGTTTGTGACCGCAGTTCTTCCCGCAGAGGAGACAGTGCGTCCTTAACCTGTTCAATCAGTCCGCAGTGCTCGCACATCTCCCGACCATCGTGGACACACTTGCAGCCAAGGGCACCTCCTTGTCTTCCTGCTGGCGCGTTTCCTGCCGATGGAACTGAGACGAGATATGTGCCTCCAAACTCCGGCAACCTCTCCGCGCACGAGATCCACCCTTCCTCTCTCTGGCTCTCGACTCCGGCACGGTAGGCGTCGAATGCGTACATCATCGGCTCCCACTTATACTCGCCACGGCCATCAACCTTGCGCTCAAACTCATATAAAGTGATGCCGTGAAAGTAATCTCGCGCCCAAGCCTCAAACTCTTTCCGCCCCGCTTCTGAATCTCCCGCCATCGCTCCTCCTAAGACTCCGCTGGCCGCTCATTCGGTTTGTTTGCGCCGACCGTCCACAGATGAGCTAGTTCTGGTTGGTGGCATTGATCGTAGCCGCACTGGTCGGAGCCGTTGCTGGGCCGCACAAAGCAATGATCTACGATTTGCCCATCAATATATTTACGTTCGCTCACTCTGAATCTCCCGCCGCCCTCATAAATCCCCCATTTCAATTCCTGTATCAACCGCCTGTTCCAGATGAGGCTCGCAGCTTCGGGCGGACCTGCCTTCGTTTCTTCGGACTAAAGTCTCCCAACATGCGCCCCAATTGCCCCGTGGCGCGTAACCGTGAGCGAGTATTTCCTGCACAACCTCACGCATCCACGGTTCAACTTTGCGATGTTCCGGCCTGATCTCAGCCAGTGCTCACTCCATTTCCTTGATGGCCCGTAACAAATCCGACTTGCGAACTCGCAGATAGGTACGGACCTTCCCGCTGTTCCACGCAAGCTCAATCTCCGGCTCGGTGTCCGTAACTTCGATAACGTGGTCGGTGTTCTTGCCTTCGTCATCCTCGCCCCTGAAAACTGATTGGCGACCTGCAAACTTGCCGCGTGTTTCCAGCCCTTCATTCTTGTCAGTCATTGCCTTGTTCCTCATCCCCCTTTTGTTCTCATCGTTTAGTCTCCGCGTCACGTTTCAGCGATTCCTTGAACTTCATTCGATCATTTACGCACTGCGCACATGTGCAGAATTTAGAAGTCGGATCGTGTTTCGTCTTCCCGCCAACGCAGAACATGCGACCTTCGTGCCGTAACAGCGTTTTGTCGCAGACATCGCAAATCGTCTGAGCATAGGGGCAGCCATACGACCCGAAGTGAAGGCCGCCACACTCGGGGCATACCTTAACAAACGGATCACGCTCATACAGTTTTCGTCGTCGACTTCGCCATCTCACTCACCCCTCCCTTCCCGAAAGCCCCCGCTCACCGCCCCTTAGCTTTCTTGATCACGGCCCGCGCTTTGGCAAAATTTGCCTTTAATTCGGCGGCTCGAATCTTGCCATTGTCTGGAGCAATAAGAACTTCCAGCGCTTCCAGCAGTTCCGGCACCAACTCCTGAGCGCATGGGTTGCACCAAGCAGTAGCCTCGTAACCTTCAGGCATCGAGTACTCAGCGCCACATTTGACACACGTTGGAATTTCGTAGCTCATCGGCGTTTTCAGCCCTCCTGCAACTTTTTCATTCCCTATGCTATACTCAATACTTGAAGATTACAGCAAAAATCAAACTGCTGCCGACGAAGGAACAAGCCGCCCTGTTACTGACTACCATTCACCGGGCGAACGACTGTGCTAACTGGTTGAGTGCCGAGGCTTGGAAGATCAAAGTCTTTTCCTTTTTCGCTCTCCAGCAGGCCGTTTATCATCCCGCCAGAAAGTTGTACGAACTCAATTCCCAAGTCACAATTCGCGCTCTTTCCAAAGTTGCAGATGCCTACAAGATCAACAAACAGCGACAGCGGGTGTTCGGGAAGACTGGGGCCATTGCCTATGATGATCGAATACTGAGTTTCCGTAAGGAACTGCACGTCAGCATCTGGACCGTGGGCGGGCGTCAGAATATTGGTTACGTGGCCGGACCTCGCCAGATCGAACAACTCAAGCAGCGCCAGGGCGAGTCCGACTTGCTCTATCATCGCGGCAAGTGGTATCTCGCTGTTACCTGCAATGTGGAAGAGCCGACCCTGCGGGAAGTAGACGAATGGCTTGGCATCGACCTCGGGGTTGCCAATATCGCAACGGACTCGGATGGCGGAACCTACTCCGGTGATACCGTAAAAGGAGTTCGCTACAGGAACAGGCGTCTTCGTTCCAAGCTTCAAAGCAAGGGGACTCGCGGGTGCCGTCGTAAACTCAGGGAACTGTCCGGTCGTGAGAATCGCTTCGCGTCCGATGTAAACCACGTCATATCCAAGCAGATCGTTGCCAAAGCTAAAGGCACTGGGGTAGGAATTGCGCTCGAACATTTGCGCGGAATCCGCAACAGGATCACGGCTGGGCGTCAGCAACGAGCAGTTCTGCATTCTTGGGCGTTCGCTCAACTCAGAGCATTTATCGAGTACAAGGCTCGACTTGCGGGGATACCCACTGCTGTCGTGGACCCTCGGAATACCAGCCGTGAATGTTCTGAGTGTGGCCATATTGATAAGCGGAATCGCCCTTCTCAATCTGTCTTTCGGTGCCTCGCTTGCAATTACGAAGCGAATGCCGATTTCAACGCTGCCTGCGTCATTTCAGGCAGGGCCTCTACCAGTAGGCCGAACGTCGCGCAAACCACCGCAGCGGCAAGCTAATCGCAACTGGTCCCTCCTGGCGCTCACTTCGTTGCCTCCTGGCGCATCTCACAAAATTACTGCTGGCATTTCTTCCGGCTTCAGTTCGTGCACATGAAAGCAGTTCGGATGAATATTCACGTACTCCGATTTCTTTGGCAAGATGATTGCCATGTCGATGTCGTGCGGGCAGAAATCGTATCGGGCCGTATAGATTTCGTCCCACGTTGGATAGCGGTACGGATGCGAGATTGAGATGTGGTGATGGCCTTCTCGGTCTGGATCGCCCACGCACACCTGCAAATCACCCCAGCGATACCAACGCCCAATCTGATCGCGGCGAATCTCTCTCCAGTTCGCTTTCGGCTGCAACTTGATCATTTGGCCTCCTGGCGCATCTCAGATGTCACCCGATTGTGCCTTTTCCGCTTCCAGATCGCGTACATTCCGCAAGTCGGGCACTTTACCTGCACGTGAGTTCTGAGCATCTTTTCGGCCCACTCATGCCACTGTAAGTAACCTTCCGGGCAAGGAGTGTGCCTCGCGCTGTCTGGGCATTTATCTAATTGGCGCATACATTTCCTTCCTCAGCGGCGCATCTCAGATGTACTCCGCCCTCCTGAATACCCCAACGCCGCGCATTACAAGCCCGCTACGGCTACTTTACCCCTTGCCCTACCTCAGACACACCGGAAGCCAGAACCTCGCTCAAATCGCCTAGAACGGGCTTTGCCGTGAGGATAGGATGTGCTTCGGTTAGCTTTAGGAGCGCCGCCGCGATCTCCGCCTGAAAAGACAGCACCTCATCCTCGACCTGCTTGATACGCTCCTTGTCCCGGTAATGCCTGCGAACGAACAGCCGCAGTTCTTTAGCTTTCATTTCCTTGCAATACGACCCGTAGTCAACCCATTCCCGCTCGGGCATGCAGGCCAGTTGTGCGTTCATCTGCCAGATGTATTCTTCGGGAATCTCGCCGCCTACAAGAATGTCGTAATGGTTCTCGACCTTGCGGTTTTTGAGTTCCAGCAGCCCATTATCATCTACGAGACCGTCTGGAGATGCACCAAACCACTCGATATCGTCATGGATAGCGAAACCGCCGTTAGTAACCATTGCCCCAGTTGATTCCTCGTAGGCTAGTCGGGCCGCTTCTTCGTCCTCGATTCCACGTTGCATCCATTCCGTCACATACCTTTCAGCAGCTCGACCAGTCAACTGCTCGCAAACGATCTCAACGAGGTAATTATGATGCCCAGCTTTGTAATCGCCTACTTTCCCGTTGGTACTGTTGCGCTTTAAGCGGGCCACGACATCGAACACACGGGATGCGGTTATCATTCCAGTCCGCATCTGCAACCATTCCGTCGAGTGCTGATCGACATCAACCCACATTGGCAGTTTCCTTTCTCGGATGCAGTTCCCGATAGCGGTCGTTCTTGGCTTTAGAGTATGCAGTTTTAGCAACCTCGTCCGGGCCTGCCTCCTTGAGTGCCTCTTGGAATTCTTGTTTCAGAGTTGCATCATTGCCGGCCGCCATAATCGAGTTAAGGCGCTTCTTAACGATCTTTTCGTCTACGGGCTTGTAATCCAACGTAGCCTGTTCCTGT
>Ga0210394_10000766_pt1 | contig 60261 bp, 56 predicted proteins | sample IncBWC12MmetaG_FD_160121 | JGI IMG/M metagenome (GOLD analysis project Ga0210394, IMG submission 160121) | Forest soil microbial communities from Barre Woods Harvard Forest LTER site, Petersham, Massachusetts, United States - Inc-BW-C-12-M | ecosystem: Environmental > Terrestrial > Soil >...
TTATCCGGCTTATCGCCCGATTTGGGCCCCTGCATACGTTTCGTTCTTCGGATTTGGCGGAGGGGTGGGTTTCGGCGTCGGGTTTGGGTTTGGCTCCATTGGCTGGCTACCGATAGGGCCTTGCGACTTCTTCCATCCTTGGTGGGGCGGTTTTCGCGACCGCTTCGGAGTTGTAGGATTCGACCGAATCGGCGGCCTCCGGGATGGAATCGGGCCGCTGCATGGCGGCAATCAGTTTTCCAATCTTCACAACGTGCTCGTTAACAATCGCATTCGTGCAGGTGTCTCCGGAGTGCCGGCGGAAAGCTTCGGGCGTGGCACAACCCTAGCCCGAGGCGTGGGTGCCGCGGACTTGCGTAACGGGCGCATGATGACGGGCAATCTGCCTGTGGTTCCCACTCATGACAGTCTGCGCGTGTCTGATCGGCCGGTCAGTTCGGCTGCCGCAGCGCGAATGGGCGCGCAGCGCGGCTTTTTCTCCAAGAACACACCGGCAGCACGACCAGAGCCGTTTTCTTCGCAAGCCGCGCGGGTAAATGAATCCATCCAGCGCAACGGACAGTTCCAGGCAGTGAACGGGTCGAGACCCGCCGAAAATCCGGGGGCGAATCGCCCAGGCTTCGCAGGTCAATCGGCCACGAGGCCACAGCCGAACGGTGGGCAGCAGCCCAACTCTGCCGCGGGAGTGCGCAATCCTGTGCAGTCGCAGATACGCGGCGGTCAGACTTTGGAGGGACAAGGTCAGCGTCCGCAAGCGGCGCAAGGTGCCAATGACTGGCAGCGGTTTGGCGGAGCGCGCGGCGCCACCAATAATCAATCGCCGGCAAATCAATCGCCTACAGCCCAGTCGCAGATCCGGTCAAACGCTCAGCCGGAATTTCGCAACAACGCTCCTGCCGGGCGCGAGTCCCCTAACGCCAACACTGGCCAGGCATCCGGCTGGCAGCGCTTCTCTGGGTCCAATGGACCCGCGGCGGCTCCGTCGAACGGCGGTTACCGCCCGCCATCCAGCGGCGCCGGTAGCCGGCCAACGCTGGATATGAACAAGCCAATCGTGAATGAACGCTCGTCTCGCAACAATGGCGATACCTCCGCCGGGACGAATCGCGGGAGCTCCACGCCCGCATATCGCCCAGCACCAAGTTATTCGGCGCCGACGCCTCGCAGCTCTCCATCCTATTCGGCTCCGAACTATCGCAGTTATCCTTCGAATCCGGCGCCGACTTATCGTAGCGCTCCCGCGCCGCGCTCGTACGGCGGTGGCGGCGGTGGCGGCAACTACGGCGGCGCTTCCCGTGGAGGCGGCAGCTATTCGGGCGGCGGTGGCAGTTACGGCGGCGGTTCCAGGGGAGGCGGTGGCGGTGGAGGATCTCGCGGCGGTGGCTCGTCCGGTGGGCATTCGTCCGGAGGCTCCTCGCGCGGACGTTAGGAGTTAGGCAGAGCGGTTGCAGAGTGGCGCGGCCTTCCGGCTCCGGAAGGCCGCGATTCTTTGAGCGGCAGTATTCGTCGACGTGCACACTAAATGGCTCTGCGGTCTTCTCGTCCGCTATACTGCTTCGTTAGTTAAAACGTGCTGATTTGTATCCCTTTATCCACATCGGTCCTTTGACGCTGGGAACTTACGGAATCATGGTCGCCACCGGCCTGATCTGTGCGTTCTTTGTTATACGCGCCGACCTGAGACGCAGGGGCTACGGTGCCGACGCTGAGAATATTATTGGCACGACAGGCTTGGCTGGCCTTCTAGGAGCACGGCTTTATCATCTGCTGGAGTCGCCATCGGAGTTCTTCGCGCACCCCTTACCATTGCTTTTCAGCACGACGGGCTTCGCTTGGTTTGGAGCGGTGATTGGCGGTTTTGTGGCTCTGGTTTTATTGGCGCGGCACTACCAAATGAAAATTCTGTTGATGTTGGATATCGCCTCCCCAGCCGCGGCGGTTGGATACGGCGTTGGCCGCATCGGCTGCTTAATTTCGGGCGACGGAGATTACGGAATTCCGACATCGCTTCCTTGGGGAATGAGTTTCCCCAACGGCCTGGTGCCCACAATCGACCGAGTTCACCCCACACCGATCTATGAATTCCTGGTAGCTATGTTGATTGGCTATATGTTGTGGCGCATTGGGGCCCGCGCCGTAGGTGGATTGCGGCCCGCCGGAGAAGTATTCGCTTACTACTTGATCTTTACGGGAGTGGCGCGTTTTCTGGTGGAATTTATTCGTATCAATCCGCGTTCCTTTTTTGGTATGAGCAACGCCCAGGCCGCAAGCATCGCTTCGATTCTGGCGGGGGCAATCCTGCTATTGGAATTGGTTCGAAGGATTCGCCCGCAAACGGTAATCTGAACACTCCTCTCGTTTGCGAGAATCTAGACTTCGAGCAAATTTAGAGCATCTGCCGCAGGACGTAGGGCAGAATTCCACCATTCCGGTAATAAGCGACTTCTTCTGGTGTGTCGGCTCGGGCCACGACTTCAAAAGTCTTCTCTTTGCCCCCATCGTCGCGCGCTTGAACGCGAAGCTTCGCTCGCGGCGCCAGCTTGCTGACGCCTTCCACACTATAGGACTCGTGGCCGGTAAGCCCGAGCGACTCCGCAGTTTCGCCCGGCTTGAATTCCAGCGGCAACACACCCATGCCGACCAGATTGCTGCGGTGAATCCGTTCATAACTTTCAGCAATGACGGCGCGTACGCCTAGTAGGAGCGTGCCCTTGGCCGCCCAATCGCGTGAAGAGCCTGCGCCGTATTCCTTGCCGGCCAGGACCATGAGCGGCACGCTTTCCTGTTTGTAGCGCATCGCCGCATCATAGATCGTCATTTTTTCACCGCTGGGCTGATGCAGAGTCCAACCGCCTTCGGTCCCAGGCGCAAGTTGGTTGCGCAGGCGGATATTCGCAAATGTGCCGCGCACCATTACTTCGTGATTTCCGCGGCGAGCACCATAGGAATTAAAGTCCGAAGGCTTCACTCCATTCGCAATTAGGTATTTGCCGGCCGGGCCATCGGGCTGAATCGAGCCGGCGGGGGAGATGTGGTCAGTCGTGACGCTATGCCCGAGCACAGCCAGCACACGCGCGTTGAGAATATCGGAAAGCGCGGGAGGATTTTTGGGCATGTCTTCGAAAAAGGGGGGGCACTTGATATATGTGGATTTGGCGTCCCAGGCGTACAGATCGCCTTCCGGCACCTGTAGTCCACGCCAGCGTTCATCGCCTTCAAAGATTGCTCCGTACTCCTTAAGATACATATCCGTGGTTACCGCCTTGCGCACGGTTTCTTCCACTTCTTTGGGAGTCGGCCAGATGTCGCGCAAATAGACCGGTTTGCCGTTGCGGTCATTGCCTAAAGACTCAGTAGCCATATCGAAATCCATGCGGCCGGCAAGGGCATAGGCGACCACAAGGGGCGGTGAAGCTAAATAATTTGCGCGGACAAGCGGGTGAATGCGGCCCTCGAAGTTACGATTGCCGCTGAGCACAGAGACTGCAACGAGACTGTTTTCCTTAATGGCTGAGCCGATTGCTTCAGGAAGCGGGCCGCTATTGCCTATACATGTTGTGCAGCCGAAACCCACCAGATTGAATTTCAATTTTTCGAGATAGGGTGTAAGGCCGGCCGCCTTGAGGTAGTCCGTCACTACCTTGGATCCGGGCGCAAGGCTCGTTTTAACCCACGGTTTCGATGCTAGCCCACGCTCGACCGCCTTTTTCGCCACAAGTCCCGCCCCAAGCATCAGGGAAGGATTTGAGGTATTCGTGCAACTCGTAATCGCGGCAATCACCACCGAACCGTTGGAGAGTTCGAATCGGTCTCCGTTGTTCTTTACCTCGACGTGCTTCGAAGTAGTTCCCTCCATAGCCTTCGCGAAGGAACTTTTGGCTTGGCGTAGCGGCACGCGGTCCTGGGGCCTCTTGGGTCCCGCCAATGTTGGTTCGACTTTGCCAAGGTCCAGTTCGAGTGTGTCCGAAAACAAGGGATCCGGAGTTTCATCCGTGCGGAAGAGACCTTGCATTTTGGTGTAGGCCTCGACCAATGCCTGGCGTTCGGCGCTTCGTCCGGTAAATTTCAAATAGGCCAGCGTCTCTGCGTCGACAGGGAAGAATCCCATCGTGGCGCCGTATTCAGGCGCCATGTTGGCGATGGTCGCGCGATCTGGCAACGTGAGATTCGAAAGGCCGGTACCGTAAAACTCGACGAACTGCCCCACCACGCCTTTCTTGCGCAACATCTCCGTTACCGTGAGCACCAGGTCGGTTGCCGTTGCACCTTCTGGCAAGCGGCCGTGCAGCTTGAAACCGACTACATCCGGAACCAGCATGGAGAGCGACTGGCCGAGCATGGCCGCCTCGGCTTCAATGCCCCCCACGCCCCAGCCGAAGACGCCCAGTCCATTGACCATCGTGGTGTGGGAATCGGTGCCTACCAGCGAATCCGGATATGCCGCGACGCGCCCATCCGGTGCGTGGTCGCATACGACGCGGGCCAGATATTCGAGATTGACCTGATGGCAAATGCCCGTGTCTGGCGGCACAACTGCGAAATTGCGGAAACCGTTCTGGCCCCAACGCAGAAATTGGTAACGCTCCACATTGCGCTGAAACTCCATTTGCGCATTGAAGGCAAACGCCATGTCGCTGCCGAATTTATCGACTTGCACCGAATGGTCGATCACCAATTCAGCCGGAAGCAGGGGGTTGATTTTTTTTGCGTCGCCGCCCATCTTCGCGATGGCGTCCCGCATCGCCGCAAGGTCAGCAACAGCCGGAACGCCAGTGAAGTCCTGCAGCAGCACTCGTGCGGGCATAAAAGCGATCTCAGGCCGCTTTGGGGTGATCGGCTGCCATTCCGCCAACGCCTCAATGTCTTTGGCGTGAACGAATCGGTCGTCCTCCTGGCGCAGCAGGTTTTCCAGCAAAATGCGAATCGAGAACGGGAGCTTAGCCACGTGGCCGATTCCCTTGCGCGCCAGCGCCTCAAGCCGATGGACCTCGTAAGATTGATTACCTACAGTAAGTGTGTCGCGCGCGCCGAACGAATTTTTCGAAGAGGCAGGCATCTCGGAATCCTCTCTGATGACTGAGCTTATGCCGATTGCTCGAACGGAGAATCATAACGCAAACCGCGGGCTATGTATGTGGTCCTCCGCGCCTCATGTGGAGCGCCGCTGAAAATGCTCGGAGATTTGGAGATTAGGATTCATAGCCGGTATTTCCTCCAGCGTTTCAACGCACTGACTTCAGACTACGTTGAAGACAACACACGCTCATAATCTGCATGCGAACCGATCCAGAACCAGACGATCTCGTCTGCACTTTGCACGCCAAGAGCACGGTAATCACGCGAAATCCGCACGGAATAAATTGGATCGACAGCGTGCACCTTTTTCAAATGGAGACCGGGGTGATGCGGGTTCTCGGTGAACTTACGGTAGGCTTCACGTGCCTGGCGCTGCGTGTTCGGAGGCAATTCAGCAAAGCATCGCCTAAAGTTCGAGGTGATGCGGGACTTCACAGTAGATCAGAATCGAGAGGCTCCGTCCCACCTGAGCGATTCTCTTCAAGCGCCTCGGCAGCGAGGTCTGCCAGTTTGTGCTGAGAGGCGGCAAACAGATCGGACCAACGCTTCTCAGATGCAAGTTCCTCGAGAAGCCACCTTGCAAAAGCGTCCTGTTCTTCGCGCGGAAGCTTTTCAGCCTCCGCGAATGCGTCCTTGAGTAACTGAGTCATTTCAAGGAAATTATATCACCCTCAGATCATGCCCACTACGCCTCGACTTACTTGGGTTGTCTCCTCCCTTTCATAAATCGCTTACAATGACAGCAGTGCGAAACGCTGCGGCGCAACGGCTTTTGCAGCAGAGTGCCATGAAGGTCGTCCTGATCTCAACGTACGAGCTTGGTCACCAACCTTTCGGGTTGGCTTCGCAAGCCGCTTGGCTGCGGCGCGGCGGCGCTGAGGTTACTTGTCTCGATTTATCGCGCCAGCCTTTGCAGGAAGACGCAGTGCGTGCCGCCGATGTGGTGGCGTTCTACGTCCCTATGCACACAGCTACCCGGCTCGCGATTCGCCTGATCGAGCCCGTTCGGCTTTTGAATGCTCACGCGCATTTATGCTTCTACGGTTTGTACGCTCCCGTGAACGAGGCTTATTTGCGAGAGCTTGGAGTGCAGACCATCGTTGGCGGGGAATTTGAGGCACTTTTAGCGGATCTCGTCACGCGGCTTGGTCAGCACTACGGCAATGGAAACGGCTCGGGTGCGAACGCTCGGGCCACAGGGCTGCCCAATCCGTCAATCGCTTTAGAGCGGTTGCAGTTCATTCCCCCGGATCGGAGCCAGCTTCCGCCCCTCCGCCAATATGCACATCTGTTGCTGCCCGAAGGGGGCTTTAAAGTCTCGGGCTACACGGAAGCCAGCCGGGGATGCAAACATCTGTGCCGGCACTGCCCCATCGTTCCTGTCTACAACGGGGTCTTCCGCATAGTGCAGAAGGAAATCGTGCTGGGAGATATTCGCCAGCAGGTAGATGCCGGCGCCGAGCACATTACGTTCGGCGACCCGGATTTCTTCAATGGGCCAACGCACGCGCTCGCCATCGTTGAGTCCCTGCACCGGGAATTTCCGCAACTCACGTATGACGTCACGATCAAGATCGAACACTTGCTGCGCCATGCAGAATCTTTGCCGAGGCTCCGCGATACTGGCTGTCTTTTTGTCATCAGCGCCGTCGAATCCGTCGATGACTCTGTCCTAGCCCATCTCGCAAAAGGCCATACGCGTGCGGATTTTCTCGAGGTCGTCGGGCTTTTTCGGGAGCTAGGGTTAATCCTGCAGCCGACGTTCGTGCCTTTCACACCTTGGACGTCACCTTCGAGTTATCGCGAACTATTGGCACTCATCGCCGACCAGGACTTGATCGAAAACGTGGCGCCCATCCAGCTTGGCATCCGTCTGCTGATTCCGGCAGGCTCGCGTTTGCTGGAGCTCGATGAGATTCGCAACACGGTCGGTAACTTCGAAGCCTCCGGACTTGTCTATCCATGGAAACATGCCGATGCCCGCGTGGACCAATTGTCCGGCCGCGTCCAGGAGTTAGCCAATGCCGGCGACCGGCTAAAGCGCTCGCGCACCGATACGTTTGAGCTCATCTGGCGGGCTGCGGCCGAGCTAGCCGAGGAGAACGGGGGCCTTGATCCCGCTATGCCAAAGACGTCCACGCACGGAATCCCCCACTTCACTGAACCGTGGTATTGCTGTGCCGAGCCAACCCAGGATCAATTCGTCTCGATCACGTCGGTTACCCGGCCGCCGACGCAATCCGATACGTTTTTTTGAATTCCGGCAGAGGCGAATGACTTCCCAGGAACCACCTTCGCTCATCCTGCTTGCCAGCAAGCTGGGCTACCAGACGCGAAGCTTTGCAGAAGCGGCGAAGCGGTTGGGCGTCAGCGTTATCATCGGCAGCGATCGGTGCCATCAACTCGACGATCCCTGGGCCGATGGTGCCGTCCCCCTTCATTTCGAGGAGCCTGAAAATGCGGCTTCACATCTTGTTGGCGCCGTTCAGCGCCGCCTCGATGAACGAAAGATCGGGGCGATTCTGGCGCTGGGCGATCGACAGACCGCCACCGCTGCCTATGCCGCGAGTCTCTTGCACCTGACTTACAACTCGCCCGAATCGGTCGATAATTGCCGCAGCAAGCTGCGTCAGCGCGAGGTTTTGCAGAAGGCGGGCCTGCCCGTTCCCGATTTCTTTTCTTTTGCACTAACGGAGCCGATCGATTCCGTGCTGCAGCGCGTTATTTTCCCGTGCGTCTTAAAGCCGCTGCGGCTAGCGGCAAGCCAAGGCGTAATCCGAGCTGACAATCCCGCTGAATTCGGTGCCGCTTTCGAGCGTATTGCACGACTGCTGACGTCGCCCGAAATACGAGTCACCAGGGAGGCCGATCTCGATCGATTGCTCGTGGAGCGCTATATCCCCGGCACCGAAGTTGCGCTTGAAGGCGTCCTCGACGACGGTCAATTGCGCGTGTTGGCGTTGTTCGATAAGCCTGACCCACTCGAAGGTCCTTATTTCGAGGAATCTATATATGTGACTCCGTCGCGCCTGCCCGAGGGCGCCCAGGAAGAAATATCTGCATATGCCAGCAAATGCCTTCGAGCGCTCGGCCTTACCGAGGGACCCGTGCACGCAGAATTTCGCGTGAATGACCAGGGACCTTGGGTGCTCGAAGGAGCGCCGCGTCCCATTGGCGGTCTTTGCTCGAGGGTGCTTCGTTTTGGCCCGCAGCGAATCTTTCTGGAAGAACTGCTGATCCGCAAAGCGCTGAGACTGCCCGGTGCGGAATGGCGGAGGGAGCCAGATGCCGCCGGCGTGATGATGATCCCGGTGCCTCGAAGCGGGGTGCTCGAGGAGGTTCAAGGAATGGAGGAAGCACTCGCCATCGCTGGTATTTGCGAAATTCAAATTACGGCTCGGCTGCACGACTTTATCGCCGCCTGGCCCGAAGGTTCGAGCTACTTGGGATTCATTTTCGCCCGGGCAAAAACACCAGACTTGGCAGAGGCTGCGCTGCGAAAAGCGCACGACGCATTAAGATTCACGATTGCTCCCCGATTGCCAGTGGCGCATCCGGCGTCAGGGCAGACCCTTACCTGATCGTTTCCTGAGATTCCGCCCTATTTGCTTGACGACTTGAAGCGAGAAATACGGAAGGCCTAACCTTTCGCACGCGGCGCGACGTAACCTTCGGGCAGCTTGGCTCCTTCACCAAAAAAGAACTGGTCCATCTGCTCTTCCATGATTTTTTGGGACTGTGGGTCCAGCGGGTTCAGCCTGTACTCATTCATGATCATCTTGGAATGTTCGATCCACATCTTCCAGGCTTCTTTGGAGACATTTTCATAGATCTTCTGGCCGAGCTCGCCCTTCCAGGGCACGCGATCAAGGCCCTCCATTTTCTTTCCGAATTTCACACACATCACCGTGTGCGCCCCGGGCTGGGTTTCAGCCATGTTCGCCTCCAATCGAGATAACCAATCTCCATTTTCCTTCTCTAAACATACTGCATTGATGGAGAAATTCCTAGGACCGGCAGAATGGCCGATTTTTGAGTCGTTGAGAATGCCGGTGCAAGGTACACATATTGCTATATTCTGCTGATTCTGCCAAAAAGAGATAATCTGACTCGGGCCTCTTGCCGCGGCCTAGAGGACACCATGCCCCTCACAGCGCAGCGAATTTCACCAGGTTACCTGGCAGACGTGTACCAGGAAGAGTCGAATCGGCTTCGAGCGGGCGAAGCGGTTCGGAAACTCTGGGCCGGGCAGCCCGGCCTTTGGAAGGACGACTCCCAACACGCCCGCACGATCGCCAACCGGCTGGGATGGATCGGCGTACTCGATTCCATGCGCGCCGAAGCGCCCGCGCTGCAGGATCTACCGCGCGACATCAGAGATTCCGGCGTGAGCGACATCGTGTTGCTGGGCATGGGCGGCTCAAGCCTCGGGGCAGAAGTTTTCGCCCTGACATTTCCCGCGCCGTCAGCGAAACGTTTTTCCGTGCTTGATTCAACCGATCCTGCCGCGATCCAGCAAGTGGAACGGTCCATTGACCTGCCCCATACCTTATTTGTGGTGGCAAGTAAATCAGGCAAAACAATCGAAACGCTGTCTCAATTCTTTTATTTTTATCGGCGTCTTGTTCAGGCAGGTATTCGTCCGGCGGGCCGCAGTTTCCTAGCGATCACCGATCGTGGATCCTATTTGGACCATTTGGCCGAGGAATATGATTTCCGCCGGACCTTTCGCAATTCTGAAGACATTGGGGGCCGCTATTCGGTGCTCTCCTACTTTGGGCTGGTGCCTGCCGCGCTTTGGGGAGTCGATATTGCCGCTGTGCTCGATGGCGCCATCGAAATGCGTGCTGCCTGCAGTCCGGAACGCGAAGCCGATGCCAATCCGGCGCTACAGCTGGGCTCTTTGTTGGGTGCAGCCGCCCGAAGGGGCGATGACAAGCTCGTCTTGCTCTCTACGCCGAAGTTGACGCCTTTGGGCGATTGGATCGAGCAACTCATCGCGGAGAGTACGGGAAAAGAGGAGCGGGGGATTATCCCGGTTACGGGAGGCGTTGCGTTGCCTCTTGACGTCCTTGCGCGCGGATGTGTTATCGCCGCTCTCTCCCTTGAGGGCGACGATCGAGCAAGGTTGGAACCGATACTGCGCGCGCTGAAACAGCGTGGCGCGCCTGTCGTGGAGATTGAGTTAGAGTCTCCGGCGCAATTGGGCGCTGAATTCTTCAAGTGGGAGATAGCGAGCGCACTGGCTTGCGCTTCGCTGGCCGTCGATCCGTTTGATGAACCCAACGTCCAGGAAAGCAAAGATAATACCGCCCGGATTCTGGAGATCTTCGAAAGCACCGGGGAGATGCCCCTTGGCTCTCCACGCCTGGCGGAATCGGGAATCGAACTTTACGCTGAAGGCGCCGCGCGCGCCGCCATCTCGACTCTGCAACTTAGCGCCGCGCTGCGGACGTTTTTTTCCGAACGCCGCCCTGACGACTATATCGCGATACTTGCGTACGTGGCGCGCTATGCAGCTAACAACTCCGAGCTCAATTCGCTTCGCGCGACACTCGCGGAGCGTCTTAGCCTGCCGGTGCTCCTCAGTTACGGGCCGCGCTACCTGCACTCGATCGGACAGCTTTATAAGGGCGGACCGGACTCCGGCATATTCTTGATGATTACTTCAGAGAAATCCGAGGACCTGCCCATACCTGGCGCGAAGTATACGTTCGGCCAGTTGCAAATGGCCCAAGCCCTGGGTGACCTGCAGGCGCTGGCGAGAGTCGGGAAACCGGTGTTGCGTCTGCATCTCAAAGAGGGCGCTCCCGCAGGGTTATCCACGTTGCGCAGATCTATTGACCAGGTGTTTTCCGCATCGCGGTCAGCTCCTTGACGATTGGAATTGATGATGCCGGGGAAATTTACGCCCGAAAGGGAACAGGGAACACCGAAAGGAATCGCATCCCTTGCCGATTGACTAAACGATGGACAAGATCACCGCAATATTCTGGGACATCGGAGGAGTGGTACTCTCGAATGGTTGGGACCAGTCTGCGCGGGCTGAGGCCGCCAAGCGTTTTTCTCTGGATGCGTCTGATTTGGAAAAACGGCACCGCGCTGCAGAAGTCGAGTTTGAAACCAGGCAAATCACCTTCGAAACGTATCTGGACCGAACGGTATTCTTCCGCGAGCGTCCCTTCACTAGGGATGAGTTCAAGAACTTCATCTTTGCGCAGTCGGGCGAGAACAAAGAGACGCACGCTCTTCTGGACGAGCTTACTGCCAGCCGTCGTTACTTCCTGGCCACTCTGAACAACGAATCGGAAGAGCTAAACGTCTACCGCATCCGCAAATTCGATCTGACCAGGAACTTTGCTTGCTTTTTCACTTCTTGCTATTTGCGAGTCCGCAAGCCCGACCCGCTCATCTATCAACTTGTGCTCGGAATCACGCAACGCGCTCCGGAACAGTGCATTTTCATAGACGACCGCCCTGCGAACCTGGAACCGGCCAAAGCGTTGGGTATGGTTACGATCCTATTCCAATCTGCGGAGCAGTTGCGCGCTTCATTGGCGGAAAAAGGCGTCACACCGGCCTTTGCAGGAGGATGATCTCATGGCTTCGATTACAAACGACATTTCCGAAACCACAGCTCTGGACGCGCGAAGTTCGGTCGCAGTAGCCGATCCCTGCGCGATCGTGATTTTCGGCGCGTCCGGCGATCTCACTCGTCGCAAGTTGATCCCTGCGCTCTTCGAATTGGCGGCTTGCCAGTCGCTCGCCCGGCGGTTCTCCATAATTGGCTTCGCGCGTAGTGAAATGGGCGACGCCGCTTTTCAAGATTCCGTGGCGAAAGCCGTGCGCGAGAACGCCACCTGTCATATCAAGGACGAAGACCTTCGCAACTTCGCGCAGTCCTTTGTATATGTCGCTGGCGATTACGATCAGCCGGATGCGTTTACAAAGCTTTCGCGCCGCCTTGAAGAACTCGATCGCGAGCGCCACCTGGAGGGCAACCGCCTGTACTACCTCGCGACGCCGCCTGCCGTTTATCCCAAGGTGATCGGCCAAATCGGCACAGCGGGCTTGGCGAAGCCAGCGACCGAAAAGTCATGGGTCCGCATCATTGTAGAGAAGCCTTTTGGACACGACCTTGCCTCGGCTAGAAGGCTCAACCGTACAATTCTTGAAGTCTTCGATGAGACGCAGGTCTATCGGATTGATCACTTTCTGGGAAAAGATACAGTCCAAAATCTTCTGGCGTTGCGATTTGGGAACGGAATTTTCGAGCCGCTTTGGAATCGCAATTACGTGGACCACGTTCAAATCACGGCCGCGGAGACCCTCGGAGTGGAGCAGCGCGCCGCATTTTATGAAACGACAGGCGCCCTGCGGGATATGGTTCAGAGCCATCTTCTGCAGTTGGTTTCGTTGACGGCGATCGAGCCCCCCTCGAATTTCGATGCCACTTCGCTGCGCAATGAAAAGTTGAAAGTCTTACAGGCCCTACGGCCCTTCACGCTGGAGACGGTCACGACTAAGGTTGTGGCAGGCCAATACACTGAAGGCCAGGTCGATGGCGAGGATGTAGCGGGTTACCGTCAGGAACCCGGCGTCAAACCTGATTCGAAGACGGACACCTTTGTCGCCGCCAAGGTATTGATCGATAACTGGCGCTGGGCGGACGTGCCTTTTTATATCCGCACCGGCAAGCGCATGGCCCGCCGGGCCACCGAAGTCGCGATCAATTTCCGGCGCGCGCCCCATTTGCTTTTTCGCGGTCAGGAACTCGATACCAATACCCTCGTGCTGAATATCCAGCCCGAGGAAGGTATTTCTGTCGGCTTTCACGTAAAAGTGCCCGGACAAAAATTACGCTTGTCGAGCGTCTCGATGGATTTCAGCTATCTGGCCGCTTTTGGCGCCAGCGAACGCAGCGCTTATGCTACGCTTTTGAATGACTGCATGCGTGGGGATGCCACCCTCTTTGATCGTGCCGATGGAGTTGAAGCTGCTTGGGCTTTCGTGCAGCCAATACTCGATGCATGGGAAAATCAGGGTCGCTCCGTATACCCCTATCCCGCTGGGAGCTGGGGCCCGCGTGAGGCTGACGAGCTGTTGATCGGCGATGGACGGCACTGGCGCAAACCCTGAGATGCTTCCGCGTGAAATCCTGCCCGGCGTATTCGTTTGCTCTGACACGCCTGAATTGGCTCGCTTCACGGCGCGGCGATTCGTAGATTGGGCTTGGCAGAGTATCGCCAAGGACGGTAACTTCTATGCGGCGCTCTCGGGCGGCTCAACACCCCGCGAGCTCTATCGCGTTCTCGCCACGCCGGAATTCCGCGCACAAGTTGATTGGCCTCGGGTCCATCTTTTCTGGGGCGACGAACGCGCCGTGCCGCCGGACAGCCCCGAAAGCAATTACGGCATGGCCCGCCGTGAACTTCTCCTCCGCGTGCCCATACCTGGTGCCAACGTTCACCGCATGGAGGCCGAAGATCCCAATATCGGGCGCGCCGCTCACAATTACGAGGCGGTACTCCGTAAATTCCTGCCCATCGACGATCGTGGCTTTCCTCGCTTTCACTTGATTTTTCTTGGCCTCGGAATCGAAGGGCACACGGCCTCTCTCTTTCCTGGTTCCAAAATTGTGCGCGAGACCTCTCGATGGGTTAGCACTCCGTTGGTTCCGAAACTAGGCGCCCGGCGCATGACGCTCACCCTTCCTGTCCTCGAAAGCGCTCACCGCATAGTTTTCTTGGTGGCCGGAGCCGAAAAGGCCTCGATCCTGCATACAGTGCTTTGCGAACATTCGGATCCACCTTTGCCCGCGCAGATGGTCAAGCCTCGCGATGGCGAAAGGCTTTTTTTTGTGGATCAGGCGGCGGCAGCCAAGATTATGGCCGCACAGTCGCAGCCAATTCCGAAGGGGGAATCGTGATCCTCGCGGGGGACATCGGAGGCACGAAGTCGAACCTCGCCTTAATGGAAAAAAATGGCGATGGTTTCCGTCTGCTTTTCGTTCACCGTTATCCCAATCACGAATTCACACGCTTCGATGACATCGTCGAGGATTTTCTCGCTCGCGGAAAAAGCTTCCTCTCCACTTCGCCTCGGGGAAAGATTGTAGCCGCTGGATTCGGCGTGGCCGGCCCTGTGATTGGCCGCGGTGTTCGCATCACCAATTTGAGTTGGGCGATCGACGGCGATGCTCTCGAACGCCAGCTTGGCACCCGCCACATTGTGCTGCTCAATGATTTGGAGGCTACTGGCTATTCTCTTGCCTGCCTCGCTCCTGCGGAGCTTCTGACTCTCAATGAAGGTTTGCCCGCTCCTCACGCCACGCAAGCGCTGATCGCTGCTGGTACGGGGTTAGGAGAAGCCATACTGACGTGGAATGGTAACCGTTACATCGTTATGCCAAGCGAAGGCGGGCATGCGGATTTTGCTCCACGAACCGAAAGAGAGATCGAACTGCTGCGGTATTTGAAGACATTGCATAGATTTGTCAGCTTCGAGCTGATTGTTTCCGGCCGCGGTTTTTTCACATTGCACGAATTCTTGAATAAAAGTGTCCGCCATTCCACGTTTGATCAGCCCGGAGCGGATCCTGCGCCCGAAATCACGCGCCTGGGTCTCGAGGGTACTTGTCCCGTCTGCGTTGAAACGCTGGATCTTTTCGTCACCTTGTACGGCGCCGAAGCCGGCAACCTGGCACTTAAGGCGCTTGCGCGAGGTGGCGTCTTCGTCGCCGGCGGTATTGCGCCTAAGATTTTGCCTAAGATTCAAAGTGGCAAATTCTTTACCGCTTTCTGCGAAAAAGAAAAATTCCAGGAATTCCTGTCCCACATCCCCATTCACGTGGTGCTCAACGAGGAAGCTCCTCTTCTCGGAGCCGCTGCCGAAGCGGCAGCACGCGAATTGCTCGCTGCCAACGCCGGGGCCCATTAAAAAAAGAGGGCTGGGCCCGGTGATTCATTCGAGAAGCCAAGCTTTCGAGCCATTCTGATCCTTGTTTCTTTGCTGTACTATGGGTTCGACTCGCCGGTTTTGAGCTCTTCTCCGCGGGCCATACTACGTGTCTCTCAAATGTGCAGCCGAAGCGTGTCCCGAAGCCCCCGTGGCTTCGCTCGATGAACGTGAAGTGTGCCGCACGCACTTTCTGGCAGGGGCTTACCGGCATCTAGAGTTCATCTCCGGGCAGATTCAGGAGCCGGAATTCCACACTCAGCAAGGGGAAGTGGCGAGCCGCTTCCTGGAAGAATGCATGCGCGAAGCGACGAATATCGCTTGTGCCGCCGAAGTTCTCAATAATTTGGAGAGGGCTCAGCTGCTGGATATTCTTCTGTGGGCCTCGGAACTCTATGCGCGATTGCGCCGCGGAACTCGCGTGCGGGCCTGCATCCCGATTCTCGTTCGCTCGGAAGATGCCGATCGGCCCTGGGAGGAGAAGACCGAGACGCTCCAACTGAGTGTGCACGGCTTTTGCTTCCTGTGCCGGCATGAACTGCATGCAGGTGATGTCCTTACCTGTGTTCGTCTCGACAATGGCCACCGGTTGGGTGGGCGCGTAGCTTGGGCGCGCGCTAAGGATTCCGGGGAGACCGAGGCAGGGGTGGAATTTGTCACCGATGAGGATTTTTGGGGAATGGAAGCCAGCCTCGCGGCGCTGGTCCTTCCTTCCAAGCACCGTTGAAGCCTCATCCCACCTTGACGAAGCGCTCTCTAGCGTGGTCTAGCCACATTAGTGCAAACTAGATAAGTAACTTCGACTTCCATTGCTCATTTCAGGAGTTCTTTGCTTGGATTTCAGCCGCAAATTGATTGTCCCGCCGGACAAGAAGATCAAACTAACAAAATTTGATCCAGCCGGCACCCTGGGTTACGAGAACGACCGCAAAACTGAAGACAAACTCAAAAAAACGCTTAAGCGCCTCGACGATTTACAGGATTTGTTTTATGCGGAAAAAAAACGTGCGCTTCTGATTGTCTTGCAGGGGATGGATGCTGCCGGCAAGGACGGAACCGTTCGCCATGTGATGTCGGGCGTTAGTCCGCAGGGTTGTTCGGTCACCTCTTTTAAAGTGCCCAATAGCGATGAGTTGGCCCACGACTTCCTCTGGCGCATTCACAAGGCAGTGCCCGAGAAAGGCATGATCGGGATATTCAATCGGTCGCAGTACGAAGACGTTCTGGTGGTTCGGGTCCACGGACTCGTTCCCAAGGAAGTTTGGAAAGCTCGATATGGCGAGATTAATCGGTTTGAAAGAAACCTTGCCGAGGATGACGTCAAGATTCTGAAATTCTTTCTGCATATCAGCAAGGAAGAGCAGGAGAAACGTTTTCAGGAAAGACTTCATGATCCGCGCAAGAAGTGGAAATACTCGAAAGCGGATCCCAAGGAGCGAAAGCGGTGGGACGATTACGTCACCGCCTACGAAGCCGTGCTTTCCCACTGCAGCACGGAATATGCGCCCTGGTTCATTGTCCCTTCCGACCATAAGTGGTTTCGCAATCTGGCGATTTCCCGGATCATCGCCGAGACCTTGGAAGGATTCGACATGCACTATCCTAAATCCTCGCAGTCGTCCTGACTTCTCTGCCCGCAGTTTTGGCTTTCATTTTGCGCCTCGCCTCCGCAGGTTGCACTGTTCAGATGCGCTTGACCACTGGCTCCTTCGCCAGTTACATTCACGTTCGGAAGCTCATGAAAGCCGCGAGTTACCAGCGCGAACCCGCCGGAACGCAGCCGGACTATTTCTACCGGCCGTACGTTTCGACGTCCAAACGTCACCCAAAGCAGCCCCTGATTTTGTTGCCGCACACCTTGTCTGAGCTGACCGGCCCCGTCTTCGGCCATAGTGACATCGGCGAAAACGATAACGATCTGACGCGCCAGCACAGCGGTGAAGCCGTTGGGGAACGCATCATCGTGAGCGGGCGAGTATTAGATGAAGAAGGGCGCGCGATTCCCGGAGCTCTCGTCGAGGTTTGGCAAACCAATGCCGCTGGGCGGTACCGCCATCGCGTGGATCAGCATGATGCCCCGCTGGACCCGAATTTCACGGGCTGCGGACGTGTGCTGACCGATGCGGAAGGCCGTTATCGTTTTGTTACGATAAAGCCCGGCGCGTACCCTTGGCAGAATCATCCGAACGCCTGGCGCCCGGCACACATTCACTTCTCGCTCTTCGGTGCCGGGCTGCTCTCGCGCCTGGTCACGCAGATGTATTTTCCTGGCGATCCTCTGCTGCGGTTCGATCCTGTTCTCAACAGCGTTCCCGACGAGAACGCGCGCAATCGCCTGATCTCTCTTTTTGACTGGGACACCACGATACCCGGTCATGCGCTGGGATATCACTTTGACATCGTTCTCCGCGGCCGTCTGGCTACGCCTGTCGAGGTACATGCGTGAGCGCCTCCGCATTTTCGGAGAATTGAGATGACCACGCCGCCAACATCATCCCAGACCGTGGGCCCATTTTTTCATCTCGGCATGGTCTATCTCGAAAGAGCTAATTTCGTTGCTGAGGGCGTTGCCGGTGAGCGCATCACCATTCGTGGCAAGGTCCTCGACGGAGATGGGCAACCCGTTCCTGACGCTGTGCTCGAAATCTGGCAGTCCGATTCCACGGGCCGTTATCCAAGCGAGTTTTCCCCGGGGAATTCAGCCTCTCCGCGCTTCCTGGGTTTCGGGCGTATCGAGACCGATGACCATGGCGAGTTCAGGTTCACGACCATAAAGCCCGGGCGTGCGCCTGCGCCGGACGGCTCTTTGCAGGCCCCGCACCTCGTGGTCACACTTTTTTCTCGGGGGCTGCTCAAACCGCTGCGGACTCGCCTCTATTTTCCGGACGAAGCCGGTAACGTCGATGACGTTGTTCTAAGGCAGGTTCCACCGGCGCGGCGGTCGACACTCATGGCGACGTGTGCCGGAAAGCGTGCCGCTCAGAACGTACCCGAGAACGTGTTCGATTGGAATATCGTGATGCAGGGCGATGGCGAGACCGTCTTTTTCGACTACTAGAATCCGTCGGCAGTTATAGTTCAAGGGATGAGCAATTTGGCTGTTCCCGAACCTATCCGCCTCTTTGATCCTTTGTTCACCTCAGACGCGATGCGTCAGGTATTTTCCGATCGTCACCGGCTCCAGTGCATGCTCGATTTCGAGGCCGCCCTTTCCCGGGCGCTCGTTGAACGCGGCATCGCTCCAAAAAGTGTGATCGCAGCGATCGAATCTCAATGCCGTGCCGAATTATTCGATATGGAATCGTTGGCCCGCGCAACCGCGCTTTCGGGCAACGTGGCCATTCCGATGGTCAAGTCCCTGACCGAGCTCGTAGCCAAGACCGATCCACAAGCCGCTTCCTTCGTCCACTGGGGCGCAACGAGCCAGGACGCCATCGATACAGGCCTCGTGCTCCAAATGCGCGAGGCGCTCGATTTTCTCGACCGCGATTTGGCGGGTCTCTCAACGTCTCTGGCCCGGCTTGCTGAAGCTCACAAGTCAACGCTGATCGCCGGACGCACCTGGCTGCAACAGGGGCCGCCCGTCACCTTCGGACTCAAAGTGGCCGGCTGGCTGGATGCCGTCGAACGCCACAGCGGACGCGTGAGCCACGCCCGGAAGCAAGTTTTGGTTCTTCAGTTTGGCGGCGCCGTCGGGACACTCGCTGCGGTTGGCGACCGTGGCTTGGAATTGGCGGCTGCGCTTTCCCGTGAATTGAAGCTCGACCTGCCTGACGTCCCCTGGCATTCGCATCGTGATCGCCTGGCGGAGGTTGCCGTATCTCTAGGCTTGCTGGTGGGCTCGCTCGGCAAAATCGCACGCGATATATCCCTGATGTCGCAAACGGAAATCGACGAAGTTATTGAACCTTCCGGCCCTGGCCGAGGCGGCTCTTCCACGATGCCCCACAAGCGCAATCCCGTGGGCTCGGCAGTCATCCTCGCTGCCGCTCTTCGCGTTCCAGCGCTGGTCTCTACGGTGCTGACGGCCATGGTGCAGGAGCACGAGCGCGGCCTGGGCGGATGGCATGCCGAATGGGAGACTTTGCCCGAGATTTTTCGCCTCGCAGCGGGAGCTCTGGCGCGTGCGAACGAGATTGTCGCCGGCCTCGAGATTCATCCTGAAAAAATGTCGCGGAACCTGAATGTCACGCGTGGTCTGGTCCTTGCCGAGGCGGTCGCTTTTGCATTGAGAGAGCGGCTGGGCAAGGAAAAATCGCACAAGATCGTCGAAGAAGCGGCGAGGCTCGCCGTCAAGGACGGGCGCGATTTCGCCGACGTGCTTCTGTCCTACGCGGACGTCAGCAGCCATATCTCTCGCGCCGAACTCTCTCGTTTGCTTGATCCTGCGAACTATCTCGGTTCTGCCGAGGAGATGACCGAAAAAGTTTTGTCCGCTCGCAACAGCGCTAAGAAACTTGATTGAGGATCGTTCGTGCCTTTTATAGAAGCGAATGGCGTCCGTATTCGTTACCGCCTGGAAGGCACGCCGGGAGCGCCCGTAATTGTCTTCTCCAATTCGTTGGGTACAAATTTGTCCATGTGGGATCCTCAGGTCGCCGCGCTGCGCGACGAATTTCGAATTCTCCGCTACGACACTCGCGGCCATGGCCTTTCCGCCGTTCCACCCGGGCCTTATTCGCAGGAACAGCTCGGGAACGATATTCTTGCGCTGCTGGATGCGGTCGAAATTCGCCACGCGAATTTCTGCGGCCTTTCCATGGGCGGGCAGGCAGGAATCTGGTTGGCAGCAAATGCTCCGGACCGTTTCGCTCGCCTCGTCCTCTGCGATACGGCCGCGCACATTGGCAATCCTGAGATTTGGAACGCTCGCATCGCGGCCATTCGGGCGGGCGGCATGCTCGCAATCGTTTCTGCCGCGATCGAGCGCTGGTTCACGGCAAGATTTATCGCGCAATCGCCCGACGTGGTCGTCTGGGTCCGGCAGATGATTCTCGAGACGCCGCCGCAAGGTTATATCGCGTGCTGCGAAGCCATTCGCGATACCGACCTCACCGAGCAGGCTTCTCGCGTCAACGCACCCACTTTGGTCATTTCGGGGACGCACGATCCGGCCACTCCTCCCGCGCAAGGACGCTTGCTCGCCTCGACGATTCGCGGCGCCCGCTATTTCGAATTGGGTGCGTCGCATATTTCGAATGTTGAAGCCGCACCCCAATTCACTTCTGCCCTCCGCGAATTCCTTTCCGGAGCCGCCGTTACGGCGGGATAAATCAGCCGCCCCGAGCATATGAAGCAGATCCGCACTCAAGTCGGCATCGTAGGCGCCGGTCCCGCCGGGCTCGTGCTCGGCCATTTGCTGCATCTGCAGGGTATCGAGTCCGTAGTGCTCGAATCACGCAGCCGCGAATATTGCCAGGAGCGCGTTCGCGCCGGCTTACTCGAGCAAAACACTGCCGACCTGCTCATTGAAATGGGTGTCGGCGAGAGAATGAAGCGCGAACGGCTGGTGCACCACGGCATCAATCTGCGTTTTTGCGGCCGCACGCACCGCATCGATTTCGCGGACTTGACCGGCCGCTCCATCACGATCTACGGACAGGGCGAAGTCATAAAAGACCTCGTCGATGCGCGTCAGGCCGGCGGCGGCCCGATCTTCTTTGAAGTCGAGAACGTGAGCGTGCACAATTTTGAATCTGTGCATCCCCGAATTCTTTTCCAGCATAACGGGCAGCCAACGGAGTTGATCTGCGATTTTATCGGCGGCTGCGACGGCTTTCACGGCATCTGCCGATCGTCCATTCCGGCAACCGCTCTTGCGGTTTACCAGCGGGATTACCCCTTCGGATGGCTGGGCATTCTCGCCCAGGCGCCGCCATCCTCAGAGGAACTGATTTACGCTTACCACGAACGCGGCTTCGCCCTGCTCAGCATGCGCACCCCGCAGATCAGCCGCCTTTATATCCAGTGCACGCCGGACGAGGATCTTAGCCTTTGGCCTGGCGAGAAAATTTGGCAGGAGCTTCAAATCCGCTTGTCTTCCAAGGAAGGCTGGAAGTTGATCGAAGGGCCTGTCCTGCAGAAAAATGTCACGAAAATGCACAGCTTCGTCGTCGAGCCTATGCAGTACGGTCGGCTCTTTCTTGCCGGCGATGCGGCCCATATTGTTCCGCCCACCGGTGCCAAAGGCTTGAATCTCGCCGTGGCCGATGTCCGCGTCCTGGCTCGCGCCATCGCTGAGTTCTATCGTTCGGGACGGAAAGACTTGCTCGAAAAATATTCGCAAACCTGCCTGGACCGCGTTTGGAAAGTGCAGCGCTTCTCCTGGTGGATGACGTCCATGCTGCATCGCTTCCACAACGACAATGCTTTCGATCAGCGCCGCCAGCTTGCCGAGCTCGAATATCTCACCAGTTCTCGCGCGGCGTCACAGTCGCTTGCCGAAAACTACGTCGGCCTGCCGATGGATTGACTTATCTCAGCGCCCCTGATAGCTTCCACCGCGCTCGCAATAGCTGCAGATTTTTTGCCGCTTTGGGGTGAAATAGTTCGAGGCCCTTGATGAAAATTGATATCTTCTGCCACGTCTTTCCGAAAAAGTTCTATGACCGCATGTTGGCCCTCCCGGAGCGTGGTGTCACGATCAAAAAGCGCGTGACGGAAATTCCTTCTCTCGTCGATCTCGATGTTCGCTTCCGCATCATGGATGAGTTCCGCGACTACATCCAGGTGCCCTGCATGCCCCTGCCGCCGATCGAAGCCCTTGCCGATCCGCAAAAATCGCCGGAACTCGCCGAAATCGCCAATGATGGTTTAGCCGAGTTAATTGCCAAGCACCCTAATCGCTTTGCCGGATTTGTGGCCTCCTTGCCGATGAATAATCCCGCTGCCGCAGTGAAAGAGATCGAGCGTGCCGTGAAAAAACTGGGCGCTGTCGGCGTGCAGATTTTCACCAATGTAAATGGTCGCCCGCTCGATGATCCCGATTTCCTGCCCATCTTTGAGAAAGCGGCCGAACTCGATGTGCCGATTTGGGTGCATCCGGCGCGCGGTTCGGGCTTCCCCGATTATCAGACCGAGAAAAAATCGAAATACGAGTTGTGGTGGGTTTTCGGCTGGCCTTACGAGACGAGCATTTTTATGGCGCGCATGGTTTTCGCCGGCATCTTCGATCGCTTCCCCAAAATCAAAATCATTACGCACCATTTGGGAGGCATGGTCCCTTATTTTTCAGGACGCACCGGCCCCGGCCTCGATCAGCTTGGCGCGCGCACCGAGGAAGAAGATCTAACGGTTTATCTCCGCCGTCTGAAAAAACGGCCCCAGGAATACTTCAAAATGTTTTATGCGGATACGGCGACATTTGGATCTGGTCCTGCAATTCGCTGCGGACTCGATTTCTTTGGCGTGGACCAGGTCCTTTTCGCTTCCGACTCTCCGTTCGATCCCGAAAAAGGTGCCGGTTATATCCGGGAAACGATTCGCTGTGTCGACGTCCTGGATGTTTCCGAGGAAGACCGCCGCAAAATTTACGAGGGCAACATCCGCCGTCTCATTCGGCTGAAGACGCCATAAGAAATGAACTAATCCGGTGTCGCCTCTAGAGACGGTTCAGGCAACCAGAAGCTGGCCATAAATCCGACGACATACGACAGCAATCCCACAATACCTGCTGCATAGGCTAGCTGCCGGCTAGCGTTGCCGGCGGGCATGAATCGCACCATTGAAGTAACAAGCAAAGCTGCCGAAGTGCCCAGCATTCTCCCACCGATATTCGCGGCAAAAGCTTCACCCGTGCCCCGCAAATACGTCGGATAAACCAGCGGCAGATAATTTCCCCAGTAACTGAACTGCGCTACGGTCAGCAATCCAAGTACAAATATTCCTGCCGTGGACATATCTCGATCCCGTATGGCAGACAGGAACATCACCAGAGGAATTAGCACGAATGCAGGAATCTGAAACAGCCGCAGCAAGCGCCTGCGGCTCAAAATGTGCACGGCCAGAAAAGCCATCAGGAAGCGCCCGGCCAATCCGCCCATTTCCTGCATCCCTTGCAGAAAGCCGATGCGTTGTTCCTGCGCCGCCACGGGCAGGATCCGCACGCCGGGTGTTCCTGGAATAATTCGGGCGAAGTGCTGCAGCATCCCAAACGATCCCGCATAGGAGCAGGCCATCATCAGGCATGTAATCAGTGCGGTCTTGCGAAATGTCGGACGGAAAAGCTCCGCAAAGCTCGGCCGCTTGAGCGTCCCCTCGGCTTTCTTTCGCTTCCAGATGGGCGATTCCGGAAGAAATGGTCGCAGCACGATCAGCGGAATCGCCGGAATCAGTCCGGACATCGCGGTATAGCGCCAGGCCTCGTGTCCACCGTGAATTAGGGGCAGGCGCGCGCTGTAGGTTACCGCGAGATAATATGCGGCGCTGATCAGCAGGCCGCCCGTCGAGGCAAAGGCTTGCGTATAGCCGATGATTGCTTCGCGCTGCTCGCGACGCGTAAACAGCTCCGCGAGCCATGCCGTTGCCGCCACAAATTCCACCGAGACGCCTATGAACGTCCCGCAGCGCAGGAGTAAAAATTCTCCTGGGCTCGTAACGTACGCGGACCCAAACGTGCACAAGCCGTAGAGCAAAATGCTCCACATCAGTATGCGCCGGCGCCCCAGCAAATCGATCAGATAGCCGCCGAGCAATCCGAAAATCCCGCCGGCAATCGCTGGAACGTAAAAGAGAATTCCCACCCATTGATTGAAAACGGCGGGCCCGGCGTTGGGCGGCAGCATTTCGTTGAGCGCGGGCCGCACGATCAACGTTAAAACGAGCAGCGTGTACGTATCGAAGGCAAAACCGACGCAAGCCACCGCGCAAATCAGCCATTCTGTCGCGGTCATCTGCCAAATCTTGACTTTGGCCACCGTGCCCTGGACCGGTGAGGTTTCCGTCGGATGTGCGTTGCTTGGTGCGGTGGTCATCGCATTGAACCGTTAGAGCGATGGATAAGGCTTCGAGCCCATCTAGGCGGCCCAGTATATGCGCGAATCCGCATGCCGCAAAACCAGCTTTTGACGACAGCGAAGCCGCGCTTCTGGCAGTAACTTCGCGAACGCTATACACTCTGTGCTCAAAGGGAGACCATCCGTGGATAGCGCCCGTACGCGCGCGCTCACCGTAAACGAGATTATCGACGAGCGCCCGCTAAGCCGATTTCAAATCTCCACGATTGCCTTGTGCGGCCTGGTGCTCTTGCTGGACGGCTTTGACACGCAGTGCATCGGTTTTCTGGCGCCCTCCATTTCAGAAACTTTAGGCATTCCCCTCAAGAATTTCGGGCCTGTCTTTTCTGCTGGGCTGATCGGCTTGATGATCGCAGCCATGGCGATGGGCCCGGTCGCGGACCGCTGGGGACGCAAATGGCCGGTGGTGCTTTCGGCGCTCACCTTTGCTATTTTCGCGCTGCTCACCGCCCGCGGTGTTTCGCTCCAGCAATTGATCCTGTTCCGCTTCCTGACGGGGTTGGGGCTTGGCGGCGCGATGCCCAACGTCGTCGCGCTTACTTCCGAGTATTCGCCCAAACGTCTACAGGCCGTTTTCGTCGGCGCACTTTTCTGCGGTATGCCCCTCGGTGCTCTCGTCGGCGGTTTGGCTAGTTCCGTGATGATTCCGCTTTGGGGCTGGCGCTCCGTTTTCTATCTCGGAGGCTTGTTGCCGCTCGCCATTGCGATCATTTTGATCAAAGCTCTGCCCGAATCCGTGCGTTTTCTAACGGCGCGCGGAAAGGACGCACGCGAGATTTCCAAAATCATGCGAAAAATCGCTCCTGAAATCAGCGCAGGGGAACTCAATCTCAACTCGCCTGCTGTTGCGGCAGGCGAGGAGCGGAACGAAGGCCTTCCCGTCCGCCAGCTTTTCACCCAAGATCGTGCCGCTGGGACGATTCTGCTGTGGATTCCATTCTTCATGAATCTACTGATCCTCTATTTCATTGTGAATTGGCTGCCGGCACTTTTGCGGCAGTCGGGCTTGGCCGCCTCTGCGGGAGTCATCGCGGTCTCGCTGTTTAGCCTCGGAGGAATTACCGGAGCGCTCACCGAGGGGCGCGTGATGAATTCTTTTGGCGCCTACGCGACACTGCTGGCGCAATTCGCGATCTCCGCATTGCTCATCGGCTCGTTGGCGTTTTTGACGCGCTCGTTCGCCATCATGATGACAGTCACATTTGTGCTCGGCGTGGCCATTCAAGGCGCGCAGGCCGGTCTGAACGCGCTGGCTGCAGGTTTCTATCCTACGACTGTGCGCTCAACAGGAGTCGGCTGGGCGTTGGGAGTCGGCCGCGTGGGATCCATCGTGGGGCCCGCGATCGGTGGGATGTTGCTCACGATGGGCTGGACGCCGCAGCGCATCTTCCTTGCGGGAATGGCGCCCGCGCTTTGCGCTTCGATCGCCATTCTCGGGAGCAGTCGCCTTCGCGGCCAGCCGAGCGCTTTCCGCGCCCAAATGGATGTCCGCCGGGCGTGAATCGGATCAGCTTTTGAAATCGGTGCCCAAACCGAGTTCGCGCCAGTTTTCCATTTCCTTGCGGAAGTCGTCGAGTTTCTGACTCATGCGATCGTAGGCGAATTTCCCAAGAACTAAATGCAGTGGCGGGTTCGGAGACGTGACCGCCTGAACGATGGCATCGGCGGCAAGCGCGGGATCGCCCTGCTGCTTTCGGTTGCGTTCGGCGGCGCTGGCACGTGTCTTGCCTGCGGTGGCTTCGTAATCCGGCATTTTGTTTGCTGCCTTCACCAGAGAGCCGCCCAGAAAATCCGTGCGGAAGGGGCCAGGTTCGACAATCGTTACGCCAATACCCAGCGGCGCCGATTCTGCCGCGAGTGCCTCGGAAAGACCTTCCACCGCAAACTTGGTGGAATTGTAGATGCCCCATCCAGGCATGCCGGTGAGCCCGCCAATCGAGGAAAGATTAACGATGTGGCCGCTATGCTGTTTCCGCATGTGAGGCAAAACCGCCCGGGTAACGCGAAGGAGCCCAAAAACATTCGTCTCGTAAACATTGGCGATTTCTGCGTCGCTGGCTTCTTCGACGGCGCCGGTCACGCCATAGCCGGCATTGTTGACCAAAACGTCGATGCGGCCGAATTTCTTAATGGTGCGTTCGACAACGGTTGAAATCTCAGCCATATCGCGGAGATCCATCGACGCTGTTAGCAAGCGATCCGCTGCACCCGGAAACGCTGCGGTCACGGCTTGCGGGTTTCGTGAAGTCGCCATTACGGAGTCGCCGCGTTGCAGCGCGGCACGCACGAGTTCGCGGCCAAAGCCTTGCGAAGTGCCGGTTATGAACCAGACGCGATGTGTATTGGGATGGTTTGTCATGGACCTTACCTATAAAAACCGATTCAGCGAATAATTTTCCAAATCTCAGCGATGCTAGCACGCACACTTCGGCGGTCGCAAATTGGCGCCCCTGCAACGTGGCCTTCCCGCGGGACCCCAAATCGTTTCTGGCACCGTGACGCGCCAATACCAGACGTGTTAGCATGTCCCGCACTGGCCGCACCATGCCGCTCTTTTGTGCTGCCGCGAACTGAAACATCCGGAGGCGATCTATGAGAAATTTCCGCGGTGCTGTGAATTTGGGTCTGGCCCTCGGTTTCGCCTGCGTTATTACCCTCGGCGTGCTCATAGCTGCAAGTGAGCCGCCTCCGCCCTGGGCTTATGGGTTTACTACGCCGCCCGGCGAACAGGCCAGCGCTCCGCCGGCCGCCGCGCCCGTAAAGGACGATGGTACGCTCCGGCATCTTAACGGCAGCACTCTGGCTTTCACGCTGACTCAGATTCGCGATAATGGCGGACCGGCCGACTGGTATCCCGGCGACCATCCTGCGATGCCGCCCATCGTGGCGCGCGGGCGCAAGGAAGCGGCTGTTTTTGCATGCAGCCTTTGCCATTATCCAAACGGCAAGGGCCGGCCGGAAAATGCCGGCGTCGCGGGTCTGCCAACGAGCTATTTCATCCAAACCATGAATGATTTCAAGAACGGTGCCCGAAAGAGCGCCGATTCCAGAAAGGGCAACACGAACCTGATGATCGGATTTGCGAAGGCCATGACGGACGATGAGATCAAGGCCGCCGCCGATTATTTTGGCTCGATGAAATGGACTCCGTGGATCAAAGTCGTGGAGACGAACACGGTTCCAAAGACGCGCACTGCGGGGGGCATGTTCCTGAAACTCGAAGGCAACGACAAGGAACCCATCGGCAAGCGCATCATCGAAGCTCCCGATAATACCGAGGGCACCGAACTTCTGCGCGACGACCACTCGCCCTTCACCGCCTATGTCCCTGCGGGAAGCGTGAAAAAGGGCGAAGCGCTGGCCAATGGTGGCGGCGGGAAAACGATTGCCTGCGCGAACTGCCACGGCGCGGATTTGCAAGGCTTGGGCCCGGTGCCAGGGATTGCTGGCCGTTCGCCCAGCTATCTCGCGCGCCAGCTCTATGACATGCAACAAGGCGACCGGCACGGTATTTGGACGGAGTTAATGAAGCCTGTTGTCGCCAAATTGACCAATGACGATATGTTGGCGATCGTTGCGTACGTCTCTTCGCGTCCGGTTACTGGCGACAAAAAGGAAGTCAGCAGCGCGAAGCGTTAGCAATTGCAGATAATCTGAAACCTGCTGCGGCGATTCAGAGTCTATCGGCTTTGCGGTATTCTTTCGCCGCCGAAGGAATGCAGGCTGTCTTCTTGTCTTAAACTTTACGCTCGCGGAGTGACGACCATTAGTCAGGAGGGTTCATGAAGTCGAAAGCAATTTTAGTCCTTGCGGTGTTGCTCGCGTGTTCAATGGCGGCTTTCGCCCAGGAAGGGGACCAAGGCGGCGCGCGGGCCCGCGGTCAGGGTCAAGGTCAAGGCCGAGGTGCGGGCCGCGGCGAACAACAGGAGACTGTGGTCGCGACGGACAAAGTCACACCGGACGTCCCGGGCGTTGTGAAGGCCGGAACAAAGATCGAAGTCGTGAAAAATGGATTGCGAGGCTCCGATGGTGGAGTCGGTATGCCCGACGGCAGCCTGCTGGTGACGGCAAATGGCGGCCTCGCCAAAGTGGATGTCGATGGGAACGTAACGACGCTAGTGGATAACAGCGAGCAGGCTGCGGGCTTGGCGATGGACTCGAAAAGCCGTATTTTTGCTGCGCAATACAGCAAAAAGGTCAGCCTGATCTATCCCAAAGACGGCGCCGAAACGCTCACCGACAGCTTTGACGGCAAACCATATATCCGGCCCAACGATCTCGTGGTGGATAAAAAAGGCGGGATTTATTTCACCGACTGCTATCAGGTTGGCGCCAAAAAATCACCGGACGATTTACCGCAGGCGGTCTATTACATCCAGCCCAACAGCAAGAAAGTCGTCCGGGTAGCCGACGACGTCAATCGGCCCAATGGCATCACGCTTAGTCCGGATGAAAAGATCCTTTACGTCAATGACTGGGATGGCGCCTATCTGCTCACCTACGATGTGCAGTCCGACGGCACGTTGAAAAACCGTAAGAATTTCGGCAAATATACCCTCAAGCAGGAAACCGATCACGGAATGGTGAGCGGAGCCGACGGCCTCTGCATTGACAGCCAGAGCCATCTCTACGCAACCACGCCGGCCGGGGTTCAGGTGTTCAACTCCAAAGGCGAACACCTGGCGGACATTGAAGCGCCTTACGAAATGCCGCCGCAGAATTGCGGCTTCGCAGGTCCCGACAAGCACTATTTGTATGTTGTCGGACGCGGCGTCGTCTATCGAATCCGTACCGAACCGACCGGATATAAAGGCCGGGCGAAGTAAAGAAGACTCCGCGAATCGCACAGCGAAATAACAAAAATGGGAAGCCGCTTCAAATTGAAAACGCAATTTGACTGAAAGAAGGCGACGGGCAATATCGCAGCTCTCAATATCCGCCTGGAGGGTTGAACATGGTAAGTCGGCTCTTTCTTCGAAGCGCGGCGATCGCTTTCTTGTGTGCGGCAAGTTCTTTGTCGGTGCTTCCCCAGGAGCAGGGTCTGCTGACGCAGAAAGCGATTTCCGCCGACATGGCACTTGCAATGGTTCGCGGTGCCCTGGAAAAGTGCCGCGCCGATAACTATCGCGTCAGCGTTCATGTGCTCGACGTGGATGGCCAAGTTAAGGCCTCGGCGCGAGATGATGGGAGTAGTGAGGTCAATTACGAGGTCAGCCGTCGTAAGGCTTACACTGCGCTAACTTACAAACGGCCGTCGAGCGAGATGGAAAAAGCGATGGCTAATATGTCGGCCGGCCGCATTATTCCGGATACTTTCATGGTCGGCGGCGGAGTTCCGGTCAAAGTCGGAAACGACACGATCGGCGCGATCGGAGTTGGCGGCGCCCCCGGGAGCGATAAAGACGAAGCGTGCGCTGCTGCCGGGCTCGCCAAGATCGCTGACAAATTGAAGTAAAGGCGAGCCCTAACTGACCGCTCTGCCACGCGCTCTGGGACTAACTTGCTGCTTCTCGCGGTAGTTTCGCATTGCGGCTTCGATAACAGGATACGCCTTGGCAGCGTGCTCGATCTGATCCACCTCCACAACTTTCCCTTCTAGCTGTTTATAATCCTGAAAGAAACGGCGCACCATCAACAGTCGGTGCTCGGGCAATTCCCGCGCTTCATGATAGGAATTAAATTCGGGGTCCCCGGTAGCAACCGCGACGATCTTGTGGTCATTTGCTCCGGAATCGATCATGGTCATCAACCCGATAACTCGCGCGTGCATAATCGTTAAAGGCGCCACGGCCTCCTGACACAGAACCAAGACGTCTAGAGCGTCACCATCCTCCGCCAGTGTTTGAGGCATAAATCCGTAATTCGCCGGGTAATAAACTGCAGAGTAGAGAATGCGGTCCACTTTCATGAGTCCGCTTTCCTTATCCAACTCGTACTTGATGTTTGACCCGAGGGGAATCTCGATCACAGCGTTAAACTCGCGCGGAACGTCTTCGCCCGGACTAAGATCGTGCCATGGATGCATACGTTGCTCCGTTCGCTAAGCGCGCTGGAGATTCGTCCCGTCCCACGTATTAGATTGGCAATCGGAGACGTTAGGTGTTAGGTTGGCAGTTTCCTTGCGTCCGATACTTCGGAACACGCGGTAGGGATGCTCCTAAAAAGTGAAAGGGACCGGATCGCGCCGGTCCCTTTCTAGCTACAAAGAACTGAAATCGCCTAAATTCGCGAACTACTTGACATCGTTATCGGCGCGCCCGCCGTTGTCTGCGCCTGTCTGACTGTCCCTTAGGAGGCTGCCATCAGCAAGAACAATCTTATTGATGCGCCCTACTGAATTACCATTTTTGGCAGGGAACATGTAAACCGTAACGACATCGCCGGCCTTGAGCGAGGCTCTGTTCCAGCCCATCAGGGCAATGGCCGAAGGGCTACCGAGCTCTACGGACCAATGCCTCGTTTCACCCTTGTCGTCTTTGGCATCGAAGAAAACAAGCGTGTGGGGGTTTGCCCAGATATATTTCGTTACAACAGCGTCTTTCATGACTAAGGGCTTACTCATGTCGTAAGCCGCCGCCCCATGATGTGCGAAGGCAGCGCTAGACAGCGTAAGGAATGCAGCGACCAACAATAAGGGCATAAGTTTATTTCGCATGCGCCACCTCGGCAGACTGGATTTGCGACGATAAAACTCACGACAGAATATAAAACTCTGCTGGCCGCAGTCAACCGAGGGGCCAACGACCCAGCGTCCCCATCCGGATGAGGGCTGCTTGGCTATTTGGCTGATGTGCCGGCACCGGCGGGATCTCCGACTGCCTTCAAGTATTCGATGGTCTCAGACGGTATGCACAGCTTCTCGTCGAAGATCTGATTGGGAATCCATTTGAGATAGACGGTCCCCAGAGAGAAGGGCCTAGCGTACATCGTAGGATCGTCCACTGTAATGTCCACTTCCATATCATTGTGGTCAGTGCGGGTAAAGCGTTCCTGTATGTGCGCTTGGACACTATGTGGATGTCCGTCGCGGTCGAGCCAGGTTCTGTCGTCCAGCCCGGAGGTATCAACCACGAGCGTGTGGTCGTCTTCCCAATGACCCACCGAATATCCGAAATATCGGGGATCGGGTGAGCCCTTCTCCGTAGATCCAACGTTCTTTGGAAGCGCGCGCCCATCGATCCAGATTTCTCTCCAAGCCTGCTGAAATTGATAAAGCACAACGATCCGATCCGGCATCGTTGCGAAGGAAATTCCCCTGATTTCATCGACATCGGCTCGCGGAAACGCCAACGGATCACATGTCCTCACAAACGGGTCGTTGGTAGAGGCAGGACTGAATTTCCCAAGACCCTTACGTTCACCGAACAGCTTTTGTCCTAAGGGGGTTAGCGAAGGTATCGCTCCTTCTTTGAAATCAGGCACGCCCGCGCCTGAACGCGGCCCTGCCCACGTCCCGTTCAAATCGTGAACCGGAGCAGGCCCGCCGGAGTCCACAATTCTGTTACGGCCGTCATACATCCATTTCGAATCTTCACCGGTTGATCGCTGACGCTGGGGCATTTGAGCTAGTACGACGGAAGAAAAGGCAAGTCCCGCCATCAGGGCTATTGTGGTGGTGCTCCATAGGTTTTTCATGACCGGTTCTCCCTCTGGATTAAGCCTTACAGCCAACGTCAGATTTCAAAATGGAGCGTACATAAATGGCGACACTCGGTTTTGTCTTGGCACGAGCGGCCGTAGCATATGCTCGGCTACTTCGGCGGTCAATGTCCATGGCTAGAAGAACGTCCGTTGCGAGTCCCGCCTATTTCCGGGTGGCGGATTGCGCGTAGGGGGAGCCAAGTGTATAGTGTCGAACCGGCGCAGCGAAAAAACTGGAACCTGCGGAATCGACCGCCCATGCGGATGATCTTACGTTGCGGGTCGAGGCTCGCAAAGGACGGCAAAAAGGGAGGCTACATGAAATTCGGATCGAGGGGAGCGATCCGCGGTGCGGTGACCACGCTGGCGGTCTGCCTGATAGGTGCAGGATGGGCGCGCGGCCAGGAACAGAAGCCGCAGCTGGCGGAAGATGCGTTCAAGAACGTGCAGGTGTTGCGAGGTATTTCCGTGGATCAATTTCTGGGAACCATGGGCTTTTTTGCCGCCTCGCTGAGCTTGAACTGCACTGATTGCCATACGGCGGAAAGCGGGGGCAGCTGGGCGCGCTATGCCGACGATACGGCATTGAAGAACACCGCGCGCCGAATGGTGGTGATGGTAAACGCCATCAACAAAGCGGATTTCGGAGGCGAACGCAAGATCACCTGTTACACCTGCCATCGGGGTAGCCAGAGGCCGGAAGTGACGCCGAGTTTGGCCGAGCAATACGGGACGCCGCCGCCGGAAGATCCCGACAGAGTGGAGATCCTGAACCTGAACGGATCCAACCAGCCGACCGCGGACCAGATTCTGGATAAGTATCTTCAGGCTCTCGGCGGAGCGGCGCAAGTCGCCAAGTTGACGAGTTTAGTGGGCAAAGGAACGTATACGGGATTCGACACCGATTTTGCCAAGGTGCCGATCGATTACTACGCCAAGCCGGGTCTGCGTACGACTGTCGTCCACACGCTAGCCGGAGACAACACCACCGTCTATGACGGGCAGCAAGCGTGGGTAGCGGCCGTGGATAAGCCCGTGCCGCTGATGCCGCTGACCGGGGGCGATCTGGAAGGGGCGCGGGTGGATGCGGGATTGGCGTTCCCGGCACAGATCAAGCAGGAGTTCAAGAACTGGCGGAGCGGATTTCCGGCCATCACGGTCAACGATAAGCCGGTGCAGGTGATCGAGGGGACAACGCCGGGCGGCTCAGCGATCAAGCTGTACTTCGACAAGGAAACAGGTTTATTGGTGCGGCAGGTGCGTTACAACAACACAATTATCGGGCTGACGCCTGCGCACGTTGAGTACTCGGATTATCGAGCGGTCAACGGAGTAAAGGTGCCGTTTCACTGGACGACGACGTGGGTAGACGGCCAATCGACTACAGATCTGAGTTCAGTGCAGGCGAACGTGCCAATCGACGCGGCCAAGTTCACCAAACCGGCTCCAGCCGTCCCTAAAGCCACCAGCGCCTCGCGCTAAACTGAAGGCAGCATCACCTTATCGCACGTGATGAGTGTTCCACCGCGCAAGCGAATTTGCCGCGCGCTTTTGCATTTACAACGAGTTGCGACCTCGGAGAACTTCCTGTTAGAATCCCCGCCATCGTGAAGTCGCCAATGCCGAGCCGTTCGGGTAAAAACTAGGGAGGCAAGTTATGAATAAATGGCTGGTGAAAAGTTCAATCATGGCTATCGCACTCTTGATGATCTCAGTTTCGCTTTTTGCGCATCACGGTAACGCCGCGTATGACAGCAGAACAGTCACTGTGAAAGGAACTATAACGGCTTGGGTTTGGACGAATCCCCACACCTTTTTGAAGTTCGACGCCAAGGACGAAAAGGGTAACGTCGTGCATTGGCTCGGCGAATGGAATGCCCCCTCTACGCTCGTCAATTTTGGCATCACGGCAAAGTCGTTTAAGGTCGGCGAGGAAGCCACTATCACGATGGTCGGAATGTCTAAAACAGGCCAGCCGGTTGGGCGCGTGACAAAAGTCATTCTTCCCGATGGTCAGGAACTCAGCATGGGCAGCGAACGCTAAACTGGGATAGCGCGCGTGTTGTTGCCCCCTGCGCTGATTGATGCACAAGTCCGAAACGAGATCCGAACGTAAGCACGTTCATCGAGGAGAGAATTCAGAAATGTCAAAGCGCTTTGTAGCCGCGGCGATCTTACTTTCAGCAGTGGCGTTTTTGCCTCTTACACGTGCTCAAACAGCCCAGCAAAGGGAGTCTGGCAAAAATATACATCGAGACGGTTGGGACCGGATTGTCCCCAACGCTCCGAAAGATCAAACCTCGGAGCCCGCTCCCGTTCGTGACCTGAGTGGAATCTGGGAGCCCACTCCAGGCTACCGCGACGGAGTCTTTGCCACCGGCCCGAAGGAATACCCCTCTGATACCAAGCCCGAACATGAGTTACCTTTCACTCCGCTGGGTCTGAAGACTTGGAAGGAGCATAAGCCCGGATTCGGAACCACCGCCGTTCCCATCGCGCAGAATAACGATCCATTTGATATTTGCGATCCGATCGGATTCCCGCGCCTTGAGCTTTTCAACTTGAGAGCCATTCAGATCTTTCAAACGAAGAGCCAGGTCGCCATCATCTACCAGAATGATCAAGTGTGGCGCAACATCTGGATGGATGGCCGGGAACTCCCCAAAGAAATCCTGGAGCCGCGCTGGTATGGCTACTCCGTCGGCAAGTGGACGGACGACTACACGTTTGTCACGGAAACAGTTGGCTTGGATGAAAGAACCTGGATCGATAACGTGGGCCGGCCCCATAGCGACGAATTGAAGGTGACCGAAACCTGGCACCGCGTGAACCATGACATCATGGAATTCACGATGACGATTGAAGACCCCAAAATGTATACCAAGCCTTGGAGTCCTTTGAACAAATTCCGCATGCGATTGCAACCCGAATGGTTCGATATTCGGGAGATGATTTGTTCCGCGTCGGAAGCTCAGGAATACAACAAGACGATTGCCGAGCAGGCTGTGGCGGAGCAGAAAGCAAAAGCAAACAAGAAGTAGTCGTCTACAAATGCGAAATTCCTTCACGAGTGCGACTTTAGCTCTTACGGCCGTGCTCGCCTGTTCGCATTTTACCCTCGCGCAGGACGTCTATCGGAATACTGAATACGACAAACTGAATCTCGGCGCTGGTGGTCCTGCACCCAAACAAGACTTGAGTGGTTCGTGGGCAGGGCCTGTAGCGATCGACAGACAAGCGGAGGTGACTCCTCTTACGCCACTGGGCCAGAAACTAATGGCCGCGAATAAACCCGAGCCCACCTTTCACATTGCCGGCACGAATGATTCTTTTGCCAGAGTCTGTGATCCCTTGGGTTTTCCTCGGAATATGGTGTTTGAATTAAGGGGACTTGCGTTTGCCACGATGCCGGGCAGAATTCTCGTTCTGAACCAGTACCAGCGCGCGTGGCGGGAAGTCTGGATGGACGGGCGCGAGCTCCCCAAGAACGTGGGTGGTACCACGAAAGATGCGCCTGATCCACGATACTACGGATATTCGGTCGGTCACTGGGAGGGCGACAACACGTTGGTCGTGGAGACCACTGGGTTGGACGATAGAACCTGGCTGACCCGCATGGGATATCCGCACAGCATGGATGCGCGCGTGACCGAACGCTTTACGCGCCCCGACCACAACGACCTGCATCTGACGATCACCGTAGACGATCCGAAAATCTACACAAAGCCTTTTGTCCTGGGGACCGTGAATTTTAAGTGGGTACCCGATCAGCAACTCGCCGAACAGCTTTGCGTACCTTCAGAAATGCTGCAGTATTTGGACCTGGTGGGAGATCCTGCCGGTAACTCCGTTCCGCCGACCAATTAACCGCGAGCGGGCTTCCTCAAATAACCCTGGTCGCGAAGTGGGCGCTTGCCGTTTTCAGAATACTAACCCGCCCTAAGATTGCACCGCGCAACAAAAGAAAAAGCGGCAGGGAAGATCTACCCTGCCGCCACAAGAGAGGCCGCCCCGTCAAGGGCGAAAACGTTCTCAGTACGGCTTTTCCGACTTCTCTTTGCTGTCCGCGTCCCCGAGCTGGCTATCCTTTAACGTTGTCCCGTCGGTAAGGACGATTTTGTTCAGACGTCCAACTGGGTTCCCGTTCTTCGATTGGAAGGTATATACGGTGACGACGTCGCCGGGCTTCAGCGAATTCTTGGTCCATCCGATAAGGGTGAGCGCCGAAGGGCTGCCGGCTTCCGCCGCCCAATGATTGACGTTGCCCTTATCGTCCTTGACGTCGAACATGGCGATCGAGTGAGGGTTCGCCCAGATAAATTTTGTGATTGTGGCATCTTTCAGGACAACAACCTTTTGCGTGTCATACGTTGCGCTTCCATGATGTGCAAATAGCGGAGCACACGTCATCAGAAGACTCACAATCAACCCTACTCGTACCTTAGTCGAAACCATTGCCCCTCCTCTGGATTCGCCCCAGAAACAACCGACTACGCTCATCGTTGATGAGCTGAGAAGATTTTTCAGCATCCGCCCACAGCATCAGTGCTGAGGGCGAAATATGAAGCACATTGGACCACTGCGAGAGCGGCACTGTCAAGACGCCCGTCAATCCTCGACGGCGTGGATAGTCACCTCGGCGCTCGCGCTGCTGCTGGCGGGAACACCATGCAGTCACGATGATCGCGAGCGCCATCGGGCATGGCGCAATGAGATTGAAATAAATTAATGTCGGAGCGGTCCGCTTCGGAATGCACGATCCGCGAAAACTTTATTCGAGGGGGCGATTTGCACGCCCCCTCGAAGCCACGACTTCTGACTAGAAGATTAACTTCAGTCCGAGTTGCATCACCCGCTGACTTCCCGAGCCGACCAGCGGATTGCCCGCCGCGAAGTCCGGCGTCAAGCCCGAAAAGCCGAGTGGGCCGCCCCCTTGGAGCGTATTCCCGGCATTGACGAAGCTTGAAGCTCCATAGGGATTGGCAGCAATTGGAATATTGAGCACGTTAAAGACCTCCCACCGGAACTGAGCGCCGAACCGCTCGGTGAAATGGAAGTTCTTGAATACGGAGAAGTCCCAGTCCCTGAACCCTGAGTCTCGGAAAATGTTCCGACCCAGGTTGCCAAAACTTCCCAGCGCAGGCGGAACGAGGTACGACTTGCCATTGGCCGAAGCGTAGCACCCGAAGGAGGCTAGTGTTCCTGCGTTGGGAGCATTTGCCATACACCCACCAACAGCGCTCGTAGTCTGTGCTGCGGACAACGGCGCGCCGCCGTATATGCTTGTGACAGTGCAGGTAACGTTTCCCTGTACAAAGGCCGTCCCGGGCGTATTGACGCCGCAGAAGGGAATGCTGTTCTTGCCGGACGAGAAATCGGCGCCGCTGCCAACGATGTCCCAGCGATCGGCGTTTTCCCCCGTCCCGCTTATATTGTCATTGGCGTCCCATACTTGCCACGGCTGGGCGGTCTGAGCGGTGACGATGGTGTTGATCTGCCAGCCTTCCAGCATCTGACCATAACCTTTCTTGCCCGGAATGTTGTAAGTGACGGTGAAAGTGGCGTGATGACGGATGTCGAAGTCGCTGGCTGCATATTCCGAGGCTAGATCAGTACTGTTCTGCGGCAGTCCTCCAAATCGATTTAGCGATCCGTTGTCGAGGGCATGAGCGTAAGTGTATCCGGCAGTAAAGGACAAGCCCTGAGACATCCGCTTGGTCAGCGTCACCTGTGCGCTGTTGAAGTTGGAATGTGACCCATTCGTCGCGTAGTTGATGAATCCCAGGTAGGGGAATTTCGTGTAAAACGGCCGAGCTTCCTGTGTGGCTAGCGGATTATACGCTGCGAGCGGTGTCCCCGGGGTTACTCCTTTGCAGGCGTCTGCTAGCTGTGCCGCTGTAAGTGTATTTAGGCACCACCCCGCGCCAAGCGGGGCTTGATTTATGTCGTGAAAATTAAGCAGTTCGTATCCGTGATTTCCAACATACGCGACTTCGAGCGAGAAGTTAGAGCCAAATTGGTGCTGGACGCTCACGTTGTAATTCACGACGTAAGGTAAATGGAGTTGGGGGTTCGCGCCCATGATGTCGCAAGGAGACGCATCGTGACCGCTCGGACGGGCCGCATTGGCCAGCCCATCACCGCATTGCACGCTCGCCACCGGGAAAACTGTCTTCTGCCCGCTTGCGCAGGCGGTCGAGGCCGCAGGGCCTGTCGTGAGGGCGGGGTCCCAGCAGAGTTGGCTAGGAGCGAACGTAGCTGTGCCAAGACCAATGGTCCCGCCGCCAGTGGCCGGACAGCCGGTATTAAAAGCCGTGCACTGAATGGCGGCTCCGGTGGGTACGGCGGCGATGCTTGTTGCACCGTCGTTTTGCAGCCCGAATTCCCCGTCCCAGGTGAGCAGAGGCCACTGCGTGTAAATGAGACCGACCCCGGCCCGGACTACGGTCGTCCCCTTGCCTGTGACATCCCAGGCAAAGCCGACGCGGGGCTCGAAGTCGTGAGGATTCGCCTTCCACACAGTTGAGATCGCGCCGCCCTGCTGCACCATTCCCAAAGTCGGATCGAAGCTGCCGAAGTTATTATTGGCCGCCTTCATGGGCGTAACGTATTCGTAGCGCAGCCCCATATTGACAATGACCTTCGGCGTAACGCGCCAATCGTCTTGAATGAACCCGGCGGTCGATGTCCAATGCGCTTTGATATTTGCGTTGCCACTGAGGAGAAATCCGTTCGTAGGAGTTCCGGCAAAGAATTCTTCGAGCGCCGTGGAAGGACCACTACCCACCGGGAAAACTCCACCGTTGAAATTGAAAAGGCCCCGGCCGTCGACGAAGATGCCGCTATCCGCCTCGATGTGCGTGAACTCGCCGCCGAACTTGATGGCGTGCTTTCCCTTCAAATACGAAAACGAGTCCTGGAGATCCCAGTACGGGTTGGGTGAATTAAATTGGGGACGGTTTGAGGCCGTGCCCAAGGTTATTCCCGCGTTCACGAACCCGGAAATGGTGACGTTCGGAAAACCTCCAACCGCGGCGCCAGTGTTAATAGGGTAGCCTTTGCCGTCGGCAAAGGTGTTGATGTCCACGTTAACGAAGTTAAAACTTATCCGGTCGTAGCCAAACCGCGCTTCGTTCACCATGGTCGAGTTGGGCGTGTAAACCCAGCTTTCGACATCAGACAGGGTGCGGATTGGAGCATTATCCGTATTAGCCTGATTCAAGAACGGGTGATCTTCTCCCACAGAATCGTAGTGCCCGTAAAAGAAGGTGCCAAAAATCGTGTTCTTATCATTGAGGTGGTAGTCGATTTTCCCTAAGCCGTTGTCGCTCGTGTTGACGTTGGGGAAGGTGCTGAGGAAGTTGTTCGATGTACCGACATTCGGGAATTGACCGCCTGTGCAAGTTGGAGATGGACCTGCCGTGCATCCCGATATCGCCAAGCTGACAGGACTCACCGGAACGCCGGCCGCCTGCAGAGCCGCGATCGCATCCACCATGCTCTTAGACGCATCTCCGGTGCTCGCTGTCGCGGGAGTATGCGCCACGGCTGCCGCGCCCACCGACGAACGAGCGCCCTCATAGGCGCCGAAATAGAAGAGCTTGTCTTTCTTGATTGGCCCGCCTACCGTGGCGCCGAACTGCTTCAACTGTACTGGCACCTTGTCGCACGCAGACACAAGAGTGGAGTTAAGCGCGCAGACTCCGTTACTCGCCGGGATGTTGAAATAGTTGCGCGCATCCCAGGCATCGGTTCGGCCGAAGGCGTAAGCCGTACCGTGAAGGTTGTTGGTCCCCGACTTGATGCCCACGTTGACCACCGCGCCAGGCTTCCAGCCATACTCGGCCTTAGGATTTTCCTCTAGATTGAATTCCTGGATGGCGTCGATGGGAAGAATCGTCGCCGAATCCTGGAACGGGCTGGGCATGCCGGCCACAGGGCGCGCATCAAAAAAGTTAGCGTTCAGCACGCCGTCCACCATCCACACGGATTCGTCGGGGCGGACGCCGTTGGTGCTCTGGGTCCATGGTCCACCACCCGGCTGGAGCATGACTCCGGGGCGCAAGCCCATCAGGTTCTGGTAGTCGCGGCCGTTGAGCGGCAGATCGACAATGTCCGTGTTATTGAGCGTGCCGCCCAGCGTGGCATTGGTCGTCTCCACCAGCGGAATCGATTCAGTCACGGTGAGTGTCTGAGTCTGCTCGCCGGGCTGCAGACCGAGGTCAACCCTAATTTCTCTGCCCACCTCCAACACAATGTTTTGGCGCTGGACGGTCTTAAATCCCTTATCCTCCGCCCGCACCGTGTATGTTCCCGGCAGCAGCGTTGGGGCCACATACTCGCCCGCGTCGTTGGTGGTCAAGTTTCGCGAAGTGTTTCTTTGTGTATCCGTGACCGTGACGGTCGCGCCTGCTACCACACCGCCGCTTTGATCCGTGATCGTTCCGAGAATAGTGCCGAAGTTGCCTTGCGAGAAAAGAGGAAGGCAAATCAAAAGCGCGCCCAGTGTTGCACTCAGCAGCACTGCGGCTCGCCTCGTGGAACTACAAATACGAAATGCAAATCCTCGTTGGAAGGAATTCATAGAAGCACCCCATTTGCCACCCTATTGGAAATCGGAAGACTTGGCCCAACAGCCCCATGGAAGAGCCCCACAGCTATGGCGGAGACGCTAGAAGCTTTCAGGCGGAAAGTCAATACGGAACATCGTGAAGCGACTCCTCGTTCCCGAAGTTTACAAAACGGTTACATACGCGGTACATCTCGCGGACTCTCACCGAGCTTATCTGCGCTACGAGCACTGTCTCGCGTGCGCTGCTACTCCTGCTTGCCCTCGGATCTCGAGATCCTTCTGAATCCAGAGTTCCAGCGTTAAGATTGACCGTATTTCTCTTCCGCGGAGGTAAAAGATGTCCAACTCCAGTCGCCGCGAATTCACGAAAAAATCCTTGCTGCTCGCGCTCGGCCCTGTCGCTGCGGAAAACGCGCTTTTTTCTTCTGCGCTACCCTCCGCGCCTGCCGCACCTCAAACGTCCGAACGCGATTTCTTTGCGGGCTTCAAGCGCGAGCAAATCAAAACCTCGGGCGCTACGATCAATGTCGTCCACGGCGGCAAGGGTTCGCCCGTGCTGCTTATGCACGGCATCCCCGAAACTCATCTGCTTTGGCGCAAGGTCGCGCCCGTCCTGGCGCAAAACTTCACGTTAGTAATTACGGATCTTCGTGGTTACGGCGATAGCAGCAAACCTCCCGGCGGCGCCGACCACTTCGGCTATTCCAAGCGCGCCATGGCGCAGGACCAGGTCGAAGTGATGCAGCATCTGGGATTCCCGAAATTCGCGGTTGTGGGGCACGACCGCGGCGGCCGCGTCGCCCATCGCATGGCGCTTGATCACGCCGAACGCGTCACCAGGCTCGCCATCCTCGATATTGTGCCCACCTACAAGTGCTACCAAACCGTGAACCAGGACTTCGCCACGGTTTTCTTCCACTGGTTTTTGCTCGTCCAGCCGCCGCCATTCCCCGAGACAATGCTTGGCAACAGCGCCGAGCTCTTCCTCAAATACATGTTGTTCCGTCTTGGCGGCGAAGCTCTCCGCGAAGGCCTTCCCGAATGGGTCGATCAGCCCGCCTATAACGAATATCTGCGCTGCTTCCGCGACCCGGCCGCGATTCGCGCTCTGTGCGAAGACTACCGCGCGGCCGCATCAATCGACTTGGCCCATGACAAAGAGGACCTCAACAGGAAAATCGAGTGTCCCTTTCTCGTCCTTTGGTCCGAAAAAGGGCCGTTCCATCGCATGTACGACGTTCTGCAGACTTGGAAAGAGCGCTCCAGCCAGGTCAGTGGCAAAGCTCTTCCCACCGGCCATTTCCTTCCGGAACAAGTCCCGGATCAATTGATCGCCGAGCTCAAACCGTTTTTGGGAGCCTGATTAAGCGCGCAAAAAAGCCCCGCGGTTCGTCTTTGCAGAAATATTCTTTGCACAAATATAATGCTATAGTCGAAAGATTGCCGGTCCCGTAGCTCAACTGGATAGAGCGCCTGCCTACGAAGCAGGAGGTTGGGAGTTCGACCCTCCCCGGGGCCGCCACTTTAAAATTCGGCCTCAAGATTCCGATAGCAGTAACATTCCATCTGCTGCTGAGCGATTTTCGTATCCAAATGTAGCGTCCTCAGCCGTCCGGTATTTCGTCTCGCTCAGGAAGCAAATCCTAGGGTCGCCACGGCCTCAGAATCAGAATAAGATTTACTCTCTCGTTTGCGCCTTTCTCTCCTGTCCGAATGATGCATGCAGGGAAAGCGTGATCACCTTGGCGCCGCCATCGAGCGTGATGGGCTCGAGCCTGCACTCGAACTTCCTGCGCGCGTCCCCGTCCATCTTCAACTCCACGGTAAAGGGAGCGCTCGCGGCACCGGTCTGTTGAGCCTTCTGCAAAGCTTTTTGGAGCTCCGGGTTATCGGAGAGGAAATGATTCTGTTCGTGCAGCGGGCGATTCTGCACCGTTTCTGGGCTGACCTGAAAGGCCTGATAAAACGATGGCGTCGCCGCCTTGATTCGCAAGTCCGGGTCGAGGACCAGCATAAATTCCACCGCCCCACCCGCACTATCTTCCGCGTGCTCTCCCTCTCGCAGCCTCTGGGGCATGCCGATAAACGTGATCACCGCGCCTTCAATTTTGTGCTCGCTCGTGCGATAAGGCGTGGCCCGCAGAATGTAGGACTTCCCGGATCGCACGCGCACCTCGCGCTCGAACGGAATTAGCTCGCTAACCAACTTCACGATCAGGTCATGCAGATTGGGGATATTCAGGCCCGCGTTAATGTCTCCGAAGGGCCGGCCCACGTCGGCGGGAATCAACCCCAGGATTTTTTGCGCCTCCGGAGTGAACCGCCGAATCTTCAGATCGCTTCCCAGCATGACCACAGCGACATCAATGCTGGCCAGCAGGTTGAGCAAGTCGTTATTCGATTGCGTGATTTCCAGGTTGCGGCTGCGCAGTTCATCGTTGACCGTGGATAGTTCCTCGTTCGTGGATTGCAACTCTTCTTTGGCGGTCTCCAGTTCTTCATTGGTGCTCTGCAGTTCCTCATTGCTGGAAAGGATCTCTTCGTTGGCGGACTGCAACTCCTCGTTGGTCGCCTCCTGATTTTCGATCACAGTGTGCAGATACTCGGTCGTCGCCGCCAATTCCTGTTCCAGTTTGGCCAGACGCCTCGATGAACTGTCCTTTCGGAGCGGCACAACGCGGCGCTTGCCCACCCGTTGTTCCCGTTCCGATCCGGCTTCCTCGAATACGATCATTAAGTAGGGTTCGTGCGTATTGGCCACGTGCAGCGGAACCACCTCTAACGTTACGTGGCGAATCGAGTGATCGCTCTTCACATCCACGTGTTCCCGGCGAACCGTCACGTTTTCCTTTTTTGCGCGCGTGATAGCATTGCGCAATTCGAGTAACAGCCCTTCCCGCGCCATCTTCAGGATACTCAGCGTGGCCCGCCCCGAGGAAAGCTTCAAATAGCGGTCCACGTTTCCCCGCGAATGAACCACCTCGAGCCCTTCATCGACGAAAACCGCTGCGGGTCCGAATTGCTGCAGCAGCCGGCGGTCAAATTCCTTCTGCGCCTCGGCGGCGTTCCACGATGGCTCCTTCCTGGCCACCAGATGTGGCTTTGTGCCCGGCCCGATCCTCTCCGCATAGCGGCCCAGGGAAAACGCCACCGCGGGCCGGATGGCCGTCGATCGCTTCGCGTAAATCTTGTTCGCTCGATCTTCCAGAGAAAACAGATTGCCCAGTGTGCCAACGCTTTCGGCACTCCCCAGTGTGAGAAATCCGCCAGGTTTGAGTGCGTAATGGAAAAGAGAGACGACGTTCTTCTGAACCGGCGCTTCCAGATAGATCAGCAAGTTTCGGCAACAGATCAGGTCCATTTGCGAGAACGGTGGATCGACCAGCACGTTCTGTTGGGCAAAGATGCACATATCGCGAACGATCTTATTGATGCGGTAGCCGCCCTCCACCTTCGTAAAGAACCGGCGTAGCCGTTCCGGCGAAACGTCGCTTTGAATATTTTCGGGATAAACGCCGTTACGCGCTTTGTTGACGCTGGTCTCGCTCACATCCGATCCAAAAATCTGCAAAGGCAGGGAGGAAACCTTCTCGCCCAGGAATTCCAGCAGCGCGATGGCTAGTGAGTAAGTTTCTTCGCCTGAGGAGCAGCCGGGCGCCCAGACGCGGATAGGGGAGTTCGCGGGGTGCTTCTTCAGGAGAGTGGGGAAAACGCGCGCCTTTAAGGCCTCGAAGACCGAGGGATTACGGAAGAAGCTGGTCACATTGATCAGCATGTCCTGGTAGAGGGCTTTGAGCTCAGCTGGGTTCTGTTGCAGGTACTTGACGTAACGCGGGAGCGTGTCCATTTTGTGAACGATCATGCGCCGCTGGACGCGGCGCCGAATCGTGGTGTGCCGGTAATGCGTGAAGTCCACGCCGGTGCTCTTGCGGATCAGCTCGAAAATCGTGTTCAGCCCAATGTGTTGTTCGGGCACAAGGTCGGCGGCCCTTTCTTTTCCGTTATGAGCGATGTACGGGTGGCTCGCAATGCGCGTCAACTCACGGGCAATTTCGCTGGGCGGCAGTACAAAGTCCACGCAGCCCGCGGCAATGGCGCTGCGCGGCATGCCGTCGTGCCTGGCGGTCGTTTCATCCTGGGCGAACGTCACTCCGCCTTGCGCCTGAATCTCGGCCAGACCCAGCGTTCCGTCAGTCCCTGATCCGGAGAGAATCACGCCGATGGCGTTATTGCCGTGCGCCTCCGCGAGGGTCCGCATGAAGTAATCCACGGCCATGTGCTGTCCCCGAGTCTCTTCACGCGCGGTGAGCCGCAGGGTACGGTCATGGATCGTCATCGTCGTATTCGGAGGAATGACGTAGACGTGGTCCGCCTCGATGCCCATTCCCTCTTTCACCTCTAGTACAGGCATTCTTGTGGAACGGGAGATCAGTTGCGTCAATATGCTTTCGTGCTTGGGATCCAGGTGTTGGACGAGCACAAAGGCCATTCCGGTGTCCGCAGGGAGATGGGAGAGCAGTTCGGTAAAGGCCTCCAGCCCGCCTGCTGAAGCCCCGATAGCCGCCACCACTACATCCTTTTGATCCTCTTGCTGGTTTGCTTCCGGGCTGGCATTTGCAGCGATCGGTTTCGACGGTTTTCCGTCGTTGGGCCGGTTTTTAGGGGATCGTTTTCGTTTCACGTTGACCTTCGGGAGGCGCCCCGGCGCCTTGCGCGCGCGGCGCGGAATTCCACGCCTTCTCTTCTCGCCTCCCCCGTCCCATTCGTTCCAATGGCTCTGTTGTCGATGCGAAGATCCCTTGTTTCCAGCCGCTTGCCCGCAATTCTCGGATTGTGCTCTTCGTCCTCGTCTCCTGTTTGTGCTCGCTGCAGTGGAAAAACGGCGAATACGGCAGTGCCCATCCCGCCTGACTCAATTTCCAGCTGCCCGCCCAGTTCGCGCACGGGCAGGCCCATGGGAAGGTTTTCGAACAACTCCTCCGTGGACGTCCTGGACGCACGATGTGGTTGCATTGTCATCAAGCACAGTGGCCCAAAACAAACAATTAAACGGAAGGACAGGAAGAAAAAAGAAGAGCCGCTCACCCTTCTATGGTTACGGGCGCTAAGTCTAGCATACGCTATCCGGTACCCGTATCGCCACGCAGCCCTGCCCGCACTTCGGCCCCTGAAAGCTAAAGATGCCCGTCCCGAATCCCCGGACACCTTGTGCCAACCGAAGTGGTCGCCCCGAAGCATCTAACTCGTTTTACCTCTCTTCGTCGTCACCGGAATTAATCGTGAGTGTCATCCCGAGGGCGCAAACGCCGCCATCGTCCCGGACTAGGTCATCCTGAGGGGCGTCTTTTACTCCGACGGATCTCTCCTCATTTTTGGTGTTCGTACCGAACACGTTTGCTTACTTGTAGCCCAGGGCGCGCTCGCGGCCCCGGCGCGCCGTCGATAAAAGTCGCGAGCGGCCCTGGGGATCTGTCCTGTTGTTGCTCAGGTCGCGCGCCGACGCCTTTGTCCGGCACCACCACATTGTCATCACGAGGTCATCACGGGCCGCAGCCATCGCGCAGTCTTGCGCGCGATGGGCCGCGAGCGGGGGTCTCGTTCTCATAAAAGCAATTTCCTTCGAATGAATCTCTTCATTCGAACGATGCGTTCTATGGAATACTAAATGGATAACCGTTGATAACTAAACGATAATATGCTACCCTCGCCTATGCTTTTCGCTAATCTGGTATCTTGCCCGGGCCTGGGCGCATTTCTCCTGACGTCCGTGCCGCTCCCAGCGCCGCCGACCCGACAAGCTTCTCCGTTCCGATTTATCGCGTCATCCAACAATTCTCAGCTTGCGGCGCTCCAATCTCGGATACCAACTCGCCCAAGCAGAGGGCTTACATGCGAAACCACCTGCAACGGCGCTTGGAATGTATGCGACCTAACTCTACTGGAATGAACACTTGCGCAAAAAGGGGGGGAGGGGGGTAGGCCGTCGTTTTTAGGCGCTAACCGGAGTTTCAACGCGCGCAGGCTCCACGAAACTGCGCCCGCGTCGTTCCGGTCCGAAGGCAACGGCAATGCCCAACACAACGATCGTAAAGATCTCGAATCCGGCCAGGGCCCAGCCGTAGCCGACGCGATTGCTCAGGTTATGTTCTGCAACCGGCGTCCGCGCGGCAAGGACAATTCCGAGCTGATACGCGAGCCCCGGAACAAGCCCGCGTGTCGAATCGGCGGAAAGTTCGCTAAGGTGGGCAGGGATGATGCCCCAGGCGCCCTGCACGCCAACCTGCATTAGAAAGGCACCGAGCGCCAGCATCTTCAAAGAGCTGCCGAAGGCCCAGAGGGGAATTACGGCCAGCGCGAGCAGCAGCGCCGCGATCAGGCTGAACCGGCGTCCGGCTGAATTCGAGAGTTGGCCAAAAATAATGCCGCCCAGCATGGCGCCGATATTTCCCAGGATCACGATGTAGGAGACGATCGCCACGCCGGCGTGATGCTGCGATTGCAGAAAGTCGGGATAAAGGTCCTGCGTGCCATGCGAGAGAAACATCATAAATGTCATCAGCAAGAGGAGATACAGGCACAGCTTCCACTGCTGAGCGACAGCTCGCAAGACAGCACCCGTGGAAGGCGCGCGATGATGCTTCCAGGCTTCAGACTCCGGCACCTTGGCGCTGATATAAAACGCAAGCAAAGCAGGAATTCCGCCGAGCCAGAACATCGGCCGCCAGCCCCAGGCCGGAAAAGCGAAGCGGTACGCGACCGCGGCCAGCAGATACCCCACCGCATAGCCATTCTGCAGAATTCCGCTCAGCACCCCGCGCCAGCGGCTCGAAGTTGCCTCCATTACCAGCGATGTGCCGACGCCCCATTCGCCGCCCATGCCGATGCCGTAGAGAATGCGCAGAATGAAGAATACCGTGTAGTTTGGCGCGAAGCCGCAAAGAAGCTCGACAACCGAGAAGAAAACGACGTTGGCAATCAGCGGAATGCGGCGGCCGTAGCGGTCCGTCAGCAGGCCGAAAATCACCGCGCCCACCGGACGCATAAGTAACGTCCAGGAGACGGTGGCGATGATGTCTCCTTTGGTGACGTGAAACTGCGCCGCGAGCGAATCGAAAAGGAAAACGACGACAAAGAAATCAAAGGCGTCCAGCGTCCAGCCGAGAAATCCGGCGGCTACAGCGTGGAACTGAGATCTGCGGCCGGCGTTCAGTGCGGCAGTCATGGGGAATTTGTGGGCCCAAGTTTGTGCGAGGCCAGAGCCGGTGTCAACTTATTCTCGACGATGCGATCGTCTCTTGGAGGGGAATCGAAACCCATGCTGCGAGGCTGCTAAAAGAAGGAGCCCCGGATCCGGTAGGGGGGACCGGAACCCGGGGCTGTGGGGGTGTGCTGGGCCGGAAGGAATTCGCCTGAATTGTTCGGATAACGATGGCGCTAAAAGCCGCTCTAAGTGCGAACTTCCGCTACTAACCGGCAGAGGTGGTACAGTTCGGCATACGTGAAGACGAGGCCGGCGCCGCCGTTATCAGCGTCGCGATGACCTAACCCGGACTGCTCGGAAAGCCAGCGCAATTTTTGCGTACTCAGGCCTAGCAGTTCGGCCGCGCGGCCTTCGTTCACTTTGCCTTCGGTTCGCGGATGCGATTCCATCGCTTGCGCCTGTATTTGCATGGTCGTTAATTCACCAGAACTCGTGTCCAGCGATCCTGCTCCACCGCCAGAATCATGCTCTTATAGATGTCAATGTCCCAGGCTTGGTCAACGCGAAAGCGGATGAAGTCGTCGGTTTCCTCGAGGATCATTCCGCGCAGAGGAACTCGCAAATCTGCTGCCGCTAATTGGAGAACCACTGGCTGCCCGATCCAGACTGCGTATGCGCTTTGCATGTTGCTCCCCCTCCGCAGTTCAGTTGCTCTCGAACAGTTCACATTTTGAGCGGGAGCGCTGCCGCGGCCAATGGTACGCAGGCGTCATCGTAATGAGACAAAGGTACTGTTGGTTGATCCGGCACACGCCAGCCCCAGGTTTCATCGCGCCGGTACTTTGGGTGGATTGGCCGCCACCTCTGCGTGGCGCATCATGCGCTCAGACGAAGTGATCCGTACCAAACGGGCCAGCAGTCAAAGGATCGCTTCCAGGAGCCCAACATGTGGGTAGGCGTCCGGGACATACAAATTACCTCCCCAGCACGCTTTCTCTCGCTTGTTGCCATGCTGAATCTTCGGTGGCTGGAATCTGCGGAAAATCCGGCTGTTTTCTGCTACCGTATCGGCTGGGACCTGCTAGCTCCTATCTGCCAATTGCGACGCGGCGGGAACCCACCGCCGGCATGCTCGAACTAGCCCGAAACGTTCTCCATAACCTCTACGATGTGCAGGGTTTAATCCAATGGGGTGGAACCCTGCTGGTTTGCGTGATCGTTTTTGTGGAAACCGGGCTATTCGTGGGCTTTTTCCTGCCGGGCGATTCGCTCTTGGTCACGGCAGGAGTCTTTAGCGCAACGGGCGTCGTGAAGATCGGCTCTCTGATGCCTCTGGTGACGTTATGTGCTTTTGCGGGAGACCAGCTAGGCTATTGGATTGGACGGCGTGCGGGGCAGGCCCTTTATCGTCGCGAGGATTCAGTCTTTTTCAAACGCCGCTATTTAGAGCGCGCTCGGGCTTTTTACGAGAAGTATGGCGGGAAAACAGTCATTCTTGCGCGCTTTGTGCCCATCGTCCGAACCTTCTGTCCTCCGGTGGCCGGAGCGGCGCAGATGCGTTATTCACGATATGTGGCCTATGACATCGTCGGTGCTTGCTGCTGGGGTGCCGGCTTGGTGTTAGTTGGCTATTTCCTCGGGTCAGCGGTTCCGAATATCGGACAGCGCATCCACTGGGTGATCGCGGCCGTGGTAATTCTCTCGCTTCTACCTGCGGTAATCGGAGCGATGCGCTCGCGCTCCTCAAAACCGGAAGCACTTCCCCTTGGCCGCTCGACGCAGGAATAAGATCGAAAGCAAGAAGAGATCGCGGCGTCCTTCCGTCAAGCGCGCCGTTTCAATCCCAAAAACAGTGATCTTCGACATTGGACGTGTGATCGTGCGCTTAGATCCAAAGCGTGCCTTCGCTCCAATCGCTGCGAGGATTACCGATGCCGCCAATTCGCGAGCTAAGCAGTTATCGGCAGATCATGTCTGGAAGCTCATCTCCGCCGATGAGCACTGGCAAGAATGGCAGGAAGGTCGACTTTCTCCGGCAAAATGGCATCGGCATCTCATGCAGCGCCTGAAGCTATCGCTCACTTTTGGCGAATTCCGGGACGCCTGGAATCGAGTCCTCGATCCGGAGTTGATTCTGCCCGAGGAACTCTTCGCTCGGCTCAGCACGCACTGCCGACTCGCGCTGCTTTCCAATACCGATCCGATTCACACCGAGTGTCTCGAGCAGCGGTTTAGTTTCTGGCGTCACTTTCCGGTTCGAATCTATTCCTGCCAGGTCGGCGCAACGAAGCCTTCTTCTGCTATCTACCGGGCGGCGTTGAAATCGTTAGGAGTGGCCGCTTCCGAGGCACTTTATGTCGACGATATTCCAGAATTTGCCGAGGCGGCGCGGAAAATCGGGTTGGATGCTATTTGCTTTAAAACCAGAGAGTTACTGGAAGTTGAACTTCATCGCCGGCATCTGTGCTGAGGTACAGGCCTTCTGACCTGTACAATCGGGCAAAACCTGTAAAACAGGTCACATCCAGCCGACGAACACAAAGAGAAAACTACGAAAGTGCGTAAAGATTTCTGGTATTAGTACTGGCCGTTTGACCAGTGGAAACGTGGTCGCCGACTACAAACCCTCGATTCTCTTACTAGTAGCTCCAACGAATGAGCGCAATTGACTTGGTGATTCACGTGCTTAGTTCAATGTGGGCATAGCCCAGGGTGAGGACAGTATGATGGGGAGAGAGGTTTATGATCGATAATTCGGAACAGGTAGTAGAGGAAAATCACGGGACCCCAGGTTGGGTGACCGCAGCGATCGTGATTCTAGCGATCGTTTCGATCGCCGGGCTCGGACTCGCCTGGCACAACTCTACGGAGTTGCAACAGGCGCAGCAGAGCTTCACGGGACAGATGAAGACGGCGGCTCAGGCTAGTAGCGAACAGGTGACTGCGCTGGAACAGAAGCTGACGCAGGCTAACGCTACAAGCACCGGATTGCAGAGCGATCTGGGAGTTGTAGAGAAGCGGTTGCGGGTAACCCAGAGCGATCTGAAGAAAGCCCGCGATGAAGAAGCCAAGATTCGCGAGGAAGACGCACAGAAGCTGGCGCAGATGGATACCGACGTAAAGAGCCAGCTTGCTACCAAGGCCACCACGGAGGATCTCAACACCGTGAACGGCAGCGTCAACAACGTGAAAACCGACCTCGAAGGCACCAAGAACGATCTGAAGATGGCCCGTAGTGAGTTGGGTACGTTGATCGCTCGTAACCACGAGGAGATCGATGTGCTCCGCCGCATGGGCGAACGCGACTATGTTGAGTTCACCATTGACGGCAAGAACAAGCCGCAGAAGGTGGGCGCCGTCACCATCGAGCTTCGCTCGGTGGATACCAAGAAGAACAAGTTCACCGTCGCCTTGACCGTGGACGACAATCGCACCGAGAAGAAGGATCGATTGGTTGACGAACCGGTGGTCTTCTATCCGCGTGGCTCGCACCAAGCCGACGAATTCGTGGTGAATTCGGTGGCCAAGGACAAGATCAGCGGATATATCAGCGTGCCGAAGAACCCGCCGGCAACAACGGCCAACGCGTCAGGCGGTTAATTTAGTAGATTTAGCTGAGGGTAAAGGACGATGGCGGCGAGGCGACCTCGCCGCCATTTTTCTTTTCAGGCGCTTGCTCCGCTGTCGCGCTAGACTTCCTGCGACATGCTAGCGCCTCGAGTGATCATATTCACCCCGGCAAACCTGCTTGGTTCTCCAACGCGAACGGGATACCCGGCTTCAGAGGCACTGGACGAGATTGAAAGGCGCAAGATTCCCCTGGTGCTTTTAACGCGCGGCACACGCGCGCAATTGGAAATTCTTAGGCGCAAGATCGGGCACGGTCACCCCTTCATTACCGAAGGCGGAGGGGGTCTCTTCCTCCCTGACGGATACTTTTCGCTGCGCCTCGAAGGCGCTAAGCGAGCAGCCCGCTATTTATGCGTCCCCTTCGGGCGCACCTCGGAAGAAGCGGGCGCAGCCGTAGAAGAGATTGCCGAGCGGGCAGGGGCGGAAGTTGTCCGCTATGCGGACATGAACGTGCGGGAAATCAGCCGCAATTCCGGAATGAGCGAACGCGAGGCGGAAGCATCCCGCGAACGAGAATTCAGCGACTGCTTCTTTTTCGCAGGAAATGCCGACTTGGCCGCTCCGTCGTTTGAAAAAATAGCCACGGAACAGAAGTGGCAGATTCGCCAGCGGGAACCGTTCTGGGAACTCAATTCGGGCAACGACGAGGGTAAAGCGGTTCGCTATGTGACGCGATTGTATCGGGAAGCTCTACGCTCGCGCCTGCGATCCGTAAGTATCGGCGCATCTTTCGAAGATGTCAGCCTGCTAACGGCGAGCGATCAAGCCTTCGTCTTACCGTCAAGGGCGGGCCACTTCGACGAGAGGCTACTGTCAAAAATCCCGAATTCCGTCCGAATTGATGTCCCAGGAGCCGCTGGCTGGAATCAAACGGTGATGGAGCTCCTAAGTCGTGTTTGAATCGCGGCTTATGTGAGCAATTTTCGAGCAGAAAGAGCAATCTTTTGCGCTTTAAACGGCTTGGGGGCTTATCAAAATGCGTTTGCGTCCCTTGTATTGTTTAACTTACAGGGGAGGTCTGACGGTTCAACTGTGGAACCGAAATTGCGTTTCTCGTGAATCAGGAGCGTGTCCGTGAAGATTCTCCGCCGTCTGCAGGTCCCAGCCACCGAGTCTCAGCTCGCTCTAACGCTCGCAATTTCGTTGGTTATGATGGCGGCGCTACTGCTCGGTATCCTTTGGCAAGCAAACGTTATCAATTACCAGAAGGAAATGATCCGGGCGCTGTGGAATTCGAAGTTCGCAGGGTAAACCCCTCTCTCGCATCCCCAGGCGCTTGCAAAGCCCGAGGTTCCTCTCAAAGCCACAAAGCAATATCACGAATAGTCTGACGTGCTCTTTACTGGCTCGATGGGATCGGAAGAATAAAATAGTCCGTTCTTTCTACCGCCGACCATCCGCCAGACAAGAGGGACTTCGGCAGATCTTGAGCCACAAATGCCTTTACGCCGAGCTTAGAGAGTACGCCAACGATTTTCGACTTAACTTCGGGAGTGGCACCCCAAAATTCTGGGGCATCATCTGCATGAATTATTCCCGCCATAGTAACTCCCGCCAAGCGTCCCCAATAGCGACCGCGCACAGGTTCGATGATCCCAACCGTATCGCCCTTTTGAATCCCAAGGTTCTCGAGCGCTTTGGCAATTTTCGAATCCGAACTTTCCCCAGCATAAGCGAGGCCGATGATGTTGTGCCCAGCATCCCAGGCGATTTGAATACCGAGCACAATCACTACTGCCAAAACAGCCGCTTTAGCAAACGGGAGAGTCTCGGGAGAGATCCGTATTCCGAGGAACAGCGCGGTACACAGCAGAGCCACAAAGCCACCAATGAAACGCAATTCCACGTGCAGAAGGGAATACATCGCAAGAGCTGCCAAGGCAGGCACGTACAACAACCATTGCCCCAGGATACCGCGCAACGTGGCCCGGGTATTGCTTACAAGGAGTAAGGCCAGGAACCCAACGAAAAGACCACTGAGTCGTGTGAATGTGGAAAAGTAGATATCGAAGCTGCGATGAATGACGTCGGCCTGCCGGCCCAGATTGAATTTCGGTTCGACGCCCTCTCGCCAATATGCTGGGTCAGTCCAAGCAGGATTGGTTCCCGCCAAGCGGTCCGTGTAGACATAGATCGATGGGTGTTCGAAGGCCTTCCAAGGCGTATGTGCTGGGGATCCAATCGCATTCACCCACATCGCGTAATTTATCTTCGCACTGTCTCCAAACGTAATCCTATGCTCGGTCCGTGACAGCGCCAGGATGTACGTACCGGCAATTAGCACGAATGTCAGCGGAGCAAGCAGTAAGATCGATTTTCTGGCAACTAGAAACGCCACAGCCAGGAACACAAACGCCAACGGAAACATTGCGGCCTTAGCTAAATACCCAACGGCGAGTACGGCACCGAGGAATGGATACCATATCAGGCCAACCCTTCTATATCTCAGCCGCGTCGTAATCGCAGCGGCACAAAAAACCGCGGCCATCACTAACAAATCTGGATGGCTTAGACTTAAGGGAGTAAGAGTGAGGCAACACCAGAGCACTAAAACATAACCAAAGGCGCGCAGAATTGATTCTGGCAGTCTTGCATCCGCTTCGTGAAGCAGTATCTGGTTTAGTAGAAAATCAAAAGACAACAAGACCAGGAGATATATGCCTAAATTTAACAAGTGGAGGGCCATTGCTTCCCGATCCGGAGAGGAGAAGCGGATGCTGTTTGCTAATAACCAGGGATAAAGTGGGCTCCAATAGGCGTTAATCAGTGCCCTGGAATCTCCGCGCAAGAATCTGCCGGCCAGGTCAAGGTACGCAACACCGTCTTCGTCGATATCATTGCGATGCGCCAGAGCTTGAAGCAATCCCAATGCTGGGCCCGCAATCCAAAACGAGAGACGGATCAGAGAGCGATTGCTTTCCAATTTTATCAGACACAGTTCCAGGCGAGGATTGTACCGAACCGCTTGTCTATTTGACGAAGACGCCCTCACGCAGTTGGTCGCGTCCTACGAAGGTCTTCGAGGTGCGGAACTTTTCGAAGAGCTCCTGTATCTCGCGATTCTGATATACGTGCTTCGGCTGAACCAAAGTGGGTGAAGGCACGAGCTGCAAAGTATGCGCGTCCATGACACGGTAGCGGTTAAATTCCGCGGGAGGTCGGGTGTGGAAAATGGCCAGAACGGCACCGCCTTCGCGGACCATGGGCACGATGCGGAGCAAGAATTGTTTGGCTGCATCGCGATCCATATAATCCAGCGAATCCCATAGCAGGACGGCATCGAAACTATCGGCGGGATAACGAAGGTTGGAGGCAAGGAAGCGGCCGGCGCGGGCTGCCGGCGAGAGATCGGGCCGTTCGGCATCTGGTGGCAGCAACGCGATGCGCTGGGAATCTTGTTCCAGGAACGCACCCCAAGCGGCCATCAGATCGTCCGTGTAGACCTTGAAATTATGTTCAATGAAGTAGGTAAGAGTAGCCTGAGAGACGGCACCGAGATCAAGAAGACTCCCTCGTCCGATACCTTCGAGCTGCCAGAGGAATTCCTTTAATCCATTGGAGAAACGGCCGGTGGTTTCTTCCCCGGCCCGCGCCGGGGCCCCAGACGGAGCATGGAGAGGAACGGGCGGAACGCGGTGATTGGGGCCATAGGACGGACGAACGGCCGGAGCGCTAGGATTCCCTAAGTAACTTATGGGGCGAAACTTGCCAAGGAAGCTCATACGTGCACCTGTGAAATTTCTTCGGACATTGGAACTTGAGTTTTGGTATCGGAAGTTTTGCTATCGGGCTGGGGATTGGCGGGAGTAGCGGTCACCAGACGAGCGTGTTCTTGCTGATCGAGGTTCACTCGCAAGCCGTGAACTACGGCCCCTTCGTCAATCGAGATGAGTCGGGTGCGGACCTCGCCTTTCACTTTGGCGGTCGCGCCGATGTGAACGCGATTATGACCCTTGATATTTCCTGAGACTTCTCCGTGCACGACGATCTCCGGAGCCTCGATATCCGCGGCGATGCGGCCATCGGGTCCCACGGTCAGCTTGCCTCCCTGGAGGCGAATTCTGCCGCGTACTTCGCCATCGATTACGAGATCGTCCTGTCCGGAAATCTCGCCTTCAACGACGAGCGATCGAGTCAGGCGGGCTTCCAACGCAGAGGTGGCTGGCGATGGTGTGGGCTTAGCCTGATCGAACGGGTTTTGCGAAGCGTTGCTCACGGGAGCGGATTTCGTATGTGCAGGCAGAGAAGGAGCTTTTGGCTCGTCCTTTCGCCACATAAGCGCCTCCTTGCAGGCGGTTAAATGCCTAATTAAACGCGGATTGGACTGCTTGGCTGGGACCGTGACTATAGTACAGGATTTTACCGATGTAAACGGAAAAGTGACTGATTATTCGCCTACTTAGGTGACCTGGCAGTCACTATGGCGACGGCGATGTGAGTTCGAGAGCCGCTCCGTCGGCAGACGATCTGGGGTGCTGGTCGCGCAATTCCCAGACCGCCACGAGGTACCCTACCGTCTCCAGAAGAAACGTCTTCCTGCCTTGTCGCGATTGCCACCAAGTGGCCGGTTCGAATTCGGTATCGAATGCGCCGACCACCTCCAAGCTGACATTGGCCGGCAACACTTTCCGAAAGATGTATCTGGCGCGACGCGTGTGGTAATTCGAGGTGACGAGAAGAATTCGACGCCAGCCGTTTTGGGCTATCAGAGCTTGCAAATCCTTTGCTTCTTCGAGCGTATTGTCGGCTCTATGGGAGAAACGCACAATCGCCTTGGCGGGAACGCCTCGGGATTCCAAATCGCGCGTCATCAGATCGGCGATCGTGGAATAGGGGCGCAGCATGCGGCCGCTGGCCACAATCAAGGGAGCCCAGCCTCCGTGAAAGAGGGCGGCAGCTTCGGTAGCCCGATCAGCAGTAAAGTCGTCGTCCCCAATGACGACAATGACGTCGGCGGGTTCCATGCGGTCTTCGACGATCCAAAATCCACCAGCGGCGCGGAGCAACGGATTTCGCGCAAGATAAATTATGCCGGCAAACAGGCAAAGCATCAGAAGCCCCAGCAGGCGGAAGATGATGCCGCCGCGCTGGCCGCCCCTCATTTGTTTGGGTCAAGCTGACGCAGCCGTTCGGCGGCTTGCTCTGGCATGAGCGCGTTGAAGTAGACTTCCTTGATGCTGTAGGACTTGCCGCTCTGCTGGACGATGGGAAGAATCTCGATATGCCAATGAAAATCGTCGGCTAAAGTAGCCCAATATGAGGCGAGCGCTCCCTTTGGATGGATGGTGTTTGGCGCCGTGTGGACCACCAGGTGGTAGGATCCCGAAAGCTGGGTAAGACGACGAAGTGTACGGCCCAGAAGCGCGGCGAGATGCCTCATATTTGACGTTGCGGCGGCTTGTTCGAATAGGTGACTGTGCTTTCGCCCAATCAGCCAGACCTCAAAAGGCACGCGCGAAGCATATGGGCAAAAGGCGACGTAATCGCCCTGGGAATCGACGATGCGCCGCGCCTGCTTTTCTTCCTGGCGAAGGATGTCGCAGAAAACACATCTTTCTTTTTCTTCGAACCAAGCCATCGCAGAGCGGAGCTCATAGAGAACGCGGCGAGGCACAAAGGTCGTCGCCGTAATCTCCGAATGGGGATGCTCCCATTCTCCACCGGATAAAGCGCCCCTATTTTCAAATACCGTGACGTACTTGAATCGCAAATCGCGCTTCAAATCGGTAATGCGCAGCGCATAAGCCTGCAAGACACGCTCGATTTGTTCGTCGCTCATACGAGCGAGGGTCAATTGATGATCGGGCGATTCGATGACGATTTCGTGCGCACCGAGCGGCCTCATACGATCGTAAATGCCGTCAGGCATTCGGCCCGGCTCGCCTTCAATACGATACAGCGGCTGAAAATGGGGAATGACGCGAACCTGGGCGGAGCCATTTGCGGGCAGCTCCAGCAAAGGTTTCACGGCTTGCGAATGATTTGGGCAGAGGGGACAACCTTCTGGGGCGATCGAATCTTCACGATGGCCCACACGTACCCAACTGCGCGTGATCGGGTCCTTACGAAGTTCCATACGGGAATTTAAGGGCCGAGCGAAAGGCCGTACACATTATTTTATAACGCCACGTGCTTAGGGGACGCAAGGATGCTGGATTCGGTGTGAGCGCCGAATCGAGCGAGATCAGCGGACATATCTTGTCGGCGTAGGTCCTTCCTCCAACCGATGGCGGTCCCAAATGGCACCTTCACGGGTGTAGGTGGCCATCTCGAAATCCTGCGTGAGTTCCAGGCAATCCGTGGGACAGGCGTCCTCACAAAGGCCGCAAAACATGCAGCGCGACGTATCGTAAGTAAATGTGGTCAAGACTTTGCGCCGGGTGGCGTCGTCGCGTTGCCAGCCGACTACAATCAGATTCTCGGGACAGGCTAATGCGCAAAGATTGCAGGCGATGCATAGCGTCTCGCTTGTTTCCGGATTGTTGTTAAGCCGCGGGGCGCCGCGGTAGCGTTCCGCCACCATAGGCCGCTCGAGTGGATATTGCTCGGTATAGATGTACTTTGGATTTTGCGACCGGAAAGTGAGCGACAGACCCTTCCAGAAGTCCACCATAAACATGCGCCGAAGTATTTCGATCATAAGCGCTTAGTCTGTGGTTTCAGTACCGGTTTGTCAAGGCGCGGCGGGGCCTCGAAGGCTATACTCCGTACCCTGTTTATTGCGACTTTACCAGTGTTGCGGGTTTTACCCGCGTGGGCCAGAGACCCAGGCTGAGATGGTGAGTCCATCATCATTAGCACTCGGATGTTAGAATCATGCGATGGCCACTCCCGAGCAGCGTCCCCATCTGAACATCCGCCCAGCGCGTGAGGATGACGCGCCAGCTCTTCGTGAAATTTGTAATGATGCTATCGAAGACGGACTCGCCACCTTCGACAGCGGTTTGCGTTCAATCGAAGATCAGAAACGGTTGATTGCCGCGGCGGGGCAAGACGCGAGGCGTCTCTTGCTCGTCGCTGAAGTGCGGAATTTGGTTTGCGGTTTCGTTTCCATCGAGGCTTACGAAGAACGGCTCCACAACGGCGAGATGGCCGAAATTGTCATATTTGTGCGACGCTCCTTTCGGAGCTATGGGGTTGGGCGTCAACTGATGCGCGCAGCGCAGGCAGAGGCGGGAAGGTTGGGATACCGCAAGCTCATCGGGCGGGTGCTTTCCGACAACGAGGACAGTTTGCGGCTCTGCAAAGCCACCGGATGGCGGCTGGTGGGTGTGCACGAAAGACATGCTCGGCATGGCAGCCGTTTGAGGGATGTTACCGTTGTTGAGTTGCTACTTCCGACGCTTACTGGAGCCGAATGATTATGGCGATCTAGAATGGATGACCTTGCCTACATGGAACTAGCACTCGCCGAGGCGCAAGCTGCGGCAGGAAAGGGCGAAGTGCCGGTCGGGTGCGTCATCGCGCTTGGGGACCGCGTAGTGGCACGCGCGGGAAACGAGACGGTTTCGGCATGCGATCCAAGCGCTCACGCAGAGATCGTGGCGTTGCGGGCTGCGGCCAAATCAGTAGGGAATTACCGTCTAATTGGAGCCACAGTTTACGTTACGGTCGAGCCGTGCGCGATGTGTGCCGGAGCGATGATTCAGGCGCGAATTGCACGTGTCGTGTACGGGTGCGACGATTCGAAAGGCGGTGCGGTGCACAGCTGCTTCGAGATCTTCAGCCATCCTGCGCTGAATCACAGAGTCGAAGTTCTAGGCGGAGTGCTGGCGAACGAATGCGCAGGGGCAATGCAGGTATTTTTTGCCGTTCGCCGATAGCGGATCGCGCGGATTGCTGAAAGCATGCGGCTCCGCTAAAATTCCCGGTCGGAGAGGTGTCTGAGCGGTTGAAAGAGCCCGCCTCGAAAGCGGGTAGCCTGGCAAAACCGGGCTCGTGGGTTCAAATCCCACCCTCTCCGCCATTTTCTGTCCCACACAAACTTCAGTACTAACGCACTACATACAGCCATGATGCGTGCTTGTTACATTTTCTGTGCGGACCCGAGAATCCGCGCCGATTCCGACATTTGGAGGAGCCTGAATGCCGAGCACGCTCAGTATCACTAATTTGCGTGGCTCGTGTAAATCGTTATACCGTTCCCATCGGGGTCCTTTATGCAAAAAAGATAATGTCCAAAAACAGCTTCATCAGGGATCTCTCCTGCTGCGATTCCCCGACTGATTAGTTCCGACCGATATTTTTTCAATTCATCCAGGCTTTTGCCTTCAATCATTAGGTCAAATTGCTCAGAAAATCTTTTATGGAATTGTCCTGTCAAACTTTCCGCTACGTCTTCTCCAGCCGGCTCATCAACTGATAACAATAGAAGATGAGTGCCTCCACGTAGTTCAATAATTGCGACCTTTTCCTCAGTAAAAAATGGAGGAAGGCCGAGATTCGAGTAGAATTGGCAACTGCTCTTAAGGTCAGCCACCTTAAAAACAAGGTGAGCCACTGCTAATTCTGGGTCACCAACAGTCTTCATCTCGCTCACGATTCGCCTCACAAGTTGTTCTTCAAAGTTGCCCTACCAAATACGATCAGCACCGTTCATCGATTTGTAGAACATTTTAAAGATACCATACGGTATCTTTAAAGGAAAGCACACTTTATTTGTGCAGCTGGCTCATCCAATGAAATACAATTTTGAGAACTTGAGGAGACATTCGAAAATGAAGGCGACTAAAGTAAAAAACGCGTACATGAAAAAGAAGGACCCTCTCTTCGTTAGAGAATCCCTCTTAAATGCCGCCTTCGAACTCGCTGCGACCAAGGGCATGGCTGATGTCACGGTCAACAAAGTGAGCGAATTGGCGGACGTTACCAAGGGGGCTTTCTTTCATCACTTCGATAGCAAAGAGACGTTGGTGATGGATCTGATGCAGATGCTATTGACCCGATTGGACAAGCAGTTTGACCGACTGATGGCGGAGGAAGAGAATTCCGACGGATGCTTTACTCGTGCATACATTAGGGCCGCATTCTCCGAAGGTGCAGCTGAACGTAAAATTTGGGGCGCGCTCTTGAGTCTGATGGCCTCTAAAGATCAGGTCGAATGGGTTTGGGATAACTGGCTGAGCGAACGCCTAAAGAGACATTCGAAAACTGATTCGAGAATCGAGCTT
>Ga0210394_10000767_pt1 | contig 60067 bp, 56 predicted proteins | sample IncBWC12MmetaG_FD_160121 | JGI IMG/M metagenome (GOLD analysis project Ga0210394, IMG submission 160121) | Forest soil microbial communities from Barre Woods Harvard Forest LTER site, Petersham, Massachusetts, United States - Inc-BW-C-12-M | ecosystem: Environmental > Terrestrial > Soil >...
TCATCCACAGGGGCACCGCGCCGAACCCAACGCCGAGCATCGCCGTCATCGAGTTCCACGACTTCTGGCGATCGGTAAGCAGAAAATCCGTTACCAGAACCGCGAGGCCAAAGAACGCGAGCATCGCCGCGGGTAGAATAAAGAAAAAATCACCGCGCGATTGCTCGAATATGGCGTGCCAGTCCATCTATTTCACCTCGGCAGAGGCTGGCGTGGAAATGGAAGCCGTCGCCGGGCTCACCGCATGGATTGAAACCGCCGTGCCCTGTTGCGCGAGGTAGAAGCTGGGATTCACTCGCTCAACGATTTGCTTCACCGGCGCTTCCACTACCGCGAAGAACGGCTTCGGATAGATACCGATCCAGAACGCGAACGCAATCAGTGGGACCAGCGTCGCGTATTCGCGCCAATTCAAATCCGGCAAATGCTCGTTCGAAGGGTTTGTGACGTTGCCGAACATTACGCGCTGATACAGCCACAACAGATACGCCGCTCCCAGGACCACCCCGAACACGCCCCAAGCGGCCCACTGCCAGCGCACTTCGAACGCGGCTCGCAGAATCGTGAACTCGCCGATAAAACCGTTCAGCAGCGGCATGCCGAGAGAACTCAGCGTGACGATCAAATAGACCGCCGCAAAATTCGGCATTGGCGTCGAAAGGCCGCCAAACTCGGAAATCAAGCGCGTGTGCCGCCGCTCGTACAGCACTCCGACGATCAAGAACAAAGCGCCCGTTGAAATTCCGTGGTTGATTTGCTGGATGATGCTGCCCTGTAGCCCCAATGGCGTGAGCGCAAAAATTCCCAGCGTGCAGAACCCCATGTGGCTCACGGAGGAATACGCGATCAGCTTCTTCATGTCCTTCTGCATCATGCATACCAGCGCGCCGTAGATAATTCCAATCAGCGACAACGCGATCATGATTCCCCGGAACTGGTTCGTAGCGTCAGGAAACATCGGCAGCGAGAAGCGCAGGAATCCGTAGGTCCCCATTTTCAGGAGCACGCCCGCCAAAATAACGGATCCAGCTGTGGGCGCTTCGGTGTGCGCGTCGGGCAGCCAGGTGTGGAACGGGAACATGGGGACCTTGATCGCGAACGCGAAGAAGAAGCCCCAGAAGAGCCAGCGCTGCAGTTGTACAGCGAACAACGGGTTGGGCGATTCCAGGATGGTCTTGATGCTGAAGGTGTGCGCGTTGTAATAAATCGCCAGAATCGCAAGCAGCATCAGCACCGAGCCCGCCAGCGTATACAGGAAAAATTTGATAGCCGCGTACAGCCGACGGTCGCTGCCCCAAACGCCGATCAGAAAGTACATCGGAACGAGCATCACTTCCCAGAAAACGTAAAACAGCACGAAATCGAGCGACATAAAAACCCCAAGCATGCCGGTCTGAAGCAGAAGGAACAGTATGTAATATTCCTTCTCGCGTTTTTGAATCGCGGACCATGACGACAGAATCGAGATCGCGCCGAGAATCGTGGTCAGCATCACCATCAGGAAGCTCAAGCCGTCGATGCCGATGGTGTAGTGCGCGCCAACGGAAGGGATCCAGTTGAGGTCCTCAACGAATTGGAATTGCGGCGCACCTGGTCCCCAGTTGAAGCGCCAGAGCAGCGGCAGCGACGCGGCCAGTCCGAGGAAGGCGAAAATATTGCCCATCCAGCGGTGGAGGTCGGCTCGCTCGCGCGGGATGAAAAGCATCAGGATCCCGCCCACGATCGGCGTGAATAAGATTGTGCTTAAGATGTGGCTATCGGAGAAAAGCATCCATTTCCTCGCTTCGACTGCCTTCGAACATCGCCCACAAATCGCTTAACAAGAAGCCCGTGAATAGCTCTATCGAACGGCCTGATGCACGATGTGCCAGTAGTACGCCAAAAATCCGATCAGACCGATTACGACAAGCAGCATGTAGCTCTGCACTAGCCCGTCCTGAATCATCCGCACCGGGTAGCTGAACAGCCAAACGATTCGCGCGCCCAGCCGCACCGAACCGTCCACAATCCACGTGTCCCACCACATCGAAAGCCGTGCAACTGCGCGCGTGAGCCACCCTGCTCCATTCACGCCTGCGCCATCAATCACGTTTCGATCGAAGGCTCCGAGCGCCAGACCCAAATCCTTTGCACGATTCACGAACATGGCGTCGTAAATCTGGTCCACATAATATTTGTTGTAAACCGTGCGATAAAAACCGCCCAGGCTCGTTGCGATCTTCTTCGGTAGGTCCGTCCGCTTGATGTAGAGATACCAAGCGAACGCAATGCCCAGCACGACGAGCCCCTCCGAGAGAATCATTAGCTGAATTTCGCCCAGCCGCGAACTCGCGCCTGTTGCTGTCTCCACGCGCGCTTCGTGAGGCATGGCGATCACTGGCTCGAGGAAATGGACGAAACGGCTGTTGCCGCCCAGAATTTCAGGCCAGCTCACCCACCCGCCGATGATTGAAAGCGCGGCGAGAATCACCAGCGGAATCAGCATCGACTTTGGCGATTCGTGGATGTGATGCTCAACCTCATGATCCACCCGCGATTGCCCATGGAACGTCAGGAAAATCAGCCGAAACATGTAAAACGCGGTCATCCCCGCCGTGAAGTAGCCAATCGCCCACAGCAAAGCGTCGTGCTCGTAAGCCTTGCCAAGAATCAGATCTTTGCTCATGAAGCCCGCAAACGAAAAAATACCGGCGATGGCAAGCGTGGCGATCAGCATCGTCCAATACGTAACCGGAATTTTCTTCGAGAGCGCGCCCATCTTCTGCATGTCCTGCTCGCCGCTCATCGCGTGAATTACGCTGCCGGCCGCAAGGAACAGCAAGCCTTTGAAGAACGCATGCGTCATCAAGTGGAAGATGCCCGCTGTAAACGCGCCCACGCCGCACGCAAGGAACATGTAACCAAGCTGCGAGACCGTTGAATACGCGAGCACTTTCTTAATGTCGTTCTGCACCACGCCCATCGACGCCGCGAAAAGCGCCGTCGCGGCGCCAATCGTGGCCACCACCGCCATCGCTGTCGGCGCAAGCTGATAAATCGCGCTGGTGCGCGTGACCATATAGACGCCCGCCGTCACCATCGTCGCCGCGTGAATCAAAGCGCTAACAGGGGTCGGCCCTTCCATCGCATCGGGCAGCCAAATGTACAACGGAATCTGCGCCGACTTCCCCGTCGCTCCCACAAAGAAAAGTAGTGCAATCGCCGTAATGCGCGGATCGCCCCACGCAAAATGACCGGCCGCGAGCGCCGGCCCGATATCGTTGAACGTCACCGTGCCGAGCAGCGCCGACGTCATGAAAATTCCCAACAAAAATCCCGCATCGCCAATGCGATTCACAATGAAAGCTTTCTTCCCTGCGTCCGACGCCGACTTTTTATGGAAGTAGAAGCCAATCAGAAGATAGCTGCAGGTTCCCACGCCTTCCCAGCCCACGAACAGCACAAGCAAATTGTTCGCGAGCACCAGCATCAGCATCGAAAACATGAAAAGATTCAAGTAGCCGAAAAAGCGGTAGTAGCCGCCTTCGTGCGCCATGTAGCCTGTCGCATAAACGTGAATGAGGAATCCAACTCCCGTCACGATGAGAATCATCACCGACGACAGCGGATCGAGTTGAAATCCCCAGGGCGCAACAAAATTAGCGAGCCGGCCGCCCAACGTGTGGTAAGGAATCGCGGGAATCCAATCGAAAAGTATTTTCGAAGCAACCCGCTCGCCAACGGGCAGTCCCAGCAATTGAAAGAACGCGCCCACCGCAAACACAAACGAAAGAAACACGCTCCCCGCACAAAGCATGCTGACAACGTTATTCTTCAATCTCCGGCCAAAGAAAAACATAGCCGCCGCGGTAATCAGCGGAAACATCGGTATCAGCCAGATGCGATCGAGAAAGAATGGCAACTGAACGTTCATTAAGCGTCCTTCACCATTTCAACATGTCCATTTCGTCGGCTAGAACGGTCTCGCGATTCCGGAAGAAAGCGAGAATGATGCCCAGCCCCACGGCAGCCTCAGCAGCCGCGTCCGTAATCACAAAAATCGCGAACACTTGCCCGTCGACCGAGCCCCACATCCGCGAAAACGCCATCAGGTTGATGTTCACCGCGTTCAGAATCAGCTCGATCGACATCAGCACGATGATCACGTTCCGGCGCGTCAGCACGCCGATCACGCCGATAGTAAACAGCGCCAGGCTGAGAAGCAGATAGTAGTCCGGCGCAATCATCGTAGTCGGTGCCCCCATCAAACCCTCCGCTTCGCCATCACCACCGCCCCAATCATCGCTACCAGCAGCAATATCGACGCGATTTCAAACGGCAACATGTAGTGCTGGAACAGCGCCTGGCCGATGGCTTCCGTATTTCTCGGCGACACGTCCACCGCAGGCGCAGGCAGCCGCAGCTCGCCCCTGCCGACCCACAACGCGAACAGCACCTGCGCGCCCAACACCAGCGCTAGCACTCCCGCCACCCATTTTTGCCGGTTGAACTGCACCAGGCGCATCGAAACGTCGAGGTTCACCAGCATGATCACGAACACAAACAGCACCATGATTCCGCCAACGTACAAAATAATCTGCACCACAAAAAGAAACTCTGCCTGCAACTGCAGAAATATCCCGGCCGTCGCCAACAGCGCCCCAATCAGGAAAACCGCGCTGTGAATAATATTCCGCCGCGTCACCATCAGGATCGACGAACCGATCGCCATCACCGCGAAAAACGCGAACAGAATGTAATTCAGCGCCATCTAATCCCCGCCCGCCGCTTCTACGGCAGGTTCCTGCTTCGCGTCTCTCGACGCCAGCCACAACGCCACTCCAAGAGTAAAGATTGTCGCCAGGATCATCGTGATTCGCGGATACCACCCCCACTCTTGCGACGCAACTTTCGCCGTCGCCACCGCAATCAGGTTCACCAGCGCCAGCGGAATCAGGAACCGCCATCCCAGCCGCATCAGTTGGTCGAAGCGATACCGCGGAAACGTGAACCGAACCCACAGAAACGCGTACAAATAACCCATCACCTTCACCATAAACCAGAACCCGCCGTAAACTCCCAGCCGCACTCCCTCTGGACCGAAGAGGGCAGCCACCATCGTTCCGGCGAGGGCTATGCACAGGCCGCCCACGGTAGCCATCACGATCTTCTGAATCTTCACCGGCTGCTTCGGAGCGAGCCAGAAGCAATACAACGCGACTCCGAGAAACACCATCGCCGGAAGCCCGTCCATAATCTCCACGGACGTCCCGGGAAGATGATCAGAGAAATGAGGGAACGGCCGCAACCAGCCCCCCAGGAACAGCGTCGTCGCAATGCCCGCAACGATAATCATGTTGGCGTATTCCGCCAGAAAATAAAGCGACCACCGGAACCCGCTGTACTCCGTCATGTAACCAGCCACCAATTCCGATTCTGCTTCCGGTAAATCAAAAGGCGCCCGATTCGTCTCCGCGATCGAGCCGACAAGATAAATGAAAAAGCCGATGGGCACTGAGAAAACGAACCACTCGCCCTGGTCGTACTGCGCCTGCACGATTTCCTTCAGTGAAAGCGACCCAGCCAACAACAGCGCCGACACGAGCCCCAGCCCCGCCGCGGTCTCGTAACTCACCAGCTGCGCCGCGCTCCGCAGCGCGCCAAGCAGCGAATAGTGGCTGTTCGACGCCCATCCGCCCAGCACGATCCCATAAATTCCTAGCGAACTTACCGCCAGAATAAACAGCAGCCCAACATTCAAATCCGCAATCTGAAACGCGGGGCCAAACGGCATCGCCGAATACGCAACCAGCGCCATCGTCACGCTCACCAGCGGCGCAATCCAGAACATCAGCTTGTCGGCCTTCTCGGGAATAATATCTTCCTTCAGCAGCAGCTTCACGGCGTCGGCAATCGGCTGGAGCAATCCGTGCGGCCCCACGCGCATCGGCCCGAGACGCGCCTGCATGTCCGCCATCACTTTGCGCTCGAGCAGGACGATGTAGCCCGCCATCAGCGGCAGCACCGCGACGATCACCACGCCGTAAATCACCGGCAGCACGTAAGGCAGAATCGAAGGTGGAATGAGATGACCCATTTCTACCGGTCCACTTCTCCCAGAACAATATCAATCGTCCCGATGATCGCAACCACATCCGCCACCAGCGAGCCGCGCGCCATCTTGTCGAACGCCTGCAAATTAATAAACGACGGCGGCCGCACGCGCACGCGATACGCTTGTGTAGTTCCGTCGCTCACGATGTAATAACCAAGCTCGCCCTTCGGCGCTTCAATCGAGTGATAGACCTCGCCCGGCGGCGGCTTCAGCACCTTGCCGACTTTCGCCATGATTGGCCCCGACGGAATATTCTCAATCGCCTGCAAACAAATTCGCTGCGACTGCCGCATCTCCTGCATGCGCACAATGTAACGGTCGTAAGTGTCGCCCGTTTCACGCGTAGGAATGTCAAATTGATAGTCCGCGTACGCCGCGTAGGGCATTGCCTTCCGCAAATCCCACTTCACGCCGCTAGCCCGCAGCACAGGTCCCGTCACGCCCAATGCAATCGCGTCTGCCGCCGACAAAATACCCACGCCCTTCGTGCGCCCCACCCAGATGCGATTCTCCGTCAGTAGCGTTTCGTATTCGTCGATCCGGTGCGTGAAATCGTCGCAGAACCGCTTCACGTCCGCTTCCAGGCCGTCGTACGTCTCGTACTGCAAGCCGCCGATGCGAAACGCGTGTGTCGTTAATCGTGCGCCGCAATACTTCTCGAAAATCTTCAGAATTTCTTCGCGCTCGCGAAAACAATAAAACACCGGCGTCAGCGCGCCGATGTCCAGCGCATGCGTTCCCAGCCACAGTAAATGGCTCGCGATGCGCTGCAATTCCGTCAAGATCGTGCGGACCACCCGGGCCCGCGGCGGCGCCTCGGCGCCAAGCAGCTTTTCCACCGCCTCGCAATATCCGAGGCCGTTCGACACCGCCGCCACGTAATCCATGCGATCCACATACGGCGCGAACTGCTGATAGCTGCGATGCTCCGCGATTTTCTCGACGCCGCGATGCAGGTACCCGATGATGCACTCGGAATCCACCACCCGCTCGCCGTCGAGCTTCAGTTTCACGCGCAGCACGCCGTGCGTCGACGGGTGCTGCGGGCCCATGTTCAAAATGATTTCATCGGCGCCCAGCACCGTGGTCTCTACGTTTGAAAGTCCGCTCGTCGGCGTGTCGGTCATGTTTCGTTCGGCTCTGCTATTGCCCGCTCTCGATTCCCAGGTTCTCGCGCACCCAGGCCGTGTCCTGTTTCAAAATGTCGTAATCCTTGCGCAGCGGATATCCTTCCCATTCGTCCGGCAAAAGGATGCGCTTCAAGTTTGGATGCCCTTCGAAAACGATCCCGAACATATCGAAGCACTCGCGCTCCAGCCAGTTCGCCGCCGGCCACACTTCACATAGGCTCGGAGCCTTCTCTCCATCACCAACGTGGGCCTTCAGCCGCACTCGCTCGTTTCTTGCGAACGAGTACAAAATCACGATCACGTCGAATCGCTTCTCGCGATTCGGCCAGTCCACCGCCGTTAGATCGACGAGCATGTCGAACTTTTCTTCATCGCGGCAGTGGCGCGAAATTTCCCGCAGCTTCTCTGCCCCGACGTTCACAATCGCCTGCTTGCGATCGAGCGTCGCGTCGCGAATCGCATCCCCAAACTTCGCTTTCAGGTGCTGCACCAGTTCGTTGTCGAGCGGAACCGGCGCCATTGGATTCGGCTTTGGAGCAGCCGGCGCGGCAGGCTTCGCGGGAGCTCCGGCAACCGGCGCAGCCGGTTTTGCGGGAGGCGCTCCCGCAGGCGCAGCAGGGCTAGCGGGTTTTGCAGGAGCAGTCGGAGCCGCAGCCTTCGGTGGAACAGCAGCAGCGGGAGCATCCGCCGCCGGTTTGGATGGACTAGGAGAGCCTTCCGCCGTGCCTTCGGGCGGTTTCGAAGGTGGGACCTTTTCCGAGGGGTCGTTTGCCATCGCTTCGATCGGCTGCTGCGGTCCAAGCCTTGCGTCTAAGCGGCGCAATTGCGTACGGACAGCCCGCCTTTTTAACACACCCCAAAAAACAGCGTCAACTAATTAGGACAGAACTGAATCGGTCGAATCGAGCTTGACTGTCCACAATTCCCTTGCTCGGGCAACTAAACCCAATCAAGAGCGCCCTTCTTGTACAGCCACACGTATCCGATCAGCAAGATCCCCAGGAAGACCACCATCGTCACCAGGCCGTAAGCGCCCAACTGCGTATATTTAATTGCCCAGGGAAATAGAAAAATCGTCTCGACGTCGAAAATCACGAACAGTATCGCCACAATGTAAAACCGCACCGAATATCGCCCGCGCGACGACCCCTCGGGCGGCACGCCACACTCGTAAGGCTCCAACCGCGCACCGGTCGTCTTCATATCCGGCCGGATAAACTTCGCCGCAATAAGCGTGACCGCCGGAAACGCAGCGCATAGCAGCGCGTAAATCAATATCGGAATGTATTGGTTCGGCATCTCCGAATTAAGTCGCTCATCCTAGCACACCCGCGAACCCACGGCTAATCCCATCGAAGCAAAGTAATAGAACGCGATCCCTATCTCGCCTCGCCGCGCTCGCCCATCTAGCTCTCCCCGATTCGAGCCTTTTGTCGACGCGTCGGTTTAGTGGTTCATCGCGCCCTACGCGAGAAGATGCGAGTTAGCGAGCGCCTGCCAGGCTCAGGATCGCCCGTGATCAAATATGCGAGCACGGCTCCCTGGAAAAGCTGCAGCACTTCCTCCACTCTCCCTCGGTCCGGGAAGAACTTCATGAGCAGCTCGACCCACAGCCGCTGTTGCTCCGCATAGAAGGCTTTGGCTCGAGATGAGCCGCTCCAGGCCCGGCGGGATATGTCCATCACAAGCAGCAGGATGCCCTTCGCTTCCGGCGCTGTCGTTTGCTTCCAGAGCGCGGCGACCACCGTTTTCGTAGCCACGCCCGGAGGGAATCTTTCGGGGGCAAACTGTCCCCGCAGTCTGTCTTCAAGCAGCGTCATGGCGCCCTCTTCGATGTTTTCGCGCCCGCCGAAGTAGTGAACCAGCATGCGCTTGCTGATCCCCACACGCTTTGCCAATTGATCCAAGCTCAAGTCGATCGTTCCGGCCTTCACAAACGCGCCAAGGCAGCGCCCCAAGAGCTCTTCGCGGCTAGCCTTTCTTTTCTTTTGCATTTCAATGTACCATGTGGTACAAATGATGTTCCACCTGGTACATCATACCATCGGAGGAGGAGCGATGAAAACTCAAGACGTCGCGCTGTTGCTTCTAGTCGGTTTGATCATTTGGATCGTCGGGACCGTTTACTATGCCAGTCGCGGCCCGGCCATTCTCGAGACCACCAGCGTGCGCTATTGGAGCGCCTTCGTCTTCTCGCCAATTTTCTCTGCGGCTCTCTGCATCGCAGTCCTTCGATGGCGGCACATTGCCCCGGCGAATTGGACGTCAGCGATGCTTCTGCTCGCCATTCCCGGCATGATCGGCGAAGCGGTGGTGCTCTCCAATCTCGAGACCTTCATGCCGAAGCTGCATGTCGCGTCCGGAGGCAGATATGGAGCATTTCTTTTCGCCACCTACGCGCTCGTGCTGGGAATCGCCGAGGTGGTCACCCTGAGAGCAACACCGTAATCAGCTGTGCGATCCTCCCGGCGAAGCGTGATCTAGTGCCGGGCGCCGTGTAGAACGTCCACAGCGTGCGGCAGAAGTTCGGCGATGGCGTCGAGCGATTCGACTGCGCCGGTTGGGCTGCCTGGAAGATTTACTATGATCGCGTTGCGGCGAATCGCGGCGACGGCGCGCGAAAGCAACGCACGATGTATCTTTTTCGCGCCTTCTGCGCGCATCTGTTCGGCAAACCCCGGAATGAGGCGTTCGGCGGCCGCGATGGTCGCCTCCGGCGTCACGTCGCGGGGACCAACTCCTGTTCCGCCAGTTGTGAGGATTAAATCCGCGGTATCGGCGTCGGCTATTTTTTTCAGATGAGCTTCGATGGCAGAGCGGTCGTCGGCGAGAACCATCGTCGACACAACTTCCCAGCCAAGCGCTTTACATCGCGCGACTACGGCTGGGCCCGAGCGATCTTCGTTCTTCCCTGTGGCAACCGAGTCGCTGATTGTTAGGACGGAGACGCGCATGGCGGGAGTCGCTGGCTTAGCCTTCGGTGACGGCGGCGTCTTCGCCGTCGCGCTGCGCTTCATCGATCAAGCGCAGCCCTTCCATCAGAAGGCCCGTCGTCGTTCGTGAGATTGTCGTGCGTTTCGAGCCGGCATTGAAATCAATTTCGAATTGGCCATCCGGCCAGCGGACTGCTTCGAACACCGCAGGTTCGCCTTCGAGAGAACCCAGCTTCGCATCCGTGCACTGGCCCGACGTGAAAAAAAGTTCAGCGGTTTCCTCGCCCCGGCGAATCGTCAACTGGCACGATTTCTGTCCCATTTCGAGCGACTGCATCAAATCCATGATACTCATCTCTTCGAGCCGCCCCTGCACCACTCCCGGACGCACCGCGCGCTTCTGAAGTTTTTCGAGCTGTAGACGATCGACCACTTTCTTGGCGCGCCGCACGAGATCTTTCAAGAAGAATGGCTTGGGAATGAATTCTTCGACGCCTTCCACTAGCGGACGAAGTTTTTCTTCGATGTCGCTTCGGCTGGCCAGGAAAATAAATGGGATCAGTTTTGTCTGCTGGCGTGCGCGCAACTTTTCGTAGAGCTGCCGGCCATCGAGCCCCGGCATGCGGTAATCGCATACAACCAGGTCCGGCGGATCGTCCACAATTTTCAAAAGCGCGTCGGCGCCGTCGGCCGCGGCCCGCGCGTCGCAATGTGGCGTCAAGCCTTTCATCACCAGGTCGAGGATCAGCGCGTTGTCGTCGACCACCAGCACTTTGACTTCTTTACCGTGCGTCATTTCCGGACACGCTTCCCTGCGCGCACGTACGTCCCGCTCCGGCCGCCGGATTTTTTCTCGAGATACAATTCCGTGATTTCCATGCCGCGTTCGAGCGCCTTGCACATATCGTAGATCGTCAACGCTGCAACCGCCGCCGCGACGAGCGCTTCCATCTCGACGCCAGTGGGACCCGTGGCCGTCGCTTCCGAGGTAATCTCAATTCCATTCTGGCACAGCTTCGCACTGACATCCACGTGCGTCAACGCAATGGGATGACAAAGTGGAATCAGCTCCGACGTTCGTTTCGCCGCAGTGATTCCCGCAATCCGGGCGATCTCGAGCGGGCTGCCCTTCGGCGATTTCAGTCCCCTCACGCCTGCCACTGTCGCGCTCTTCATGCGCACGAACGCGTGCGCGACGGCCCGGCGCGACGTCGCCGCTTTCGCGGTCACGTCCACCATCCGCACCCGGCCATTCTTGTCGTAGTGAGAAAGTTTTACCATTGTCTTCGCCGCTCTAAAATATCCCCCGGCGCGGCAGCACGTCCACCCAATCACCCGCTGCAAGTTTCAATGTCGCTTCATGCACCACAAGAAAACAATTTCCGCGAACTACAGAGCCGATGTCGCCCGATCCCTCCCAAGTCAAATCTTGGACGACCGGCTCGCCGCCGGGCCAGCTTACGCGCGCCGGAAGAAAATGCGCCATCGGCGCTTTCTCGTCGACGGCCCGCATCAGTTTCGCTTTGAAAACTGGAAGCAACTGCGGCTCGCGCCCGCTTAAGATGTCGATTGCAGGCACGGCGAGCAGTTCAAACGTCACCATCGTCGAAACCGGATTCCCAGGCAGTCCAAAAACAGGCTTCCCGCAGCACCAGCCGAAAACGGCAGGCTTGCCTGGACGAATCGCGATCGCATCGAAGAAAAATTCCGCGCCCAGCTCGCGCAGCACCTGCTCCACAAAATCGTACTTCCCTACCGACACGCCCCCGCTCAGCACCAGAATGTCCGCTTCGAGCCCACGCTCGATCCGCCGACGCAACTCGCCCACTTCGTCCGGCGCGTTGCCGAGCATGACCGGTTCGGCACCAGCCAGCGAGACCTGCGCGGCCAGCGAAACACTGTTGCTGTTCCGAATCTGAAATTGTCCCGGCGCTTGCTCAACGGCGACCACTTCATCGCCCGTCGAAAGAATCGCGACACGCGGCCGGCGATACACCGTCAATTTCGATCGGCCCACTTGCGCGGCCATCGCCAGCTCCGCGTAGCCCAGCCTAGCGCCTCGCGCCACAACGATCTCTCCGGCGCGAATCTCCTTGCCCGCCGGTACAAAGTTCTGGCCCGCGCGCGCGGCCCGTTCGAAGATCGCTGAAGTTCCTTCGACGCGCGTGTGCTCAAGCATCACGACCGCATCGACGCCGCGCGGCACGGCGGCTCCGGTCATGATCGACACGCATTGGCCGATAGCTATTGCGCCATCGAAGGCGACGCCCGCGCGACTTTCGCCGATCACGTTCAGCTTCGCACCCGCTTGCGCGACATCCGCAGCGCGCACCGCGAACCCATCGCGCGTCGCGCGGTCGAACGGAGGATAGTTGCGATCCGCGGAAATGTCCTCCGCCAGAACGCGGCCGAGGGCGCGTGCCGGCTCGCTTGCAAATTCGATGGGTTCGGTGGATGGAGTCGCGGAGCGGGCGCGAACTACTTCAATTACTTTCGCCCGCGCCGCTTCGTAGGAAAGCATGGCGACACGTTACCCTATAACCAGGACGCGAGCTTCGTGTCTCGCGGGACGATAGTGGCATCGCGCTCAGGGCCGGTGGAAATCATTCCGATCTCGACCTGGAGCTGCGCCGAGATGAAATTTAAATAATCGCGGGCGGGCGCCGGCAAAGCCTTGACCTCGCGAATTCCCGGCGTGGGTTTTTGCCAGCCCTTCAGTGTCACGTATTGGGGTTCGACCTCCGCGAGAGCTTCGGTTTCACACGGAATCGTCTTAAGTAGCTCGCCCTTATGTTTGTATCCCGTGCAAATCTTGATTTCTGCCTGCGAATCGAATACGTCGAGTTTCGTCACGACGAGCGAATCAATACCACTGAGCAGCTTCGCGTAACGCAGCACAACGAGATCGAGCCAGCCGCAGCGCCGCGGCCGCCCTGTGACGGCGCCGAATTCGTTGCCGCGCTTGCGCAAATCCTCGGCGTCAAGATCAGGCATCTCGGTAGGAAATGGTCCGCTGCCCACGCGCGTCGTATAGGCCTTCGTAACGCCCACAACACCTGTGAGGCGCGTCGGAGCAATGCCAAGGCCCGCGGCCACGCCGCCGGACGTGGCGTTCGATGAAGTGACATACGGATATGTGCCGTGGTCGATGTCGAGCATGGTTCCCTGCGCGCCTTCGAACAACATCGTTTCGCCATTATCGAGCGCGTCGTTCAGCAGCACGGTGGTGTCAGCGACTAAGCCGCGGATATGCGCCGCGAGTTCGAGATATTGCTCGAGCAGCCCCGCGGTTTCGAGCGGATGGCCGTACGACGCGCGGCTGATGGCATCTTTCTCACCAATTACGCGCTCGAGCTTTTCGCGAAAGCGGTCCGCGTCCAAAAGATCGCACACGCGAATTCCGCGCCGCGCCATTTTGTCCTCGTAGGCGGGTCCGATGCCGCGCGAAGTGGTGCCGATGGCCGCGGCGCCGCGCGCCGATTCCGCAGCTTTGTCCATTTCGCGATGATACGGAAAAATCAAGTGCGCACGGCTGCTGACAAAAAGCCGCCCGCGTACGTCGATGTCGGCCTTCTTGAGGTTTTCGAGCTCGTTCACCAGCGCGGCAGGATCAACGACGGTTCCCGGCCCTATGACGGCTTTCTTTCCGGGGCGCAGAATGCCGCTCGGAATCAGTTGAAGAACGAAACGACGACCGTCGAAGATGACGGTGTGTCCGGCGTTGTGACCACCGGCGTAGCGCGCGACGTAATCGAACGACGAGGCAAGATAATCGACAACCTTGCCTTTGCCTTCGTCGCCCCACTGCGCGCCGACGACTGCGATCGCCTTCGTTTTAATGTTTTCGGTCACGTCCGATTACTCCGTGCTGTTCGATCGCGCGCGATTTTCCGCCACTTTGTCCTGCGACTCTGTCCCACCACAATGCCCGCCAGTTCGCCAGCCGACTCGTGGGGCCACAAAACGCCGTAAGAAAATCTGGCGAGAGACGAGACGGGCGGGAGCGATGCGGCCTTCGGAATCCTACGCTTCGGTTGGGCCAAAACGCAAGCGCGGAGCGGCAAAATGGCAAAAATCAAATCGGCCCATTTCCGCCGATTAGGATCGCACGCTGTCCTTTGTTTGCCTGGAGTTACGTCGAATTCTAATCGGCGCCGGAGCCGATTAGAAATGGCGAGCGGATCGGTCGCGGAACGGCGGCGGGTTCGCGTCGTGCCCGAAAAAAGCGAATCTGCAATGTGCGATTTTTTCGCTATTAGAAACGTGGCGCGCGTTGATTTTTCTAGGGTTAGGTTCGTCTCTAATTGCGGAATTTCGCTATTAGAAATGTGCCGGCCGAACGTTCGCTGCGGCTCGCTGCCAACGGAGTTGCGTGCTTGCGAGCGACTGCCGACGAGCCGGACGAACTGCGGCGGCCTGACGGCTGAGAGAAAAAGCGAGGCCTTCGTCGGGCTATCCTTCGTGGTCATGACAGCGCGAAGCCAGCGCCAACAGAGGAAGAGAAAACCGAAGATGACGGGTTGAAACCTGCCGCTACGAAGACGGAGCAAACCGCAAGCGAGCCGGCGAGACACATTCGGCAGGCTCAGTGCAGGCGCTGGAGCTTCAAGTGGCTGAGTCGCGCCCCCTAGACTCCTAAGTCCTTTACAGATCATAACTTCGTCACGTCCCTGCTGGACACGGTCTCCTTTGCGTGATGCGCCGACTTGTGCGCGGACACACGTCGTCGCCGGCCCCGATTTTGGGGGCACAAAAATTAGTATTAAGTTATTTTAGGATTTAAGAATACTAGCGCATCGAATGCGAGATTTCAAGTGTTTTTTTTTGAGGGAGGATAGTGTTGTGTGTAAACTCCTTGAAGATTTTTTCTCCCAGGGGCGGCTTGTTGACTGGCCAGCTGCGCTGGTATCCACGAAGAAGTGAGTGGGTTATGCCGCCCTTGACGGTCGCGCCCGTGAGCCCGCCTCGGAAATTTTTACGGAGCCCTCGCAGCAGGATTGGAGTTGAATATTCCAAGCTTGACATCGTGCGGATGGGCGAGAATAATCCGCGCACGCGGCAACTCGAATTTCGCGCACCTCTCAGAAACTGCCTCCAAAAGGAGATGCAACATGAATAATCGGACTTGCAGCTTGGTCTGTTTGACCGTGCGGGTGGCGGTGTTTGTACTTTTCGTGGCCGCCCTGCTAGTTGGACAAACAGCGAGCGCCCAGAACAAGAAAGCAGTGGCGCCGTTTACGGACTTTCCTTCGTACGTAAAGTGGGTGGCCAGCCATCACAAAGCTCCGTTCGATCGTGACGGATCTGTGCTTCCCCAAGGCGGCGCAAAGGCTCTTGCCAGGAAGCAGGCCGAAGCACGCGCTGCCAGGGCCGCGTCAACGGCCACCTCTACCGCAGCATTCACAAACGTACAAGTGACACAGGACCGAAATCCGTGGCCCAAGGCTGAAATCGCGGCCGCAGTCGATCCCAACTTGCCGGGTAACTGGGTCGTTATGTCGAACGACTTTCGCCGGAACTTTGACCAAATGTTTTTTCATGTCTCAACGGACAATGGCGCGAGCTGGACGGATGACGCGATGGTGGGAGGAAGCGACCCCTTCACGGGTTTCATCCCGTCAACGTTTCAGAGCGATCCCGGCCTGTCGTTCGATAGCTCGGGAAACAGCTACCTTTCGACGATCACGGGCAACCTGCTGATCGATTTCAATGCGGGATACGAAAACGTGGACACAGAGATCGACGTCGCCCAAGGTTTCGCTGACGGCACATTTGCCAGCTTGCTGCCGACACCTATCGACGTTCAGCCGTGCGACGGACTGATCTTCACGGGGCCGTTCACGTGTGACGCCACGCTCGATAAGCCGCTAATCACGACGGACAGTAATCCCGGCAGTCCGAACAATGGGACGACGTACGTCTACTACACGCTGTTTTGCAATGCACCGACTTCCGGTACTTGCGTGGACGGGAACGCCACGGTGCCTCTGTTCCAGTCGGCGATCCTCGAATCGCATGCGGCAGGACCGGGGCAGCCGTTCTCGATTCCAGCGCTTGTCAGCGGAACGCTGGTGAACACACAGTTCTCCGACATGGTCATCGACCCCGGCGGCACGCCGCACATATTCTTCGATGACTTCACGAACTTCCCGACGATTAACATGTGGGAGTCCTCGCTGATCGGCGGAAATTGGGTGGTTTCTGGCGCACCAGTCGCCAGCTTCACCTTCAACGGGCTGAGAAATCTCAACTGGGCTTTCCGGGACAATGGAGCGGAAGCGCCGGGATGCGGAATCCATGGTTTCACCGCATACTGTGCGTTTTCGGCAAATTCGGTGGGCAGCGGGAAGAGCGAAGCGACGCCGAGCGTCTACCTTGCCACGATCCACCTCAACACCGCCGCTTCCCGCATCGTCCGCGTGAACAACGACGTTTTCAACGATCAGAAGGCTCACTTCTTCGCATGGGCGACAGCCACACCCACAGGGAACGTGTACGTCGGCTTCTATGACGACCGGCGCGACCCGTTCAACACGAAGGTGGATTATTTCGTAGCCAAGTCCACCGATGGCGGGAAGACGTTCCCGACGCAACATCCCGTCAACGACGTTTCGTTCAATCCCTGCACCGGCTTCCCGGGCTGCGGTTTCTTCGGCGATTACACGCAGCTAGTGTCCGGATCTGACGGCGTCGTCCATGCCGCGTGGTCCGACACGCGAGACGCAGCCAGCATGCAAATCTGGTCGCAGGTTGTGACGTTCTAAGATTAACTCCTTCAGGAAGCCCGCATGAGCGCCAAGGCTCTTGCGGGCTTTTTGTTTTGTAGCTCGATCTTCGGAAATTCGGCGCCGCAGGCCACGCAGCAATCGCGATCTCGCCGACAGGAACAGCTAGAACCCCGGCGGGCGGGCGGCAGCGACACCTAGGCTGCGTTCCAGCGCCAAGCCGACGGTGGCGACGGTGCCCTCGTCGAAGAGGCGGCCGATCAGCGTTACGCCGTGGGGAACGCGACGCGGCGGGTTGAAGGTCGGGAGCGGATTTTTCGGGTCGGGTGCCCAGTCGCTGCGTGCGCGTGATACTTCGACGAATCCTGCGCGCAGAGTGAGCGAAGGGTGGCCGGTGAAATTGGTGATGGTAAGCATTTCGTCACGCAGCGACGGGACCAGGAGCAAGTCCACTTGCGAGAAAACTCGCGCCATTTCTTCGGCTACTTTGCGGCGGAAGCGGTCCGCTTGGACTAAATCTACTGCAGAGAGAAAACGCGCCTCGCGGAAAATGTTGGGCCATGCGTCGGGAACTTGCACTTTGAGTTGATTCAATCCTCCGTTCAGGGTTAGCTCCTCGAACGAAGCGGCGCCTTCGGCGAAGAGAATCAAGTTGAGGCAGTCGTAGGGCCAATCGGGGATGGAAACTTCCACGGGAACCATGCCGAGCTGCTTCATGGTTGCGAGCGAGTCGCGCTCGACGTGCGTGGCGGAGCGATCGTTCATCCACGCGGGGAAATACCCTACGCGGAGGCCGTTGACGGATTCGGCTGCGTCAAAATCGAGCGTTGAGGGCAGGCTGGAGACATCGCGCGCGTCCGGGCCGGAAATGGCGTGGAGGACGAGCATGGTGTCTTCGACCGTGCGCGCCATTGGGCCGAGCTTGTCGAGCGACCAGCAAAGCGTCATCGCGCCGGTTCGCGGCACGCGGCCATACGTGGGGCGAAGTCCAGTTACGCCGCAACGCATGGAGGGAGCGACGATGCTGCCACCCGTTTCGCTGCCGATGGAAAACCCTACAAGTCCAGCGGCAGTGGCTGAACCGGGCCCCGCGCTCGAGCCAGACGCGCCTTCCTCCGGCAGCCAGGGATTCATGGTCTGGCCGCCGAACCAGATATCGTTGAGCGCGAGCGCACCGAGGCTGAGTTTGGCGACGAGAACTGCACCGGCTTGATGGAGACGGTGCACGACAACGGCGTCTTCCTTCGGAATGCGATTTCGAAAGGGCTCGGCGCCATAAGTAGTGGGAATGCCCGCGGTATCGAGAAGATCCTTGCCGCCCCAAGGGATGCCGTGGAGCGGGCCACGGTATTCGCCGGAGGCGATTTCTTGATCGGCTTTTTTGGCTTGTGCCAGCGCGATGTCGCGCGTGATGGTGATGGCGCAGCGCAATTGGGGATTGAAATGGTCGAGGCGGTCTAGATAGATGCGAGTGAGGCGCTCGGAGGTGAGTTTTTTCTGTTCGATCCAGCGCGAAAGCTGAGTGACTGGCGCGAAGGCGATGTCTTCGTCCTTTTCGGGGAGTGGACCCGGATCCGTGGTGCTGCGGTTGAAGCGGTCGCTATTCGGGACGGCCTTTAGCCCCGGGAGCAGCGGATTCCAGCGCGACGCGGGCGCAATCGTGGCGTCGAGCGGAACTTTGCGCGGACCGGTGCGGCGCTCGTACAGCGACGCCATGGTGGTGCGCCAGGTGTCCGCTGCCATGGTGCGTTCGGCAGGCGCCAAATCGAACTGAACGAGTTTTTCAGCTTCGGCAAATGTAGCGACGGAAACCTGCGGGCCTACCGGAGGCGCGGTACCGAAAGTGCCCGGCGAGCCCGGGGGCAGCTCAAGCTGTTGCGCTGGAGTCTGGGTGGGCTGCTGCTCCGGCAAGTGTCCTGCTAGCGCGGCTCCAAGTAGGCCGGCTGAAGTATCGGCGAGAAATTCCCTGCGCGTTTTCGACATCGGTATCCTCCGGACGGCATCCCGCGAACAGAAGTGCAGTTAAAGCCAAAATGAGAGTGACGATGGCCGCGGCGGGAAGTGAGCGGCAGCCTATCATCGCGAACGCTGCGCGCAAGCATACCGCAATGCGAGCGAGGGCTGCAAAGAAGAACGCAGTGCTTACCAGCGGAAGCAGTCGCGGGCGTGATCGTTGACCATGCCCGTGGCCTGCATGAAGGCGTAGCAGATCGTCGAGCCGACGAAGCGGAAACCGCGGCGCTTTAGATCTTTGCTCATGGCGTCGGATTCTGGCGTGCTTGCGGGAACTTTTGCGCCGGCTCGTCTGGTGCTTTTCTTTAGACTGCCACCGACGAACTGCCAGATGTAGCGATCGAAGCTGCCAAACTCCTTCTGAACGGCGAGAAACAACTGCGCGTTTGAAATCGTCGAGGCAATCTTCAGGCGGTTGCGCACGATTCCCGCGTTCGCTAGCAGCTCGCGCACTTTGCGTTTGTCGTACTTCGCAATTTTCGCGGCATCGAAGCGATCGAACGCCTTGCGATAATTTTCGCGCTTGTTGAGGATGGTTTCCCAGCTGAGGCCGGCTTGCGCCCCTTCGAGAATCAGGAATTCAAAGAGGCGCCGGTCATCGTGGAGCGGCACGCCCCACTCGCTGTCGTGATACTCCGCCATGAGCGGACTCTGTGCCCAGTGGCAGCGCGTTTTGCTGGATTTTCTTCTCGGTGTCATCGTGCAAAGGCAAGCAGCATAGCAGAATGCGACAAAGGCAGGAGGCGACCGAATTATGCCGGCCGGGATTTATTTACAGGCTCGCCTCGCGCGGCAGCATTGAGGCAATCGGGACACAGGCAATCTGAGAACTTGGCGCTGAGTTCGGCGCGCGCTTCGGCTTGTAGCGGCACCTGCTCGCACCAACACGCGGCTTCGGACGCCGAGCAAGCAAACGGCCGGCCGCAGGCTTCGCAGGTTTTCTGCCTGGAATCAGAGATGCCACCCGAAGGCACTTCGCAACTCATAATCGGCGGAAGAATCGCGCCTAGGAAATGTGGCGCTGGACGACTTTCTCAATCGCCTCTTTGGGCTGGGCGCCGACGATCTGGTCGGCGACCTGGCCGCCCTTGAAGAAGAGAAGCGTGGGGATGCCGCGGATGTTGAACTTGCCAGCGGCATTAATGTTTTCGTCAACGTTCAATTTCACGACTTTCAACTTCCCTGCGTGCTCGCGCGCAATTTGCTCCACGGTGGGCGTGAGCTGGTGGCAGGGGCGGCACCAATCCGCCCAGAAGTCGACCATCACCGGCTGCGTTTTGCTTGCGTCGATTACTTCCACTTGAAAATTCGCGTCACTGACTGCTTGAAGAGTGCTTTCTGCCATGTTTTATCCTTGTCGCGCATCCGGCTGAAATCCGGAGATCGCGCTAACGTTTAGATGTTCCAACCGCCCGGGGGATTCGAGACCTTCTAGCAGCCTCATACAGCGTGACATATGACAACGCCGAAGTCTTCCAAGAAAAATCCTTAGCCATGCCGTTCGCTTGCAGGGCTCGCCAGGCTTTCGGGTCGCGATAGGCCTGAAGCGCCGCGCGCACGGAGTCGAGCATGGCAGGGCCGTCGTAGGACTCAAACTTGAAGCCGGTGCCCTGCTGGGATTTTGCGTCGAAATTTTGTATGGTGTCGTCCAACCCGCCCGTCGCGCGCACCACCGGAACCGTGCCGTAACGCAAACTGTAAATCTGGTTCAAGCCGCACGGCTCGTAGCGCGACGGCATCAGAAAAATGTCGGCGCCGGCTTCGATTTTATGCGCGAGCGCGTTATCGTATCCGATTTTCACACCGACGCGCCCGGGAAACTTCTCCGCGAGCTGTTTGAAGAGGTCTTCGTACTCGGGAGCGCCCGCGCCCAGCGCGACGATGGCGACATTTTCCTTCATCAAATCGTCCGCTTGGAGCGCAATCAGGTCGAATCCCTTTTGATCCACGAATCGCGAGACGACGCCGATGAGGGGCCGGTCCATATTTTCCGCGGGCAGGCGAAACAGCTCGAGGAGGTTTTTCTTGCAGGCTTTCTTTCCGTCGAGATTGTGCGCCGAATAATTCTGAGCGATGAAGGTGTCGGATTCCGGGCTCCACGTGCCGTAATCGACGCCGTTCAGGATGCCGACGAGGCGGTCCGCGCGGCTGCGGATGACGCCCTCGAGGCCTGAACCGTATTCCGCCGTCTGAATTTCCTTCGCGTAGCGGCGGCTGACCGTGGTGAGGTAATCGGCAAACAGTAAACCGCCCTTGAGGTAACTCACGTTTCCGTAGAATTCGAGCGCGTCGACTGTAAATAGGCTTTGCGGCAAGCCCGCTGCGCGCAGCGAGGCCGTCGGGAACAGTCCTTGATAGCCGAGGTTGTGAATCGTAAACACCACGGGAAGTGAGCGCACCACGGGATCGTTCGCATGTTGCGTACGAAGCAGAACGGGCACCAGGGCCGATTGCCAGTCGTGGCAATGAATCACATCCGGCAGCCAGATGCGCTTGGTGAATTCGATGGCGGCGCGTGAAAACTCGGCGAAGCGTTCGGCGTTGTCGGGATAATCGCCGCTCTTATCGCCATAAAACTGCTCGCGATCGAAGAACGGCGGATCGCTCACAAAGAAATAACGCACTCCCGCGATGGACTTCCCTTCGCCAATCGCGGGAAAGTGCAACGTATCGCCCAGCGAGACCGTGAGGCTTGAAACGAGCGTCGACGTGATCTTATTGCCGCGATATTGCGGAAGCAGGACCGCAACCTCGTGACCCATTTCGACCAGGGTCTTCGGCAGCGCTTCCACCACGTCGGCAAGGCCGCCGGTCTTCGAGTAAGGCAGTCCTTCCGAGGATACGAACAGGATTTTCATCTTCCCTCAGTCGAACCAAAAACGGTAGCGGAACGCCGCGCCTGCGTCAAGGCCATCTCCCGCGCGCGATTTCCACAGGGAATTGCTACACTTCGCGCCGCAATGACGCGTCAGCGATCTGGACAACGGCTCGGACAACATTTTCTCGTCAATCCCGGTTGGCGGAAGCGAATCTTCGAGACTCTTCCGCGCGGCGCGCCAGAAACCTGGGTTGAAATTGGAGCGGGCCACGGCGAAATGACGGAATTGCTCGCCGCGGACTCCCGCCGCGTGATCGCAATCGAAACTGATCCGCCGCTGGCTGCCGGTCTGCGCGAACGAGCGCGTGATTGGCGGAGCGTGGAAATTGTCGAAGGCGATGTCCTGGCCCTTGATGTAGGCAAAATAGCCGGGGGACCATTCCGCGTCTACGGGAATTTGCCCTACTATATTACCTCGCCCATACTTCAGCGGTTATTCGAATGCGCCGACCAGATTTCGTCGATCCATATCGTGATTCAGCTCGAAGTTGCCGCACGCATTGCGGCTCGGCCGGGCCGCCGCGATTACGGCTACTTGTCAACGCTCTGCCAATTTTATGCGCACCCTGAAATTGCGTTTCGTATTCCGCCCGGAGCGTTTCAGCCTCCGCCGCGTGTCACGTCCGCGCTGGTGCAGATGACGCTGCCGGGGGAACGCGCATCCCTCGGTATCGCGGATGAGAAACCGTTTCTCGAATTCTTGAGCACGTGCTTCGGGCAGAAGCGCAAAACGCTGCGCAACAACCTCCGTGCACTTGCTTCCGATGAACGCATTCACGCCGCGCTTGACGCAAGTGACCTGCGTCGCGACTCGCGCGGTGAGCAGTTATCCCTCGCGCAATTCGCAGCGATATTCAAACTATTGCTGTAAGCGGTCAAACGGACGGCCACCAAGTCAGGCGGAGGCGGCAGAATCAATCACGCTGCGAAGCCGGTCGGGAAAATCGGTCATAACGCCGTCGACGCCAGCCGCCATCAGGCTTCGCATTTCTTCGGGGTCATTCACCGTCCAAGCAGCCACATGCACATCAGAACGGTGAGCCTCATCCACAAGTTCGCGAGTCACAATTGTCGAACGCAGACATAGCTGCCGGGCCCCCACGTCGATCGCCGCCTTCACGATGTCGGCATTCTTCTCTTCTACGAGCAGGCCCGTCATGATCGTTGCATCCAGCCGCCGCAAACTTGCGAGTGTAGAAGGGTCGAACGAAATCACCACGGTGCGCGCGGCATCCTGCGGATCGCGCAGCGCCCCTACTAGCGCGTGGTGCATTCCCCAGGCAGCTTCGTATTTCAGCTCCAAATAAATCACGATGTCGTGCCGCCGCGCGAACGCGAGAATTTCCTCGATCGTGGGGATCCGCTCGCCCATGTATTTGCGGTCGTACCAGAGGCCCGCTTCGAGGTCGCGCAACTGAGTCAGAGTGTGTTCGCGCACGGACCCGGTTCCATTTGTTGTGCGCTCAAGCGTGAGGTCGTGAATCGCGACGAAGTGAGCGTCGCGCGTCAGGTGAAGGTCGGTTTCGACGAAGCCGGCGCCAAGCTCAACGGCGCGCTCAAATGCCGCGAGAGTGTTTTCCGGCGCGTGACCAGACGCGCCGCGATGCGCGATTACCCAGGGAGCTCGCATTGCGTTCGTTATCCTACCAGATAAGCGAAGGCTGTCTGCCTCGCCTATCCGTTGAAGTTGCCAAAACGTGTCGCCACAAATTGACGGCGGGCTGGGTGTCGCTAGTGCAACTTACTTCACAAACGGGACACGGTGTTGCCAGCTTTGGCCACATTTTAATTCGCAAACTAGTGGTACGCCCTGGGATTCCAAGGTGCCGCCTCTCAGCTTACCGGTATCTCAATTCCCTCCTTCATTTTAGAAGGATGCGAGCGGGGTCTGTGCTATTCGCCTTTGGTCGCCCGATTGCCAGCTTCATCGTGCTGTCTAGAGGCGTCGGCTTGATCGAACGCGTGCTCGAACCCGGCTTTCATCTGAATCCAGCGGTACATGGCGACGAGGGAGTTTCGATCGGGGGAGTACTAGCACCTATGGCCGGCGCTTCAACGTGTCCGCAAAGCGAATTGCACAGCAAAGGAGCGCGCCCCGCGAAACGCTCCCGCAAGTTCGCAAAAGCGAACGGACGCTCGTCGCGGGCACAAGCTTAACTGGCAGAAGATCTGGAAAGCGTTCTTGGCGTCGGCGAAGTTATCGAGTATAACGGCGCAGAGGAAAGTGTTCGGGCGTACGCAAGGTTTGTTGGCGGAGGAAGTAAGAGGCGGCAGTAGGCGGCATCTGTCGACGCAGTCGAGCCACTTGAGGCGCAGGCGGCTCTGTTTTTCAAGGCTGAACGGCGGGCCGCTCGTGTTTAACGCGGGCGTTTGGGAGGGGACGTGGCGCTGTTCGTACTCGCTATCGTTGGCATTGTAGTTGGCCTGACGTGGCTTGACTGGCGCGATACGGCGAAGAATTGGGTGCTGCCAGATTGGGCCAAAGGCTTCGCCCTAGCAGCAGTTGTCGCAGTAACCCTCACGTCGTTGACCGCTTTCGCTTCCTCGTGGATACAAGAGGGCGCGAGCCAGTGGGATGGCGGGCTCAGCTCGCACCTGTTCTGGCCCGAGCTCGCTTTTCTCCTGTGCTCGATGGGAGTAATTATCAGTGCCGTCCGCAAGAAGCGTCTCCGCATCTTGATTGTGCTCGCCGTGGTTCTTACCGCAGCCTTTTGGCTTGGCATGAAAATTTCCGGCTAGTCTGATCACGCTCCGTATCAATACCTCGTTGATTCCGACCTGCTGTTTCCTTATTGACGCGAGGCATTGGCGCGCCTCACCCGAAATGGACTGCGGCGCGCAATTCCGATCGAATGCCGCCGTTCGCCGGTAACTAGCCGCTATTCGCCGAAAAGTCTGCGACACCCTTTCCCCTTGCCGCTATTCTCGCGTCGTGGTCAGCAAACAAGTTCCGGCGGGAGAGAGCACGATGACAAACGCGAATCGGCAGTTCCCGATTGAAGCGGGGAGCAACACAGTAGTCATGGCGGCGGCAGCAATCGTGCTGATTCTCCTGGGGATCGTCTTCCAACTGGGCGAGCTTGGCTACGGTCATTTCGATCCGCGTAACTACTGGCTCTTTTCCGTGTTCGCTTCGGGGATTTGGAATATGCTCGCGTTGCGACTCGCTCCCGGCGTCCATGACATGATTCAATTCTGGCCGCTGATTCTAGTGGGAACTGGGTTGGCTGTTCTTCTGGTAAGCAGAAAGAATGGCCTGTGGCGCGGATCGACGGAAACTTTCACAGGAGATCGCCATGGACGGTAACAGAAGGCCATTCAGCGCCAGCCTCGTCTTCGGAATTATCGTGCTGGTTGCGGGTCTCGTTCTCCTGCTCGACCAGTTCGGAATTATTTCAGCCGATCGCGCGTTTCGCTTCTGGCCTGTGATCCTCATCGTGTTCGGCTCGCTGAACCTGTTTGGTGATTGCGCGCGTGGCCGTCGCATCTGGGGCGGAGTGCTGGTGCTAGTTGGAGTGCTGCTTGAACTCGAGGAGTTTGGGGTGGCCCACGTCGGCATCCAGACGATATGGCCCATATTCATAATAGGCATTGGCGTGGTGTTGGTGATGCAAGCCCTGCAAAGCAGAGGCGGGGGAACTGCCGACTGGGCGAACGCTTGGGAATGGACGAAACATTTGCGCGCAAATTCTGGAGTTGATGACGCGCGGCTGAATTACGTCGCTATTTTCGGTGGCGGAAATGCGAGGTTCATCACCAAGAATTTTCAAGGCGGAGACATCGTCGCAATTTTTGGCGGCTTCGACATCGACCTAAGAGATGCGGAAATGGAGGGCACCGAAGCGGTGATTACCGCCACTTCCGTCTTCGGCGGCGGCGAAATCAAAGTTCCATATAACTGGACCGTCGCAATGCAAGGCGTGGGACTATTCGGTGGCTACAGCGAAAAAACTCGTCACGATAAAGCCGATCCTGCGGCACCGACGAAAACTCTGATCATTCGTGGCGTCTCGCTCTTCGGAGGCGTTTCCGTCAAGAACTGACGCGACTATGCACCCGATTCTCGGCAATCTCCGGCGCCTTGGGCTCTACCTGCTAGCCTGGTTTCCCATTGGCGGCCTCATCGCTTACGTCTTGGCCACCTCTGGCGGGATTAGCACCGGGGAAGCGCTGGCGCTCGCAATTCCGCTCGCGCTTCTCTTCGGGTTCATGTGCCTGTCGGCATGGTATTCCTGCCGCGGGACGCCGCTCGACCATTCCAGTCTTACCCGTCTCGCCGCAACGCACTTGCTCGCGGCGGGCCTGATGAGCGGCTGCTGGATTTTCTGCGTAAAAGCTCTCGCGCACGAGCTTTCCCGCCTTCAGATTTATCCCGGATTGGACGCGCGCGTCTCGAAGGATTATCCCCTGCTGTTCGGGATTGCGGTTCTTCTCTATCTGCTGGCGGTTGCGTTGCACTACGTATTGCTCACGCTTCAGGACGCCCAGGAAGCGGAAGCACGCGTTCTGCAGGCCGGAATTCTCGCTCGCGAGGCGGAATTGAAGGCCCTGAAGGCACAGGTGAACCCGCACTTCCTATTCAACAGTTTGAATTCCATCAGTGCGCTTACCAGTTCTGACGCTGTAAAGGCGCGCGAGATGTGCATCCTCCTCGGCGACTTCCTGCGGCGCACGCTGGGACTCGGCGAAAAATCCGCGATTCCTCTTGAAGAAGAGATGTCGCTCATTCGCGCTTTTCTTGCCGTCGAAAAGATTCGTTTCGGCCCGCGGATCCAGATGGAAGAAAACGTCGAGAAGGAAGCAACCGAAGTGCAGATTCCGCCGCTGCTGCTCCAGCCGCTCGTTGAGAATGCCGTGGGCCACGGAATCGCAAATCTAGTGGAGGGCGGCTGGATTCGGCTCGACGCGCGCTGCCAGAACGGCACCCTTTCGATCGTTGTCGAAAATAGTTACGATCCGGATGCGCCGCCTCGCCGCCGAAACGGAGTTGGCCTTGTAAATGTGCGCCAACGCCTCGCGACGCGCTACGGCAATCTCGCTACTTTCGATGTCACGCACGACGCCGATCGTTTCCGTGTGGCCCTCACGCTCCCCGCCGAAAGAGAGGCCCAAAAATCGTGAGCCGCAAACCCGAAAAGCGAAGCCGAACCGTAATTGTCGACGATGAGGCTCTGGCGCGCCAGGTGTTACGCGAATTTCTCGGCTTGCACCCGGAAATCGAAGTCGTCGCCGAGTGCGCGAACGGCTTCGAAGCCGTAAAGGCCGTCACGGAACTGAAACCAGATTTATTGTTTCTGGACATCCAAATGCCCAAGCTCGACGGCTTTGAAGTCCTCGAGTTGATTGACCACGACATGGCCATCGTGTTCGTCACGGCCTTCGACAATTACGCTATCAAAGCCTTCGAAGTGCACGCAGTGGACTACCTTCTGAAACCCTATGGCGCCGATCGCTTCGAAGCGGCCCTCGGGCGCGCCAAGCTGCGCATGGGTGACAAATCTCGCGGTGGTATTGTTGCACCCGAATCTTCCGGAAATTCCGAGACGTCTGTGCCCCCGCCGCTCGCCGACCTGGCGGCTGCGGCGCGTCCACCTGCGCAATATATCCAGCGCGTTCCGGTGCGCGACGGCACGCGGGTCTTCATCATTCCCGTAGATAAGCTCGATTACGCCGAAGCTCAGGACGACTACGTCTCGCTTTGCGCCGAGGGAAAGAAACACCTCAAGCAGCAAACGATCTCAAGCCTTGAAGCCGCTCTAGACCCCTCGCGCTTCATGCGCATTCACCGTTCGTTTATCGTGAATCTCGAGCGCGTCGCCAGGGTGGAGCCCTACGCCAAAGACAGCCACGTCGCCGTCCTATTGAACGGAACGCAGCTCCCCGTCAGCCGCGCTGGCTACGCCCGTCTTCGTGCGTTCCTGGACCGGTAGAAGCGCGGCAGACAGCTGGTATAAAATGCCCTCGCGCGTCGGTAGTAGTACCGATTGATTTGCTCGTTCCGCACCAGTAGTCTCATTCCTCTCGGTGCTCGAACTTCCCTGCTCCGCCTAAAAGGATCGCGTGAACTCAACAACGAATCTGCTCCCGGCTCTCCAGCAATACTGGGGCTATCAATCTTTTCGCCGCCTTCAGGAGCCGATTATTCGCAGCCTCCTCTCCGCGCACGACACTTGCGTCGTGATGCCCACGGGCGGCGGCAAATCAGTGTGTTACCAGCTTCCCGCAGCGATATCGTCCGGCAAGACCGTTATCGTAGTCTCGCCGCTGATCTCTCTGATGCAGGATCAAGTAGCGCAACTCGAGCAGATGGGCATTCCCGCGGTGCTTCTGAACAGCTCTCTTACACAGGTTGAACAGTCCAAAATCATGCGTGCCGCTACCGAGGGAAAGTACCGCCTTCTTTATCTGTCGCCGGAACGAATCGCTCGCCCCGACTCGCGCGAGTGGCTTCTGCGTGTACCCATCTCATTTTTCGCGATTGACGAGGCGCATTGCATTTCCGAGTGGGGCCACGAGTTTCGCCCGGAATACCGTCAGTTGAGCCGCTTGCGCGAACAATTCCCGAAGCAGCCGATTGCCGCTTTTACGGCTAGCGCCACCAAACAAGTGCGTCACGACATCATCGAGCAGCTTCGCCTGCGCGACCCGGACAAATATATCGCCAGCTTTTATCGGCCGAATCTACGCTATGTCGTAAGGGAATGCAGCGCGCGGACGCAGCCGGACTTGCTCGTGAAAGCGCTCAAGAGCTACGCGGGCAGCAACGTGATCGTTTACTCGCCAACGATCAAGCGAGTGGAAGAGACCGTGGCTTTTCTGTCGGAACGGGGAATCCCGGCCCTCCCCTATCACGCAAAAATGGGCAACGCCGCGCGCCAGAAGAACCAAGAACGCTGGATGTCCGACGAAGTTCGCGTGCTCGTCGGCACAATTGCGTTCGGCCTGGGCATCAACAAAGCAGCTGTGCGGGCTGTGATTCACCTCTCGCACCCAAAGTCGATCGAGCAGTATTACCAGGAGGCCGGCCGCGCCGGACGCGATGGCGAGACAGCGGATTGCGTTCTCCTTTGGCAGAAGCGTGACGCGGGCTTGCTCGGTCACTTCATCGGCGAAATCGCAGATCCCGAAGAAAAGCAGCGCGCCTGGCAGCGTTACAACCAAATACGCCACTTCGTCGAATCGAAGGAGTGCAGGCATCTTCAGGTTTGCTCTCATTTCGGCGAAAACCCGAAATGGAATTCATGCGATGCTTGCGACGTCTGCGGCTACGAGCCGGCGTGGCTCTCGATCGTCGCCCCAGCGCAACTATCGAAAACGCAGAAACGAGCAATGGCAGCTCCCCCAAGCGCTTCCGCATATCATACGCAGCGTGCCAAGCAGCCGGATATCGCAGCCTGCCCGAATACGGCCGACCCCGAATTGCGCGAATTCATGCGCGAGTGGCGCCGCTCCACGGCGAAGGAAAAGGACGTCCCGGCCTTCGTCGTCCTGCACGACACTTCCCTCGACGAGCTCTGCCGAGTTCATCCCAGGACGCTTCAGGAGCTTAGCCACGTTCACGGATTCGGCGTGCACAAGACCGCAGTATATGGTCCCAGCATTCTGGAGGCGCTCAGCCGCTTCCGCAGCGGCGAGCGAGCCGCGCAATTCCCGATCGCCAAGTCCGCCCGGGCGTAGCATCCCGTGGGAGGCTCCATGCCAAGTGGCCTGGAATTCCCGGCCCAGGACTCTCGGGCGTACCGCTCTACTCGTACCCGGGCTCCGCGCCGGCAGCTTATTGCCCAAGTACGCTTTTCGTAGTAGTGTCCCTCGGTGCCCAAAACCAAGAGGCGAGCGCCCTCCCGGCAGGGCATCAAGGGTCGAAAAAGGAGAGGTAGGCACATGGCCGCACCAGCCGAAGCAAAATCCCCAAATCAAGCCAATGGCGAGAGCCAGGGCGCGAATGTAGACAAGATCCGCGACATCCTTTTTGGCTCCCAGATGCGCGACTACGAGAAGCGCTTCGCGCGCCTCGAAGATTCCGTCACCAAAGCGCTCGAAACCCTGCGCGAGGACATGACCAAGCGCCTCGACACCCTGAGCAGCTTCGTCCAGCAGGAAGTCGACTCGCTCAGCCAGCGCGTGAAGACCGAGAAGGCCGAGCGCACTGAAAGCAGCAAGGAGATTTCGCGCGAAATCAAAGAGGCAGCAAAGGGCATCGAGAAGAAGCTTGGCCAGCTCGAAGAGCAGATGTCGGACGGCCAGGGCGAGCTCCGCGCTAAACTCCTCGAGCACTCCAAGTCAATCTCCGGCGAAATCGAAAAACTGCGCCGCGAAACGGCCGCTTCCTTGGACCGTGAAGTCGAAACTCTGCGCAACGACAAAACAGACCGCGCCGCGCTTTCCGACCTATTCGCCGAATTCTCGCTGCGGCTGAAGAGCGACCTCGAGCTCCCTGAAAAATAGCGCACAGCCAAAGCGAATTCACCGGGGCTTCGCAGATTCGCATGCGACCTGTCGAGACAAACCCTCAACCTTCCAACATGGCCGAGCAAGCTCAACGCCGCGCCCCTCTGGGGCAACCGCAGGAAACTCCCAAAGACGATAGCCAGCAGCTCGAAGAGCTACGCCACCTGATCGTAGCGCCAGAACAGGAAGGTATCGCGGAAATCAGCAGCCGCCTCGACAATCTCGAACGCCGCGCCGAAGACGTCAGTTCGGTAGTCGTCGAAGCGATTCAAATGCGCCGTGATCACGACGGCGACGGCGCCCTCGCCGCGGCTCTGGGCCCGACGATCGAAGACACACTGCGCGATTCCGTTCGTAAGCATCCGCACGTCCTCGCCGACGCACTGTTCCCTGTGATGGGCCCGGCGATCCGCAAATCCATCACCGAGACTCTGCGCTCCATGCTCGAGTCCTTCAACGAAGCTCTCGAACACAGCCTTTCGTGGCGCGGCATCAAATGGCGGCTCGAAGCGGTCCGCACCGGCAAGTCTTTCGCCGAAATCGTTGTAATGCACAGCCTCCTTTACCAGGTCGAGGAGGTCTTCCTGATTCACCGCGAAACGGGCCTCGTCCTCAATCACCTCACGGCCCCCTCGCTTCCTGAAAAAGATGCGGACATGCTCGCCGGCATGTTAAGCGCAATCCAGCAACTCTCTCACGACAGATTCAACACGGCGGAAGGCGACGCGATCCAGAAATGGGAAATGCCGGAGTTGGATGGCTGGCTGGAAGTCGGTCCTCGCGCGGTGATCGGAGTGGTAATCCGTGGCCACGCTCCCGTCGACTACCGCCTCCGGATGAAGAAGGCCCTCGAAGAGATCCACGAGCGGTTCGGAGCCGCACTGGAAAGTTTCGAAGGCGATGCCGGACCCTTTCGCGGCGCGGAGAGTGTCCTCGCGCCATTACTCGAAAAACAAATGATGGACGAGCAGGTGCGTGTGAAGAAGAAGCCATACGCGTTGATGACCGCGGCCGCCGTCGGGCTGGCCGCGCTCATTGTGTGGATCGCGTACATTTCCTTTCGGGTTCACCAGTGGAGTCAGTTCGAAGACGCGCTTCGCCAGCAATCGGGAATCGTCGTCACCTCTGTCACCAAGGAAGGAGGCCGCTACCATGTTCGCGGCTTCCGCGATCCTCTTGCGCCAGACCCGAGAATTCTTTTGACGAAACTCGGATTGACCGCCGACAACACGGAGTTCGAGCTTGCTCCTTTCTATTCGATGGACGATGACATCGTTCTGCGACGGATCAAGGTGCTGCTGAAACCGCCGCCGGGCGTGACGCTCTCGATGAAGGATGGCGTGCTGTCGGCCGCAGGCGCGGCGTCTCCGCGATGGATTGCCATTCTGCGCGACCGCGCTCAATGGATCGCGGGAGTGCGCGAGCTCGACGACACAAAACTTCAAGACGCCAACGCGATCGCGTTGAAAGACGCAAAAAGCTCCGTCGAGTCGATTGCGCTTCTCTTCCCTGTTGGCAGCTCAACGCTCGTACCAGGCCAGGATCAGAAGTTCGCGCAAGCCGTCAAGAGCATCCAGGAAATTGTCGCGCAGGCCGTCGCTCTCAATGAAAACGTCCAGATCGAAGTGGTCGGCCACACCGATAATACCGGCGTCGAAACCACGAACCTCCCGCTCAGTAAGCAGCGCGCCGATCAAGTGACGCTCGCGCTCATCCGCGGCGGCGTGAAACCCTCCAGCTTCCGGCCCCGCGGCGTGGGTACATTGCAGCCGGTGCGCAAGGACGATAGCGATGAAGGACGCCAGCTCAATCGCAGCGTGACGTTTCAGGTCGACATCTCGCCCGCCACGCCTTAAACTCTCCGCCGGCACTTTCCATGATTCAGAAGAAAATCTGCATGCTTGGTTCATTCTCCGTCGGCAAGACGAGCCTCGTCCGCCGCTTCGTCACCAGCGAATTCAACGAAAAATATCACACTTCGATCGGCGTGAAAGTCGACAAGAAAATCTTCCGCGTGCAGGACCAGGACGTCACCCTCGTCTTGTGGGACATTTATGGCGAAGACGCATTTCAAAAACTGCAGATGAGCTACTTGCGCGGCATGTCAGGCTATTTCATGGTCGCCGACGGCACCCGCCGCCAGACCGTCGATGTCGCGCTGGCGCTGCAACGAAAGGTCGCCGAGGCTATGGGGACAGTCCCCTTTGTTTTCCTGCTCAACAAGTGCGACCTCGCCGATCAATGGGAAATGGATCCCGACGACGAAAAAAATATCTCCGCGAGAGGCTTCGTTCCCCTGCGAACCAGCGCAAAAACAGGCGAAAACGTCGAAGAAGCATTCATACGCCTTGCGGTCGCTATGCTCCCGAAGTAACTCGCCCGCGATCCGCCGCTTGCGTTGTAAATCCAATCGGATTCTAATTGTCACGCCGCCCATGGAAGCAAACCCCATTTTCGAATCGTTCCTCGCGGCGCAGGGCCTCGCTCTGTTCGAATATCTTGGAAAAGGTTCGTTCCGTCCGATTGGCGCGTTCCCAAGCTGGCTCAAACAAATCTGGGGCGATGAAGCTGTCCGCTCCAAAACCGTTGTCCTCGCGGAGCGCTCGCCCTTTCTCCAGAATTTCCTCTTGGACGCTGAACAGTTCTGGAATACCAAGTCCAGCGGCGCCGCGAATTCCGGCAATTGGATCGAACGCGGCGTGGATGGCGTCGAGACGCCGCTCGAAGCATCCGCTTTGCGCCTCGACGGAAAAAAGGTTCTGCTCGTCCGTAATTCCTCGGCGGCCTTCGCGGAACAAACGCAATGGCTGCAGACCGCGCGCGATTCCGTGCTCGATCACGAAAAGCTCCTGCGCGAAATTCAGAAAAAAGAAATCCTGCTGCATTGCATCATTCATGATCTGTCGCAGCCGTTGAGCGCCATGCGCGGCTGTTTCAATTGCCTCACCATCGGCGACTTGCCGCCGGACCTCAAGCCTTTCGTCGAAACCGGCCAGCGCGAATCCTATCGCCAGGAGCAGATGATTCGCGGAGTCCTCGAAGCATTTTCCGGAGATCTCCCGGCACAGAAAAAATCGCAAGCGAATGAGCCGCCGGCAACGGCCGATTTAGCGGACCGCGCGCTGCACGCGGTCCGGAATTTGTCGGCGGCGTTCTCCGCAAAGCGCGTTCGGCTCCAGCTCGATCCCAAGCTCGATGTCTCGCGCCAGTGGATCTGTGTCGGTGACGCGCCGCGCATCGATCGCATTTTTGGCAATCTTCTCGAAAACGCCATGCGTTACAGCCCACAGAACACCACTGTCACCGTGGGCGTGGAAGAGAAGGGCGCGCTTCTCGCCGCATTCGTCGACGACGAAGGTCCCGGCCTCCCACCCGATCAGCCGACGGGAAAACTTTTCGCCTTATTCGCGAAGGGAAAAGACCGCCCAGGAAAAGCCGGGCTGGGGCTTTACTTCTGCAAGATGACCGTTGAGCGCTGGGGCGGGCGCATCGGAGCGGAAACCCGGCCGAGCGGAGGCTCGCGATTCTGGTTCTGCCTTCCGCGCGCGCCAAGCGGCTCGCAAACTAAAACCGTGGAATCGAATCCTGTGGCTCCTATGGGGAAAAAGGAGCACGAAGCAAGTGCGCTGCAAACCGCCCCTTCCCCGGCCAAGCAACGCGTCGGCAAAGCAGCGCGCAGTTTGCGAATTCTCGTCGCGGACGACACCGAAATTAATCGCGAACTTGCAATGGAGTTGCTCAAAGCGCGCGGCCATTCCACGGTGGGCGTCGCCGATGGACGCCAGGCGCTGGCAGCCCTCGAAAATGCTCACTTCGATGTAGTTCTCATGGACGAAGTGATGCCCGAGATGAACGGCCTCGAAGCTACGCGCGCCATTCGTCAAAAGGAATCAAGTTCGGGCCAGCATCAGGTGATCATCGGGCTGAGTGGAAATGCCACTAAAGAGGATGAAAAGCGCTGCATCGAAGCCGGTGAGGACGCCTACCTCTCGAAACCCTTCGATATGCATAAACTGTTTCAGGTAATCGAGTCCTCCGCGCCCGAAACCGCCGGTGAAATAATCGCTCCGCCGCCCGCCACATCTTCGGATTCCGTTGCAGCGCATCTCGCACGCAGCGCAGCCGGAAGCAAGAAACTCATGCAATCTCTCGCGATATCATTTCTGGCAGATGCTCCAAAAAGGATTGCGAATATTCAAAGTGCGATTGCCCAGAAGAACGCCGAGTTACTCGCGACTACGGCTCATGCGTTGAAAGGCTCCGTCGCGATTTTCGGCGCTGCGAAGGCGGTTGCTGCGGCGCGAAATCTCGAGGCCATGGGCCGCGCCGGCAACTTGGAAGGCGCCTCCGGGGAATTTCGTACGCTTGAAGACGAACTCAGCGGGGTAAAACGGGAACTTCTCGCGATTGGCGCCAAGCCCGGGAAGAAAAGCCGGCCACCTCGCCGGGCAACGCGCAGAAAGCGCAGAAAGTAAGCAGCATTCCCGACGATTAGTGCTTCATGTCAGCGTTGACCACCATATCAGACCGATAAATACAATTTGCAGTGGGACGCGAATCAATAGCGGCGTAGCGGGCCTGCCCAATATCTGAAGGCCTTCTTGCGCCGCCTTGATGTTGGCAGGCAGCATTACAATGAGAAGCACGATCAAACAAATTCCCGCCAGGTTCCGAAACTGCAGAATTACGATTCCCACGGCCCCTGCAAATTCGCAAATACCCGTGAAATAAACAATCGCCATCCGGTGCGGAAACACCTGCGGCACCATGCGCTCTAACTCAAATCGCGTATGGTTGAAGTGACCGGTCCCGGTCGTAATGAACATCGTCGCCAGCGCGTATCGCGTCGCCGCGACCCACGACGCCAGCGCCGCCACACCGAGCGCTCCGGCAGCCCGGAACAGAAGAAGCGAAATCACAAGCACCGCGACGACTATCATCTCGGGAATTCTACCGCACCTTTCCCGCGACCGCTCATCGCTACGCTGGCTGATCCAGCGATGTTGACTAACCGAATGATTATGCGGCGCCGTTGCTTGCCGTCCGCGCGCCAGGGCGCGATACTCGAATAGATGAAGCGCGCATTGCAATTCGTGCTGGCCGCGGTCCTTCTGACCGGGCTGGCTGCGCACGCGCGTGCCGATGAACTTAAGCTGAAAGACGGCACAAAGTTGGTCGGCACGATTGTTGGATTCGACGACAACTCTTTCAAAGTAAAGACAAACTACGGATTTGCAATCGTGCAGAAGGATCAAGTCGTATCCATTTCGATTTCCGACACCGCGAAAAAGCTGGAATCCGAAAAGAAATCTGAGCCTGCTGCAACGAAGTCCCCGTCACCGGCAAAACCCCCGTCGCCAGTCAAGCCGGCGAGCACCGACTCGCCAAGCATCGCGGCGACCGCGCCTGAAACGAAACTAGAAGCGCCTCCGGCAATCGCGAAAACACCCGCCGATCCCGCAACCAAATCCCCTTCGAGCTTCGTTCCGGCCGCGCCCGCATCGGTAAATCCGGCAAATGCGCCGAATCCGGCAAACGCAAAAACTTCCGCGCCTCCGCCTGCTCCTGTCGAACCGCCTCCTCCGCCTCAGCCTGCGCCGATGAAGGAAGTGGTCTCCGGCAACACCTACACGAACGAGACGTACGGCTTCCACATGTACAAGCCCCCGGACTGGCAGTTGATCGAAGGCGCCCGCAGCGTAGTTCCCGGCTCCATCACCGCGATGGGCACCTCGGATCAGCGAACCTATCTCGTGATTGGACAGGAGCTCGCCGGAAAGTCGCTCGCGAGCGACGTCGACGCTACCGAACGTCGGCTGCACGAGGTACTCGATAATTACCGTCCACTCGGTGAAAAACGCATCACTGTTTCTGGGGTTTCCGCCGTCGAGCGTTTGTTCCGGGGCAGCGTGGACCAGCACGATTGGTCCGGCGTCATCGTATTCGTTCCGCGCGACGCCCGCCTTTTCACGATTTTCGGCATGACTTACGCGGACACCGATCTCGTTCAGATTCAGGAAAACGTAATCGCCCGCGCGATTTCGAGCCTCCAGTTCACCAGGCAGTAGCGCCTCATTGCTTTCGACTTGCAACCAACACGAAAGAAAGCGTAACTAGTCCTTGTGAAGCGAAACCCCGCGCTGTCGCCTAACTTAAACAGACTGCCGTCTCGCTTAACCGCGGCTATCACCCTCAAGAAACGGACGCCTCGCTTGAAAAGTTGCGCGACTATTCTTGCGTTGCTAGGCGTTTCCGGATTCTTCTTTGCGCAACGAGGCGCATCGCAGTCCTCCGCGCCCGTCGCTCCGCAGCAATTGCTGTCGGCCGCGCCAACTTTCTATCGCGATGTGTTGCCGATCCTTCAGCGGCACTGCCAGACTTGCCACCGGCCCGGCGAAATTGGCCCGATGCCGCTCCTCACCTACGATGACGCGCGGCGGAAAGCCCGCTCCATCGCCGATAAAGTAAGCGCGAAGGAAATGCCGCCGTGGTTCGTCGATTCGAAGTTCGCCGAATCGAATTTTGGCCGCTTTTCGAACGATCCTTCGCTGTTGCCGCAAGAAGTTGAAACGCTGAACTCGTGGGCGAATGCCGGTACTCCGCCGGGCGATCCTCACGACGCGCCACCCCCGCGCCACTGGACCGCCGGCTGGAACATTCCGCAGCCCGACGTGATCGTGAAAATGGCCAAACCCGTCTCCCTTCCAGCCGATGGCGACATTGAATACACCTACGAAATCGTGCCCACGGGTTTCGTCGAAGGAAAATGGGCGCAAATGTCGGAGATTCGTCCGTCGAGCCGCGCGAACGTCCACCACGCCGTCGTCTACATTCGCCCGCCCGATTCAAAATGGTTGCGCCGCGCGCCGATTGGCAAGCCGTTCACGGCGTCAGACATGACCGACGAAGAATCGCGGCGCGACGCTCACTGGACCGACGCCGACATCCTTCTCGTCTACGCGCCGGGAAGCGCGCCAGACAATTGGCCGGCGGGCATGGCGAAATTCATTCCCGCAGGTTCTGACCTAGTTTTCCAAATGCACTACATGGCGCACGGGGTCGAAACGAGCGACCAATCGAGCATCGGCATCGTTTTTGCGAAACATCCGCCCAAACAGCGCGTTCTCACGCTCCAGCTAACAAACGATCACTTCGTGATCCCCCCGGGCGCCGACGACTATCGCGTCGAAGCGCGCGGCACTTTGCCGAACGATGCGACGCTCCTCAGCTTTCTCCCCCACATGCATCTGCGCGGAAAGCGGTTCGAATACAACATCCTCCAGCGCGGCGGCCGCATTGAAACGCTAGTGCGCGTAAATTGGAATTTCTACTGGCAATTGAGCTATCGCCTCGCCGAGCCGCGCGCGCTGAAGGCCGGCACCGAGCTGCAAGCCGTCGCCTGGTACGACAATTCCAAGAACAATCCCCACAATCCGGATCCGAGTGCTGCTGTCCGCTGGGGCGATCAAACGTACGATGAAATGATGGTTGGATTTTTCGACGTCGCGGTGCCCGCCGATTTGGATAAATGGCGCTACTTCATTCGCGCGGCTCACGATGTGAATTAACCACATCGGAAATTAAAAGCCCGGAGCCTCACGGCCCCGGGCTTGTTCTACGGCGTGGGCGCGATGTCAGTTTCCGCTGGCCGCCGCAAATTGCTTTGCCGGAGGCACGTTCTTAATTTCGACGCGCCGGGGCATCGCCGATGCCGAAATCGGAGCGGTGATCTCGAGCACGCCGTTGCGGTATTCCGCGATCAGCTTGTCGCCATCGACGCCCTCTGGAAGAGCTATGTTGCGTTCGAAAGTGCCTTGGACGAATTCGCTGTGCACCAGATCGGCATTCCGGGTTTCATGCGTGAGTTTGCGTTCGCCGCGGACGGAGAGCAAATTCCTCTGCACTTGAATAGTTACTTCTTTTGGATCCACGCCGGGCAGGGCCACGTGGCAGTAGAACTTCTTGCCGTCTTTGTCGATGTACGCGTCAACGGGAGGAACGAATGCGGCCATATTGCCGAACTCGCCTTTGACTTCCTGGTTGCCGGGCCAGGCAACAAGAAAACGGTTGAACATCTGATCGAAATCACGCCGGAAATCGAACAGATTCTGAAAGAGATTGTCGCGATATGCAAGGTTGCTCATATAGAGCCTCCTAGTTGGTTTTGTTGCGAGGATGTGGTGCCGCGGGCTGAACTTCGGTCGCTACATCGCAGAATTCTTATTTAGTCGGATGTCACGGCGGTGTCAACCGCAAAGTTCACTTTTTTTTGCCCCGTACTAAATGCCGTGGAACCCCTCGATCTGCGGCCGACATTAGAACTTCGTGGCTTCGCTGAAGTGGAAATTGCGGATCTTCATCGCCGGCACGACCATCTCGAAAGACTCTTCTCCGGCCGCGCGCACGGCGGGACCGAGCATCTCGACGTTTGCGAGCGCTTCGATGACGCTCTGATTGAAACGGAAATTACGGATGCCTCCGGCGAGGCGTCCGTTTTCGATGAGGAATGTTCCGTCCCGCGTCATTCCCGTCAGAACCTTTTCGTACGGATCCACTTCACGGATGTACCAAAGGCGCGTCACGAGAATTCCGCGCTCCGTCGAGCGGACCATTTCGCCGACAGACTTGTCGCCGCCCGCGAAAACCAGATTCATAGGCGCTTCGCCGTATTCGTTTGGCAGCGAGAAGCCGTGGCCAGTGGGCTTCGCTTTCATTTTTTTCGCAGTGGCGCGTGAATAGACGAGGTTTTTTGGAACTCCGCGATCCACAAGAAGCACCTTCTGCCTCGGCATTCCTTCGCCGTCGTATGGTTCGCCGGTTTGCAGCGGATGATACGCATCGTCCCAGAGCGTGATGTTGTCGCCAAAAATCTTTTTGCCCATGCGGTCGTTCAGGCAGGAACGCTTGTCGAGGACGGCGGTGCCCGCGAAATCGTAGAAAAGAAAACCCACAAGATCGAGAACCGCAGACGGCTCGAGAATCGCGGTGTAGTGTCCCGGCGGAAGTTCCCGGGGCTTGCGTGACTCGGCGGCCTTGCGGCTGGCGCTCGCGGCGAGCGCATCGGGGTCGAGATCGCGGACGTCCGGCGAATTCGACTTGGCCCACCCGGACGAATTTTCTTCGAGAATCGTCACCGAGAATTCGGCCGTCGTCTCTGCGTAGCGAGCCAGCAACCCCTCGGAGTTTGCCAGGAGCGAGTACGATGCGCCGGTGGTGAAAATCCCCGCGGCAGTTTGTTTGTTCTTTTCCGCGATTTTGCAGACGCGCGCGACGGCGCGAGCGCGGTCCTGCGGCGCCACTGACGCTGTGGCCGGAAAAAATCGCGCCACCTTCTGATATTTCTGGCGGCGCGGCATCGGAAGCAGGCCGGGATACTCCGGCTGATTGCGCGCCAGGCGCGCGGCTGCGGCAATCACACGGCGCAAAGATTCTTCATCCGTTTTGTTCGTCACGGCGCGCGCGGTGCGCCCGTCGACGACGGCGCGGACCGAAATAGTGAGCGTCTGCTCGGCGACGTTTTGATGAATCGTGTTGTTCGCGAAGCGGGTCAGCGCGTCGGACCCGAGGTCAATCTCGACTTCAGTTTGGTCGGCGTCGCTGAGGCCGATGATTCGCTCGGCGAGGCTTTCGAGCTCCGTCGGCGTGAACTGCTTCCCTGCCCCGCTGGCTGATTTGCGGGGTGCGCAATGCGACGACAATTTTGCTTTTCGTTGAGGCATGGCGGGCGCCATTACTTCGCGAACGCCGCTCCGATCTTGATATTGCGGAAGCGCGACGGCGACGCTCCGTGTCCGGTGCCCATCGTCTGCATGGGCTGGCCTTTGCCACAATTCGGCGTGCCCCACAGCGTCCAGTAATCGCGCGAGCAGACGGCGTCGCAGCTGTTCCAGAATTCGGTGGTGATACCGCTGTAGCTCGGATTTTTGAGCATGCGGCCGCGCTTGCCGCCCTTGATCTCCCAGCCGATTTCCGTGGAGAACTGAAACTGGTAGCGGCGATCGTCGATGGACCACGAGCGGTTCGTTTCCATCAAGATGGCGTCGTCGGTATCGGCGATGAGGTCTTCGTATTTCCACGTGCCCGGCAGAATGCTGATGTTGGTCATGCGGATGATTGGCAGGCGATTCCAGGTTTCGGTGCGCATCGTCCCGTTCGAGCGCGTTTCTCCAATGGCCGAGGCCGTTTCGCGGTTGCTGAGATAGCCGGTGAAAAGGCCATTGGTGATGATCGGCGTGCATTGCGCGGGAACGCCTTCGTCGTCGTAAGCAAAGGTGCCGAGGCCTGTGCCGTGTTCGAGGCGTGCGTCGGCGACAACGTTCACGATGTCGGAGCCGTATTTCAGCTTTCGCAGTTTATCGACGGTGAGAAAGCTCATACCCGCGAAGTTTGCTTCCTGGCCGAGGACGCGGTCGAGCTCGATGGGATGGCCGATCGATTCGTGAATCTGCAAGCCGAGCTGCGAGCCGCCGAGAATAATCGTGCTCGTCCCCTCGGGACACTGCGCCGCGGAATGTAGCGCGACGCACTCCTCTGCGATTTGTTCTGCATGACCGGGAAGGTCGAGCGCTTCGACCACCTCGTAGCCCTGCAACGCATGCTGGCCGCCGAAGCTGTTCGGATAAGAACGCTTCTGAATTTCGGTTCCGGCAAAAGCTGTGGCGCCGATTCCCGCGCCCGACTGCATTTTGACTTGATGAATCGAGGAGCCGATGCTCGAAACGAAAAGCTGTTCGATTCGCTTGAAACTCATCGCGCCTTCAGCAAGCGTGACGCCTTTCACGCGGCGCATCGCCTGATCGGCAGCGAGCAGGACGTCAATTTGGCGCTCGACGGGAATTCGAAATGGATCTTTCAGAAATGGATTCTGCCAGGTGTCAACGTAAGCTTTTTCCGGCGCCATGGAAACGTTTTCGCGTTTCGCAAGCGCGGAAGCTTTCGCGATAGCCACGGCTTCAGCGGCGCAGGCCTGGACGCCTTCGCGCGTGAGCCGGTCGGTGGACGCGAAGCCCCATGCGCCACCCGCGACGACGCGAATGCCGATGCCGAGCGACTCGGATTCGACCAGCGTGCCGACTTCCCCGTTCTTGGTGCCAATGTCGCGCTGGCGAATGTCCATCACGCGCGCGTCGGCGTAGGAAGCGCCTCGGCGCTTCGCCGTGTCGATCGCCCAATTGGCCCAATCTTGCATCATCTCAAGCTCTCTTCACCCTCTCGGCGACGCTGAAGAGTCCCGCTCAGCGCAAATCGCCGAAACCCTGATTCAGCGACGATTAGAAATAGTCGCCGATCATTCTTTTCAACAACTTGCCGCGATTTCTAATCGGCGCCCTCTGTCGATTAGAATCGCTCTCCTCGCAGCCCGCCAGTTCGACGGCGACCCTCTAATCGCAACCAACAGCACAAAAGAAACGCTCGATGTTAGCAAGATTGTTCGCGCGAAGGCAAGCAAACGGCAGCGAAGTGGGAAAAACAAGAGTTGAATTGCGTTATGGAGTACCGAAAAAAACGGGCACTAAAACAAAGGGTTTAGGGGTGAGCGTTGGCGAGGGTCGCGCTCCGGCAGGTTGCGACTTTAGATGTGCTTTCTTTTCTGCAAGGCAAACAAAGCGACGAAATAGCAGAACGCCGACAGAGCAATGGCGTAGCCCACGGAATAGAGCAGATACTTCCAGTCAGCGTGGGAGACACGCAAGGACGTATCCACGTCCTCCATTTTTTCTCCAAAAGCATGCATCATGGGAAGCAGGAGATAGAGAAAATGAAAGAATTTCTCGAGGGCACGCAGATACAGGCTTGAATTGCCTGACTGAATAGCGCCCTGGGTCCAGGTTGTAAGACCGTAAAACGTTTCGGCGTTGAAGATGAGAATGAACGTCACGGCGATTGCAGGATGCAAAATCGACGCGAGAAACATTAAGTAAGAAATTATCCCGACCGTGATGACAAAGTTGTCCGCCGATAGAAAGACGAGGGCCGCGCGCACGTGAACGTGCCAGAACAGCGACAACGCCACCGAAACACCCAGGATCACGCCGTTGAGCAGCAAGGAAACAAACACCGCCGACAAGAACGCGGATGCCAACCACACGCTCGGCCGACATGGCTTCGTGAATACCACCTTCAGACACCTACTTCGTAGATGCGACGAAACCACAAAAAGTCCCATCGCGCCAGCTAGAAAGCGGAGGCACCAGTTCAAGGTCGAGAAGAGAATGTGCAAGGTTCTGAAGCCCTGAACGCCCGAGCTGAAGAACAGCGCAGGCAGCGAACTCAAGGCGGTTATCACCAGAAAGACGAGAGCGAACGCCAGCAGCAACCGGCTGCGCCGATAGAACGCAAGATTTGCCTGCAGATTCGCCATCACCAATTCGGACATGATTTACGCACTTCCTCTTCCCAGCGATTCGAGCTGGACCTTCACTCCGGGTTCCCAGCCTGTTTTTCCGACGCGTTCGCCGCTCCCGCATCCTTGACGATCTTGAAAAATGAGTCTTCGAGAGAAACCTTGTTCAGCGAGCAGTCGTGGACATGCAGGCCTGCGTTGCGCGTGTAGTCCATAAAGTCGTAAAGCCTTTCCTTGGGTATGCTCCCCTTCACAAGACTTCCCTGGCGTTCGATCGAGGCCAAGTAGTCCGGCACGCTGCCATTCCCTTCAAACGTGACGCTGTAGAGTTCTCGATCGGCGGTCAAGAATTTGCGGAGGTCATCCTGTGCGATTACTTTCCCGTCGGCCAGAATGGCAACACGATTGGCGAGCATCTCAATTTCCGAGAGGACATGCGTGTTCATCACGATGGTCGCGCCGCGCTGATGAATCTCGCGGAGCGTCTCACGGAATTCCCGAACGATGAGCGGATCAAGGCCTCGCGTCGGCTCGTCTAGGAAGAGCAGTTTCGTCTCGTGAATCAGGCACTGTGCGATTCCCACCTTTTGCTTCATGCCTTTTGAACACTTGGCCAGCGGAAGCGATTTGTACTGTGCCATGCCCAGTCGCTCGAGCGTATTGTGTATGGTCTGGTGCGAAACGCGTTTCCCATAGAGTTTGGCGTAGTAGCGCGTCGCCTCCTCCACGGTCAGGTAGAGATGATAGTGAGGTTCCTCGGGCAAATAGGCGACGTTCAGGTTAGAAGGCGAACCGAGTTCAGGGACTTTGCCCATGACTTCGATCTTGCCCGAGCTGGGTTTCATCAGGCCCAGGAAGCAATACATCGCCGTGGATTTTCCAGCACCATTCTGTCCGACAAGCGCAAAGAAATCACCCTCGCGCACTTCAAGACTCAATCCTCTAAGCGCATGGATGCGCTTGCGGAAAAGACCGCGGCGAAATTGCACGTGGACATTGTCCGCGACGATCACATGCTCTCCATGCAAAAGCGCTTGTTAAGCGATTTGATTACTTCGGCGTCTGCCTTGCCTTCCATGTTGTCGGTCGCGAGGGCCTTCTTGATCTTGGTCGAAGCATTGCACGTGCAAGCGTGAACTTTCTTATCGCAACCGCAGGTGCAGTCCATGCGCGCGGCAATATCCTTCGCGCGCGGAGTGAGTTTGGATTCCTCGTCATTGGAAACCGGAGGATCCGGCCGCGAGAGCGGAAGCGCTGGCTGTTTTTGCGCTCCGAGCTTGTAGGCTTCGGTCGAGATGACCTTACCGGATTGCAGCAGCCGGCGATTCTCTTCAAGCAAGCTGTCGAAGGCGACTTCAGCGTTTGCAAGCGCACCCGACTCATAGAATTGCACTTTGCCGTCGACGCCGATTAAAACCGTGGTCGGGAACGAAACGACGCCGTATTGCTTTTCAATCGAACCAGCGTCGATCCCGGCAGGAAAGTCAATTTTGAGATCTTTTAGAAAATCTCTCACGCTGGACTGATCTTCATGCGCGTCAATTCCAAGGAGCACGAACGAATGGTCCTTGTTACTGTTGAAGTAGCGATTCAGTTCTGGCATCTCGGCCCGGCACGGTTCACACCAGGTGGCGAAGAAGTTGAGAACGATTACCTTTTTGCCTACGTTGCCAGCGAGCTGAAAATTCTCGCCGCTAGTGGTCTTGATCTCAAAATCCGGAGCGATTTGGCCGCGCCAGGCCGCGCTGTTAGCGAAATTCTGCGCGAGTTGCTGGACTTGTTTGACGTCCACCGCGGGCTTCAATTTGTAGTGGAGAACTCCGAGAAGAGTTCCGGAGAGGATAATCGCGATCGCTAAAGCGTTTTTGTTCACGTTTGCTGTCGTTCAGCCGAGGATCTCTGTTTTGCCACAGGATGTACCGACGATGCTTTCGTACGGTTCAATTCGAACATATCGGCACTGATTCTACACCCTGACCGCAGGGACAGGTATGATGCAAAGGTTAAGGCAATGTGTAAGCAGCATCTCTTGGAATGTTGCTTTCGATTATTGCAGCGGGCGCTGCTGTTGGGCGTAAGACATGCTACTTAGCGAGGAGCTTTGAGTTCGAGGACTTCCGCGAGAGTTAGTCCCGTTGAAAAGCGTATTTCCACCTCGAATTTCAGCCAGTCGATTGTGCCCGTATCGCCCCCGTTTTTTCCGGGCGTGGTGCGGGAATCGAGGATGGAGAGTTCAGCGGTGCCTAGCTGAATCTTCGCGGCGCGGCGCGCGAGGCGATCGAGTTCCTGCCGGGAGGCGTGATTGGGATAGATCTCGCTGTTTACAATTTCTAATGCGGCGCGGGCATCTTCGGCAGACTGCACGAAATTAAATCTACGGGGCGAAATTCCGACAGACTCCTTGGCAGTCGTGCCGTAAGACGTGTCGAGATAGCGGAGATTGAAAAAGTGGTAGGGAGGAGTCGCGATAGCCGAAAACTCGTCTTCGTTGCTAGAACCGCGCGACTTCGGAACGATTTCGATCGTCCAACCCGTGTCGGGCGCATCCGCATCTGGGGTAAGCTGAAAGACTAGGCCGTGGCCGATGTCGTGCTCGAATTTCTTCCCGCGCCCAACGTCACCTGCAAATTTGAGTGCGGCTTTCTGCTCGTCATGAGATGAAACCTGCGCCGTTGATTGCGAACCCGATTGCGCCGCGGCAATGCCAGAGAAAAGAAGGAAGAGAACGGAGAGGTGCGTGCGGTGAAGTTTGGGCATCGGATTTCCTTTGAAGCATTAGACGGCGGCATGAGGCAAAAGTTAAGGGCGATGGCGCTACCGGAGTAAGGAGATGCCGGAATTGTACGCTGAGATCCTTCAGGCATCCCGGTCGGCTGCCTTCAGGATGGCAGAACTGGGAATGCGGCAATCGTGCTCATGGGCAGCACTTAGGAAAGCGCCGCGCCCGCCACGGCGGACGCCCCTACGGGAAAAGGCAAAAGAGCCGGCGAGACGCCGGCGCTACAATACCCTTCGAGACTAGGTGCCTTCGTTCCAGCTGGCCAGGTAGTGCTCTTGCTCGGGGGTTAGCTTGTCTACGTGGACGCCCATGGATTCTAGCTTGAGTTTCGCAATTTGGCGGTCAATTGGCTCGGGGACGGAGTAGACCTGCGGTTTTAGCTGGCTCGCGTTCTTGACTAGATACTCGGAGGCTAGCGCCTGGTTGGCGAAGCTCATGTCCATGACGACGGCGGGATGGCCTTCGGCGGCGGCAAGGTTGATGAGGCGGCCTTCGCCGAGGAGGTAGATGCGGCGGCCGTCTTTCATCACGTATTCTTCGACGAACGGGCGCGCGATTTTTTTGGCGCTGGAAAGCTTTTCGAGCGCGGGGATGTCGATTTCGACGTTGAAGTGGCCGGAGTTGCAGATGACGGCGCCGTCCCGCATTTTTTCGAAGTGCTCGTGCGCGAGAATGGATTTGTTGCCGGTGACGGTGATGAAAATGTCGCCGATTTTGGCGGCATCGCCCATGGGCATTACGCGGAAACCGTCCATGACGGCTTCGAGCGCGCGCGTGGGATTGATTTCGGTGATGATCACGTCGGCGCCGAGGCCCTTGGCGCGCATGGCGACGCCGCGTCCGCACCAACCGTAGCCGGCAATTACGACGCGCAGCCCGGCGATCAGCAGGTTTGTGGCGCGGAGAATGCCGTCGATCGTGGACTGGCCGGTGCCGTAGCGATTGTCGAATAGATGCTTGGTGAGCGCGTCGTTGACGGCGATAACCGGATATTTCAGGGTGCCGTCTTTGGCCATGGCACGGAGGCGGATGACGCCGGTGGTGGTTTCTTCGGTGCCGCCGATGACGTCTTTCACGAGTTCGGTGCGCTTGGTGAGCAGCTGGGTGACGAGGTCGGCGCCATCGTCCATGGTGATTTGCGGGCGGTGGTCTAGCGCTGCGGCGATGTGCGCGTAGTACGTGGCGTTGTCTTCGCCCTTGATGGCGTAGGTGGGAATGTTGTAGTCCTTCACGAGAGAGGCGGCTACTTCATCCTGCGTCGAGAGCGGATTCGAGCCGCAGAGAACCACTTCGGCCCCGCCATCGCGCAGCGTGATGGCCAGGTTCGCGGTTTCGCTGGTGACGTGCAGGCAGGCGGACATGCGGATGCCCTTGAGCGGCTGGTCTTTGATGAACTGCTTGCGGATAAGCTGTAAGACGGGCATTTGCTGGTTGGCCCATTCGATTTTGCGCTTACCTTTCTCTGCGAGGGCAATATCCTTCACATCGCCATTTAACTTGGTTGCCGTTTCCACGATTGCTCCCTTTTAATTTTTGCGTACTGAAATTTACGAGCGCGATGCAGCAACCACTCCGCGCGAGCCGGCCTCTTTGCGGATGGCGTCGGCCTTGTCTGTGCGTTCCCACGTGAAACCCGGGCCGGTGCGGCCGAAATGGCCGTAGGAGGCCGTTGGGCGATAGATCGGACGGCGAAGGTCAAGTGCGTCGATGATTCCTTTCGGCGTGAGCTTGAAGAACGCGCGAATCAATTCGGTAATGTGCGAATCGGGAATCGTGCCGGTGCCAAATGTGTCTGTCATGACGGAGACCGGTTCCGCGACGCCGATGGCGTAGGCGAGCTGTACTTCCACTTTCGTTGCGAGGCCAGCGGCGACGATATTCTTTGCGACGTAACGCGCCATGTAGCAAGCGGAGCGGTCGACCTTGGTTGGATCTTTGCCGGAGAGAGCGCCGCCGCCGTGACGGCTGTAACCGCCGTAAGTGTCGACGATAATTTTGCGTCCAGTTAAGCCGGCGTCACCCATAGGCCCGCCGACTACGAATCGGCCGGTGGGATTGATGTGGTACTTCGTGTTCTTGTCGACCATGGATTTCGGAAGAACGGGGTCGATGACTTCTTTGCGGATGGCAGCTTCCAAATCCTTGTGCGAAACCTTGTCACTGTGCTGCGTCGAGATAACGGCGCAATCGACGCGCGCCGGGCGTCCGTCGATGTATTCGATTGTGACTTGGGATTTGCCATCGGGGCGGAGGAAATCAACTTTGCCTGACTTGCGAACTTCAGCGAGACGGAGAGTGAGCTGGTGCGCGAGTTGGATGGGCATAGGCATCAGCTCGGGCGTTTCGTCGCAAGCGTAGCCGAACATCAGCCCCTGATCGCCTGCACCGCCGGTATCGACGCCCATGGCAATGTCGGGCGATTGTTTTTTGATGGCGGAGATTACGCCGCAGGTTTCGGCGTCAAAGCCGTATTTCGCGCGGGTGTAGCCGACGTCGCGGACGACGCCGCGGGCCAGCTCGCCGATGTCGACGTAGGTCGTTGTGGTGATTTCGCCGGCGACGACGATTAGGCCGGTGGTGACGAGCGTCTCGCAGGCGACGCGGCCCTTTGGATCATCTTTCAGGACTGCGTCTAGAACGGCGTCTGAAATCTGGTCAGCAATTTTATCGGGATGACCTTCGGTTACGGACTCCGAAGTAAACAAGAATCTCTCGTCTGCATGCGCCAAAACAGTACCCTCCGGGGGGACAAAAGGCAATCTTGAGGCCAATTGCGCCTTCTCGTGATCAACGGATATCGAGGCTAGCATCTGCCCTTGGTGCTGTCAATTGCATGCATTGAAAGGCGTTAAATCGACGCTGAACAGCGCAAAATGGGGCCGGAACGGCGTTGCGTTGGAGAGGGTTAGCGACCTGAGGAAAGGGAGTTCCGCATTACTCCTCTGCGCTGCTGCTGGAACCGCTGGCCGTCGTCCCAGTGCGTCGGAACAGCAAATAGGCGCGGATAAACGGATCGAGGTCGCCGTCGAGGACTTTCTGGACGTCGCCGCGCTCGAATTTGGTGCGGTGGTCCTTGATCAGCTGGTAGGGCTGAAGGGTGTAGGAGCGGATCTGGCTGCCGAAGCTGATTTCGGGCTTTGAGGCATCGAGCTTGCGCAGCTCTTCGCGGCGCTTTTCGATCTCACGTTCGTAGAGCTGAGATTTGAGCAGCTTCATGGCGATTTCGCGATTTTTGTGCTGGCTGCGCTCGGCCTGGCACTGGACCACGATTCCGGACGGGATATGCGTGATGCGAACGGCGGTCTCGACTTTGTTCACATTCTGCCCACCGGCGCCACCGGCGCGAAATGTGTCGATGCGCAGCTCGTCGGGTTTTACATCGATTTCGATTTTATCGTCGATTTCCGGGATCACGAAAGCAGAGGCGAAAGACGTGTGACGGCGCGCGGCCTGGTCAAAAGGAGAAATGCGCACCAGGCGATGGACGCCGCTCTCTCCCGCCAGGAGGCCATAGGCGTTCTCGCCCTCGATTTGCACTGTGGCAGTCTTGATACCAGCTTCTTCGCCCGGTGTGGAGTCGAGAACGGTGGCGCGAAATTTTTTTTGCTCGGCCCAGCGCAAGTACATGCGAAGGAGCATCTCGGCCCAGTCCTGAGACTCGGTGCCGCCCGCGCCCGGCTTGATTGTGACGATGGCGTTGAGGCGATCGCTTTCACCGGCGAGAAGAGTCTTCGTTTCGAGTTCGGCTACGTAGGTGTCGGCTGCGGCAAGTTCCTTCGCGACGTCCTCGAGAAGCGAGCTTCGCTGCGCGTCGTTCGATTCTTCCTGCGCGAGGTTGAAATACGTTTCGATGTCGCTCATCTTGCCGTCGAGAGATTTCTCGGCGTTGATGCGTTCTTCGAGGCGTTTGCGTTCCTGGAGGACGGCTTGGGCTTTCTGTTGATCTTGCCAAAAGGCTGGATCGTTTGCTTTTTCTTCTAGCGCGGGGAGTTGCTTTCGGGCTGAGGAGGCGTCAAAGATAGCTCCGCACGAGCTCGATGCGCTTCTTAAGCTCGTCGTAGCGATGCTTTAGATCTTCGACGTGTTCGGCCATGCTTGGATTTTACAGATGAACAGCGAAATCGCAAACTCAGAAGGTGAGTCTTGTCTCTCGCGAGCGCAATTCCTTGTACACCGCACCCGTGTAGGTCCCGGCGGGTGTACACTCCTTCCGTTTTCTAAGCTAGAGAGGAAATTCCGAACATGAAAACACTCTTGTTTGTGCTTTGCGCCGCAAGTCTCGTGGCTGGATTTACCGTTGAACTGCGCCCGCAGTCGGATGACTTGCACAAACTTTTCGCCGACTACTACGAATTCAAGCTACGCGAAGATCCGCGTCAAGCCACTTCGGTTGGCAGAAACGACTACAACGATCGCTGGGATAATCCCTCACCCGAGCACGAGCGGCAACGTCGCGCGGGATTGCAGAAGATGCTCGATCGTTTGCACGCGTTTCCCGAAGCGCAGACGGCCGGTCAGGACCGGCTGAGCTACCGGCTCATGGACTGGATCGTTAAATCAGAAATCAGCGACATCGATGTGGTTTCGACGTACACCACCATCGACCACTTCCACGGCGGCCATTTGAATATCTTTAGCACGATGGCAAAGGCTCCCGCGCATACGATGAAGGAGTACGAGGATCAGGTCGCTCGCGTGCGCGCTTTGCCCGAGTGGGTGGACCAAACGATCGCCGCAGCGAATCTTTCGATCGAGCAAAAGCGCACTCAGCCGCGCCGGGTGGCCGAGCTCGTGGTGAAAGAGCTTGATGGACAGATGGCGCCGGATGCGTTGCAGAGCCCGTTGCTGAAGGCGTTTGCGAGCTTTCCTGAATCGATTCCGGCTGAGCAGCAAAAGCATCTTCGAGAAGCCGCGGTCGATGCCTACAACACTTCATTTCGGCCGGCGTGGAAGAAGTTCCGCGACTACGTTGCAAATACCTACGTCCCGGCCGCGCGCGAATCGATCGGGCTTTCACAAATGTCGAACGGCGCCGACCTCTACGCCCATATGGTGAAACGGCGGACGACAACGAATTACACACCCGAGCAGATTCACGAACTCGGGCTGAAGGAAGTGGCTCGCATTCAAATCGAGATGGCGGCGATTCGCAAGGAATTGAATTTCACGGGAAGCATCCAGGAATTTTCCGACCAGGTGTTGAACGCGCCGCGATTCATGTTCCACAGCGAAGCAGAAATTCTGGCGCACGGTCGCGACATCGCCAAGCGCATCGATCCAGAACTCCCGCATTTGTTCAAAGTGCTTCCCCGAATGACTTACGGAGTGGCCGCAATTCCAGCCGATCGCGCACGCACGGCTGCGCCATATTACGAAGGTCCGGCGCTGGACGGCTCGCGGGCCGGGTATTTCTACTTGCGGACGGTGGATCCCGAAAAGGCGTCAAGCTGCTGCATGGAGGCTCTGATTCTGCACGAATCAGTTCCCGGACATCACCTGCAGATCGCGCTGGCGACCGAGATTCCCGGCATTCCGGAGTTTCGCAAGATTACCGGCTTCACTGCGTACTCGGAAGGCTGGGGCCTTTACGCCGAAACGCTCGGCGCGCAACTTCACATGTACGAAACGCCCTACGAGCGCTACGGGCAATTGCAAAGCGAATTGTTTCGCGCGGCGCGGCTGGTGGTCGACACGGGCTTGCACACTCAGAACTGGACGCGCGATCAAGCGATCGACTACCTGTATTCCTCCGGCGCCAATCCATCGCGCGATTTCATGGCCAGCGAGGCCGACCGCTACATCGCCATGCCCGCGCAGGCGCTGGCTTACAAAATCGGCGAGCTGAAGATCATGGAGCTGCGCGGACTGGCGCAGAAGGAACTAGGCGCCAAATTCGACATTCGCGATTTCCACGACGTGGTCTTGCACAATGGCGCGCTTCCACTCGATTTCCTCGAGGAACAAGTGAAGGAATGGATCGCGCAAACGCGGTAGGTGAGAGCGATAGACGCGAACCGGCAATTCGCGATCAGAAGACGGCAGTTTTTCGTTTTAGAGCTAAGAAGAACACTGCAACAGACACCAGACCGGAGAGCCACGAGAACCAATCGCCAAAACGTGCGTAGGGAGTTAAATCGCTGCGAAAATCGTATGGCGCCTCGAGTTCCCCGCGAACATCTGTAGCCATCGAGGCAACCACGCGTCCATAGGGATCCACGCTAACCGTGTAACCGTTGTTGGTGTCGCGCAGAAGCCAGCGGCGGCTTTCGACCGCGCGCACTCGCGCCATCATCACGTGTTGCGCGGGCGCCGCGGAACGCCCGAACCAACCATCGTTCGAAACGTTGACCAGCAACTGCGCGCCTTTCGCCGTGAACTCCCGCACTTCTCCCGGGAAAATCGCTTCGTAGCAAATGAAGACGCCGAATGTAGGGCCAGCCGAGGGCACATACGTTTCGACACCGTGCAAATGTCCGACGACATAGATCCTGCCCGGCGTGAAGTCAGAGATGTCTGCGGTAAGGCGACTTGCAAAGGTGAGCCATCGGCGCAGCGGCACGTATTCGCCGAACGGCACGAGATGAATTTTGTCGTACGTGAACGTGCGCCGGCCGTAGCGATCAAGCAACACGGCGCTGTTGGACGCGATCCCCTGGCCATCGGGGCCGCGCTTCCAATCCACAACGCCGACGAGGAAATCGTTTCCGGCTTCGCGCGCGATGCGTGTGGCAAGCGCGGCGAATGTTGGCTCTTGAAACGAAAATGGAGCGGGAACTTCGGGCCAAACTACTAGCCCAGGGGATTTTTTGGCGGCGTCGACGCTAATGCGCTCAAGTTCCTGAAGCTCGCCCAGATGGATTTCGAGCCAATTCCCGGGATATTGCTCGGATTGCGGAAAATTTGTCTGCACGAGATGCGCGATGAACCGCGGAGCTTGCTTTGGGACAAGGTAGCCACCAGCCGTGGCGACCAAAATGAGCACGACCGTAGCGACAATCACGGACGTCCACACGCGTCGCGCGCGCGCCATCACCGCGTAGGCAAGCAGCGAGCTGCACGCCGCAATCAAGAACGACAAGCCGTAAATTCCCGTCACCGCCGTCAATTGCAGCAGCGCCAAACTTCCGCTCGCAGCGTAACCGGTAAGGTTCCAAGGGAAGCCAATAATCGGAAGGTGCGTGCGCAGGAATTCGAGCGACACCCAAAGAAACGGCGCCAGCAGGCACGCAAGTGCCGCACTCTTCCGCGCCGCAAGCGCCACGCACAAAGAAAACATCGAGCAGACAATTCCGCCAGCGATGCCAATCAGGCTCACGATTCCCGCCGACATCCATGGGTCAACATTGCCGTACTGATGCATCACCACGGCGATCCAAGGAAGGCACACGGGATAAAACACAATGCCGTGCAGGAAACCATAAAGCAGGGACTCAAAGGACCGCGCTCCGGCCGAAGCCAAGACCAGCATGCCCACTGCGAACCACGCAAGAAGCGGCAAATTGTAGTTCGGGAACGAAAGTGCGAGAGCGACGCCGCTCGCGACGGCGAGCAGCACTCGCACATAGCGCGGAAAATTCACTCAGCGCTTGATGATAGCCTTGAAACCTTCGCGGTCAAGCGCTGCCTTGGCAGCCTCGGCGGATTTCACGTCGGAGTACGGGCCCACCTGAACGCGGAAGAATGCATCGCCCGCCGGCGTCACGACGAACGATGGAAACTTCTTCTGCTGTAAGGCGTCGGCGAGCGCGAGCGCGTCGCTTTCACGGGTCAGTGCCGCCAGTTGCAGCACGATTGCACCCTTGCCCATGGAAGGAGGCTGAAAGCGTGCCGGTGACTTCGGCGTTGCGGCGACTGTTTTGGTAGCAGGCGGCGCGGACGGCTCATTCCTCTTCACCGCCGGGACCGTTGCGGGCGCGGGGGGAGCCGGCTTCGCTCCAGACTCCAGGCGATCGTTCGGACTTTTCTTGGAGTAAAAATCCCATTCGCCAGAAGCCGGTGCGGGAGCCCCTTCTATTTCCTTGCCTTTATTCTTGGCTTTCGCAGCCGCGGATTCCGGTGGCGCCGGCCTCAGGCTCCTTGCCAGCGATTCCGAAGCCTGCACGGGCCCGCCAAATTGCGTGCGCCCCATCACATAGCCGAGACTGAAGAAAACTCCGCACAAGAGCACAACGCTCAGAAATAGTCCCACGAGGTGCCGACTTTCAAGAACCCGGTCGCCGCCCCCGCGATTTCCTTTTCCTCCCGCCATTCCGTCCGCCCTTTTCCTATACTCTATTTCTTGCCGGCAGCAGCCGCCGTCACCCACTGCGAAATGATGTCGACCGGCAGCGGAAACACAATCGTCGTATTTTTTTCGACGCCGATTTCCGTCAGCGTCTGCAAATAGCGCAGCTGGATCGCGGCCGGCTGCTTTTCCAGCACCTCTGCCGCGTCCGCTAATTTCTGCGAGGCCTCGAATTCGCCCTCGGCATGAATAATCTTCGCCCGGCGCTCGCGCTCCGCCTCCGCCTGCTTGGCGATGGCGCGCTGCATATTCTCCGGAATATCGACTTGCTTGACCTCGACCTTCGTTACCTTGATACCCCAGGACTCGGTATCCTGGTCAAGGATTTGTTGCAGCTTGGCGTTTACCTTTTCGCGCTCGGAGAGAATGGAATCGAGCTCGAACTGGCCCACCAGGCTGCGCAGGGTCGTCTGCGCGAGCTGAGAGGTGGCGTAAAGATAATTCTGCACTTGCGAAAGGGCCAGATTTGCGTCCACCACGCGGAAGTAACACACGGCGTTTACCTTCACCGAGACGTTATCGCGCGTGATCACGTCCTGCGGAGGCACGTCGAGCGTTTCAATTCGAAGCGAAATGCGGGTCAGCTTGTCGATCGGATACAGCACCAATTGCAGTCCGGCGCCTTTTGCTTCGGGCAGCATGCGTCCCAAACGAAGGACTACTCCGCGCTCCCATTCCTTGATCACGTAAACCGAATTGAAAAGCCAAATCAGGAATAAGAGGACCGCGAACCCAAACAATAACGTTGCGAAATTCTCCATCATGCTCCTCCGGTGGATCTGTTACGAAGACGCCCGCTGCGGCGCCATAACCGGCTCAACTTCGAGCGTCAGCCCGGCCACTTTTTTCACGCGCACCCGCGCGCCCTTCGGTATCGGCATGCCGCCCCGCGACTCGGCGCGCCACAATTCGCCATGAATGAAAACCATTCCCATGGCTTCCGCCGAGCCGATGGCCTCGGTGACGTCCGCTTCTTCACCGATGAGCTCTTCTTTCCATGTCGATTGCTTCCATGACCGCGACCGCATCACTAGGCGCGCCAGAATTATGACGATCACCGCGAACGGAATCGTCACGGCGAGCGCCGTCCATCCGCTCACTCCCATTCCTGTAAGCGGCGATCTGATCAGAAATATCGCGCCGAGAAACATTGCAAGAATCCCTCCCAAACCAAGCACGCCATGGGTAGGAAATTTCGCTTCCAGTCCAAAAAGAACGAACGCCAGAACCAACAACAGCACGCCGGCGAAGTTCACAGGTAAAAGATGCATGGCATAGAGCGCCAACAGCAACGCGATCCCGCCGAACACGCCGGGCGCAAAAAGCCCGGGATGCGTAAATTCCGTGTACAGGCCCAGCGCGCCCAGTATCAATAAGATAAAGAAGGCATCTGGCTGCACGATGCGCGTCAGAAATTTTTCGCGCGCCGTCATTTCGTGAATGGCTACCACAGGCTGCGCAAGCGTCAGTTGCTCCCTGGTTCCATCAAGGCGGGTGAACGTGCGGCCCTTGAGTTTGGCGAGCAGTTCTTCGGGTGACGACGCGACCAGATCGATGAGTTTCCCGTCGAGCGCCTCTTTATCGCTCCATGCTTTCGCATCAGTTACGGCTGTGGAAGCCAGCTCCACATTGCGCCCCCGCTGGCTCACGTAGCTGCGCAAGTAGGCTGTGGCGTCGTTCATGATTTTCTTTTGCAGCGTGTCGTCGATCTTTACGGGCGAACCAAAAAGCTCAATCAGCGGCGACGCCGCACCGGTTTCGGTCCCCGGAGACATCGCGGCTACATCCGCGGAGACGAGAATGAAAAATCCCGCGGAGGCCGCGCGCGAACCCGTCGGCGATACGTAGGTGACCACGGGCGCATGCGACGTCAAGATCGCGTGAATGATCGAGCGCATCGACGTGTCGAGACCGCCCGGCGTGTTCATCGTGATCAGGATCAGCGACGCGTGCTCGCGATTCGCTTGGTCGACTCCATTGACGACGTATTCGGCGAGGATCGGCTCGATTTCACCGTCGATGCGAAGCTCGAAAACATTCGAGAACGAAGCGGGAGTCGCAGGCGCAGCCGCGCTGACAGCAAGAGCGAGAGAAAGGCCGGCAACTACACAGGCTAGCAAAAGGCAGGAACGGCATGACTGAAACGTCATTTCAAACCGGGATTATAGCAAGATTAACGAAGGAATCGCAGCAGCCTTCGAGTAACTCCGCAACGAGCACGAAACCGCGAATCTCAGTTGGGTTGAAGGGTCTTTGCTGCGTCGTCGTAGGACGGTGTCACTTGCAGCACTTCCTGGACGAGCGGATCCTTGATGACGTGCGCGAACGCCGGGTCAGACTGCGCTGAAAGGAATGCCTTGTAGCCATCATCGCGCGCCAGTTTCAAATAATGAGCGGTGCGCTCGGCATTTCCTGCTGCTGCGTAGGATTTCGCCACAAAGAAGTAGAACAATCCGGGATCGTCGATGCTCCGCTGCTGCACGATCGAGCCGGTGCCGCTCCGGCGGTCGAAGACGTGCGGGTCGCTCTCGAGCGCCTTGGCAAACGCGTCCATGGACTGCGGATATTCCTTGTCCGCAAAATAGGCGTAGCCGAGATTGCTGTACACGGTGGCCAAATCCGTTTGAAATACCAGCGCCTTCTTGTAGAGGTTAATGGCTTTCCCGTAGTGCTTCTTGTCGTACTCGATCGTGCCCAAATTGTTTATCGGGCTGGCGAACTTTTTGTCCGCCTTCATCGCTTGCTTGTAGTAATGCCCTGCATGGTTGGCCGCTCCCAATTGCTGGTAGGCGACGCCAATTTTATTCAGCAACGGGGCGTTCTTTGGCTCATTTGTGGCGATTTGCTCGTAGGCGTGAATGGCACTGCTGAATTCTTTCCGAGCCATCAGAATGTCGGCGCGCATCTCGGCTGCTTCGCGCGGGGACATCGGAGCGGGCTTGGGAGCGTTTGACGAAACTTGCGTTGGGTTCGTGGAATTCTCTTGTGCGTGCGCAGCGGCTGCGGCGAACGCGAATAGCGCGATCGTAAAGAGGGCTCTGCGACTCATTGCCCTTCTCCTTCTCCGCGCGCGTGCCTACGGTTGGGGTTTGGGACTGTCCGCAGGCTTCTTGCTGCCCCCAAAGATACCAAAAATCTTGTCGAGGAGTCCCTTTTTCTTCTCGGGTTCCTTCGCAACTGGGTCATTGGACGCCGCCTCGGTGGAATCACCTGTTGAACCTTTGACGCGCGGTTTGTTGGAAGGGTTGGACGCGCTGGCCGCCGAATTGGGAGGGATGGGCGGGGGAGGCGGGTTCCCGTTCCCAGGCCTACCGAATACGTGAGCCAGCCAGGATACGGGCGGCGCTTGAGCCAAGTGTCCTGCCAAGCCTCCGTGCACGTCGCAGTACTGAGTCGGCTCGCTGCCGTATATGAAATACGACTGTTCCGACTGGGGACACGAGGCCGTAGCTATTTTTCCGGATTGAGGGTCGATCGTTTCTGCCACCAGACCTTCCGGAGGGAGGAATTTCTCCGTTTTGCTATAGGCCGGCAGCGCCACCGCGCGCTTCATAAACTCTGCCCACAAAGGCGCAGCCGCTTGGCTTCCAGAAAGCCCAAGATCGCGGTTGTCGTCGAACCCGATCCACACGACGCAGAGCAGATTCGAGGTGAAGCCGGAGAACCACCCGTCTCGCGCCGTACCAGTTTTTCCGGCCGCGGGCGCGGTAAACCCGAACGACCGGACCGTCGCGCCGGTGCCGCGATTCATCACGTCCTCCATCAGGCTCGTCACCAGAAATGCCACGCGTGGATCGAGCACCGGGCGCGTCTTGGGAGTTGCGGCTTCCTCGACGTCTCCGTCGGCGGCGATGATGCTGCGCAGGAAGAGGGGCTCCGCGCGCACCCCATTGTTTGCGAACGCGGTATAACCGGCGGCGACATCTACGGGAGTCATCTCGTACGCTCCCAGTGCAACCGCCGGCGTAGCCTGAATATTGTTGCCCAGCCCCATCTGGCGAGCCACTTGCACCACGCGAGGGTAACCGATCATTTCTGCCACCTTCACTGTCGCGACGTTCAGCGAGTGAATGAGGGCGTCGCGAACGGTCACGGTGCCGAAAAATTCCTCACCGTAATTGTTGGGCGTGTACTCTTTTCCGTCGAAATTGAACGTCGTAGGAATATCTTCCACCGTCGTCACTGGCGTAACAACGGGCTGCAGGCCCTCGACGGCGTTGTCAAAGGCAGCAGCATAAACGAATGGCTTGAACACGGACCCGGGTTGGCGCCGCGCAAGAGCGTGATTCAGCTGGCTCTCGCCGTAATTGCGGCCGCCGATCAGCGCGCGGATTTCGCCGGTGTGAGGATCGAGAGCCACGAGCGCCACCTGCACCTGCGGTACTACCTCGCCCTTTTTCTTCCAAGCGGCGTAGCGTTTGGCCAGCATCTTATCCACCTGCAGCATTCCGACGCGCACGGCTTCTCCCGCGGCGCGCTGCAGGTCCGGATCGAGTGTTGTGTAGATGCGGAAACTTTGGGTCTGAAGGTCGCTTTCAGAATACTTCTCGAGCAGGTCGTCTTTCACCATGTCCACGAAATAAGGAGCCGAGCTGCTTTCCACGCCGCCGCTCACGAAATGCAGCTTCGCCTTCTTGGCGGCAACCTCCTGCTCGGCCGTGATGTAGGTGTCCTCCACCATCTGGCCCAGCACGCGGTCCCGCGCTTCGTACGCACGGTCCATGTGGCGCTCGGCAGCGGAGTAACGGTTCGGCGCGCGAATAATTCCCGCCAGAAATGCCACCTCGCCAAGACTCAATTCGCGGACGTCCTTGCCGAAGTAAGCTTCCGCCGCTTCGCCGAATCCGCGAATCGAAAAACTGCCGCGGTTGCCGAGATACACCTCATTTGCATAGAGCTCGAAAATCTGTCGCTTCGTAAAACGCTCGTCGATCTCGAAGGCCATCAGCGTTTCCTTCACCTTTCGCGTCCATTCGCGCTTGGTAGTGAAGAAAAAACTCCGCGCCACCTGCATGTCGATCGTGCTCGCTCCTTGCGCTTTTTGCCCGCGGCGCAGATCGGCCCAGGCCGCTCCAAACACGCGCACCATGTCGAGCCCGCCATGTTCGAGGAAGCGTTTGTCTTCCGCCGCGAGAACTGCATTCACCAGCGGCGTGGGGAGGTCGTCGAAGCGAACGATGCGGCGTTTTTCACGGCTGTCATCGAACAAGTTCGTGATCAGCCCCGGCTCGATTTCAGCCGCATCGCGCTGCATGCCATTCGAAAGTTGCGTGATCCGCGACAGCTCAGTTCCTGTGAAATCAACGCGAATGGAGTTTGTGCCGCGGAAGTAAGACTCCGTCGAAGGACGAATCTCGATGCTCGAGCCCGACACTTTAAATATTCCCGGCGCGCCTGTGACAATCCCTTCCTGATACCCGGCGCGCCTCAGGTAGGTTGCAAGTTCCGGCGCCTTTAGCGTTTCGCCCACGTAGAGGTGCCCTGGCCCCGAATACACGCGCGAAGTGTTCTGAAAAATCTGGCCGGTGAGATGCTGATTGATCAGCTTGCCGAATTGAATGTAGTAATAAGCGAACAGCGACGTGCCGGCGACCAGTATGAGCAGAGCTGTCCCCAGGACCGCCAGGCCGATCCGGGATGTCCAGAAACCCTTGGCAAATCGAATCCGCAATCAGTTCTCCACTCGGAAGCCGCCAATCCCCTAGTGACCGGCAAGCAACCGCGGCTGGCCGCCTCGGCGCGGCGCGGACAAAACTCCACGCCCCTCTGTCTTAGACGTATCCCATTCTAAGAGTACTATTCTAAATCGTACGGTTGTCCGCGTGAGGATGAAAATCAAGGTTGAATTGATACACCTGGAGATCAATCGGCACCGTGTAGTTGATTGAAATTTCAATCGCGTTCTGGTTGGTAACCACCTTGATGTCGTCGCGCTTCACAGGAATGCCGAGTTCCTGCGCTTTCTTCCAAATATCGTCGCGGATCTCCTCAACCGGCTTGCGATTGGCTATCGCGAAACGCGCTTCGGTCTCCATCGAATCCTGCATTTGATAGTTCGCAAACTCGGGCGGCACGATCTTCACCGCCGTGAAGACGAGCGCGCACAGAATTATTAGGACAAGCAGCGAGTTTATCTTCGAACCGCCGCGCTCGCTCGCCCGCTCTGTGGAAACCCCGCGTATGTTAATTCCTCCCAACCAGGCACATCCTAGCGCGTTGCCTTCCATGCCAACGCAATGAGCTGATGTTAGCACCGGGCTGTCGCGTCAGGCCCCGCCGGCGCAAGGGCTTGTGGACGATGAGTAAACTGCGAACCCACTGGAGTTCTCGGTCGGCGAAGACTTAGTAGGCTCGGGCGAAAATCGCTTTCTCTTTGGCGGGCTGGCCGCAGTAGATGCATTTACCCGACCCGCCCGGTTGTTCGAGCGGGATGCACCGCA
>Ga0210394_10000768_pt1 | contig 60048 bp, 47 predicted proteins | sample IncBWC12MmetaG_FD_160121 | JGI IMG/M metagenome (GOLD analysis project Ga0210394, IMG submission 160121) | Forest soil microbial communities from Barre Woods Harvard Forest LTER site, Petersham, Massachusetts, United States - Inc-BW-C-12-M | ecosystem: Environmental > Terrestrial > Soil >...
GGCGGCGAACACCTCGGCGTCGGAGCCCGGCGGCAGCGGCACGTTGAGCTTGGTGCCCGCCGCGGCACCGCGGCCGATCTCGTCGGCCGCGCCGGTGCCCGGGTAGAGGTAGCGCCCGTCCTCGTGCAGATCGGCGAACACCACCGCCGCATCATCCTCGAAGGCGTAGAACACGCCGTCGCCGTGATGCGCATCGATGTCGACATAGGCGACGTGCTTCAGGCCGCGGCACTTGAGCTGCTCGATCGCCACGCCGCAGTCGTTGAATACGCAGAAGCCGGCGGCGCGGTCGCGTGCCGCGTGGTGCAGCCCGGCGATCGGCACGAAGGCGCGCCGGCAGTCGCCGCGCATGATCGCCTCGGTGGCGGTGAGCGTTGCGCCCACCACGCCGGCGGCGGCTTCGTAGACGCCCTTGAAGGCGGGGGTATCGCCGGCATCGAGCAGACCGGTGCCACTCGCGGAAGCGCGGCGCACGAACTCGAGATACTCGGCACTGTGAAAGGAGCGCAGCTCCGCGTCGCTGGCGGTGCGCGGCTCGAGCGTCGTCACGCGCGCGAGCAGCCCGCGGGCGGTGAACTCGCGCACGAAGGCGGCGAGGCGATCGGGCCCGAACGGATGCCCGTCGCCAAAGCCATAGAGCGCCAGGCGCTCGCTCACGATCACGGCGACGCTCATGGCGGTGCTACGCTCCTCAATCGGACAACGGCGGCAGGCGCCAGCCTAACACAGTGGCACGCGGCCACGGTGCGCGCAGCGCGGCGGCGCGCCATCGCCATCGGCGGCGGCCTCGACCATAATCGCTACATGGCGCAATACATCTACACGATGAACCGCGTCGCCAAGGTGGTGCCGCCGAAGCGCGTCATCCTGCGCGACATCAGCCTGTCGTTCTTTCCGGGCGCCAAGATCGGCGTGCTCGGGCTGAACGGCGCCGGCAAATCCTCGCTGCTGAAGATCATGGCCGGCGTCGACTCCGAGTTCGATGGCGAGGCCCGCCCTCAGCCCGGCATCCGCATCGGCTTCCTGCCGCAGGAGCCGCAGCTCGATCCCGCGCGCAACGTGCGCAGCACGGTGATGGAGGGTCTGGGGGACACCTTCCGGCAGCTCGAGGAATTCAACCAGATCAGCGAGCGCTTCGCCGAGCCGCTGGACGAGAAGCAGATGAACACGCTGCTCGCCCGGCAGGCCGAGCTGCAGGATGCCATCGACGCGGCGGGCGGCTGGGAGCTCGGGCGCAAGCTCGATATAGCCGCCGATGCCCTGCGGCTGCCGCCCTGGGAGACGAGCATCGCCACGCTCTCCGGCGGAGAGCAGCGCCGCGTGGCGCTGTGCCGCCTGCTGCTGTCGGCGCCCGACATGCTGCTGCTCGATGAGCCGACCAATCATCTCGATGCCGAGTCGATCGGCTGGCTCGAGCGCTACCTCGAGGAATATCCGAGCACCGTGATCGCGGTGACTCACGACCGCTATTTTCTCGACAACGTGGCGCAGTGGATCCTCGAGCTCGACCGCGGTCATGGCATCCCCTGGCACGGCAATTATTCCTCGTGGCTGGCGCAGAAGGAGCAGCGCCTGGCGCTCGAGGAACGCGAGCGTGAGGCGCTGCGCCGCACCCTGGCGCACGAGCTCGAATGGGTACGGCAGAATCCGCAGGCGCGCCAGGCGAAGAGCAAAGCGCGCCTGCAACGCTACGAGGAGCTCGCCTCGCGCGAGTTCCAGGAGCGCAACGAAACCAACGAGATCTACATTCCGCCCGGCGAGCGCCTCGGTGAGCTCGTCATCGAGGTGTCGGACCTGCGCAAGGGCTACGACCAGCGGCTGCTGATCGACAAGCTGTCCTTCAAGCTGCCGCGTGGCGGCATCGTCGGCATCATCGGCCCGAACGGCGCCGGCAAGACCACGCTGTTCCGCATGCTCACCGGCGCGGAAGCTGCCGACGCGGGTGAGATCCGCGTGGGTCCGAGCGTGCGCCTGGCGTACGTCGATCAGTCGCGCCAGGCGCTCGATGGCGGCAAGAGCGTGTGGCAGGAGATCTCCGGCGGCCTCGACATGATCAAGGTGGGTAACTACGAGACCCCCTCGCGCAGCTACGTCGGCCGCTTCAATTTCAAGGGTTCGCAGCAGCAGCAGCTGATCGGCGAGCTGTCCGGCGGCGAGCGCAACCGCGTGCACCTCGCCAAGGTGCTGCGCGCCGGCGGCAACGTGCTGCTGCTGGATGAGCCCACCAACGACCTCGACGTCGAGACGCTGCGGGCGCTGGAAGAGGCGCTGCTGAACTTTCCCGGCTGCGCCGTAGTGATCTCGCACGATCGCTGGTTCCTCGACCGCATCGCCACGCATATCCTCGCCTTCGAGGGTGACTCGCAGGTGGTGTGGTTTGCAGGCAATTACCAGGAGTACGTCGCGGACTTCAAGCGACGCAAGGGCGAGGACGCCGCGCAGCCGCATCGCATCCGCTACAAACCGCTGACCCGCTGAAGGACGCCTGTGTCCGCCCCCGTCCCTGCGGCAGACCCGTCCGCCAGCGAGCCGTCGAGGCTGTGGCGCTGGGCCGGCCCGCTCGGGGCGCTGCTGGTGTTCGCCGGCGTGGTGCTGGTGTTGCACCACCAGCTCGCTCATCTGCACGTGCGCAGCGTGGTTGCGCACCTGCACGCCATTCCGCGCCGCCAGGTGCTGGCGGCGCTCGGCTTCACCGCCGCCAGCTACTGGCTGCTGTCGACCTACGAGGTGCTGGCGCTCGCCTACCTGCGGCGCACCATCCCCTACACGCGCATCCTGTTCACCTCCTTCATCGCGTACTCCTTCGGACATACGCTCGGCTTCGCCGCGTTCACCGGCGGCGCCATCCGCTTCCGCCTGTACGCGACCGCCGGCATCACCGCCATCGACGTCGCCACCATCTCCGCCTTCTGCAGCCTGTCGCTCGGCATCGGCCTGGCGACCGTCTCCGGCGTATCGCTGTTTCTCTCCCCGGGCCACGCCGCCAGCGTGCTGCGGCTGCATCACAACTGGTCGATCCTGGTCGGGACGTTGCTGCTCGCCGCCGTGGTTGCCTACGCCGCGTGGGCCTGCCTGGCGCGCGTCAACTTCGAGATACGCGGCTGGGCGCTGCGCGCTCCGGGGGCACGCATCGGGCTGGCGCAGATCGCGCTGTCGGTGCTGGACCTGTCGCTGGCCGCGGCGGTGCTGTGGTCGCTGCTGCCGCCGACGGCGCATATCGGCTTCATCCCCTTTCTCGGCGTGTATGCCGCGGCGGTGATCGCCGGCATCGTGAGCCACGTGCCCGGTGGCGTCGGTGTGTTCGAGGCGGTCATGCTGCTCACGCTCCCCGGGGTGCCCACGGATGCGCTGCTCGGCTCGCTGCTCGCCTACCGTGCCGTGTACTACCTCGTGCCGCTGGTGTGCGCCTCGCTGCTGTTCGCCTGGAAGGAGCTGGCCGCGCAGCGCCGCGCTCTCGCCCGGGCGCAGGAGCTGGCCGCGCTCTACGTCGCCCCGGTCGTGCCGCAGATCGCCGGCTCACTCACCTTCCTCGCCGGGGCGCTGCTGCTGTTCTCCGGCGCCACCCCCGCGGTCGACGAGCGGCTGGCGTTCCTCGACCAGTTCCTGCCGCTCGCGGTACTGGAGGTGTCGCATCTGGCCGGCAGCATCATCGGCCTCGGCCTGCTGGTGCTGGCGCGCGCGCTGTTCCGCCGCGTGCGCGCCGCCTACCACATCTGCCTGTGGTTGCTGGCGGCGGGCATCTTCGCCTCGCTGCTGAAGGGGCTGGATTTCGAGGAGGCCAGCCTGTTGTTGCTGGTGCTGTGGGTGCTGATGCTCGGGCGCCGCGCCTTTTATCGCCCCACCGCCATTCTTTCCGAGCGCTTCACGCCCGCCTGGGTGGCGAGCATCGTCGGTGTGATCGCCATGGCGCTGTGGATCGGTATGGTCTCCTCGCGTCATATCGCCTACAGCCACGAGCTATGGTGGACGTTCGCGCTCGATGGCAACGCGCCGCGCGCGCTGCGCGCCTCGCTGGCGGTCATCGTGCTCGGCACCGCGTACGTGCTGCTCAACATGCTGCGCCCGGCGCGCCCCGAGCCCGCGGTGGCGGACGCGGCGGACCTGGCACGGGCGCGCCCGTTGATCGCCGCCTCGGACCTGACGCTGGCCAACGCGGCGCTCACCGGCGACAAGCGCCTGCTGTTCAGCGACGCCGGCGATGCCTTCGTCATGTACCAGGTCGCGCGCCACAGCTGGATCGCGCTCGGCGATCCGGTGGGCTCGCAGCAGGGCGCCGAGGAGCTGGTGTGGCGGCTGCGCGAGATGTCCGATCATCACGGCGCGCAGACGGTGTTCTATCAGGTGACCGGCGAGCGGCTCGGGCTGTACGTGGACCTCGGCCTCGCGGCGCTGAAGATCGGCGAGGAGGGGCGCGTGCCGCTCGCCGACTTCTCGCTCGAGGGGTCGGCACGCGCCGACCTGCGGCAGTCGTACCGGCGCGCGCAGCGCGACGGCGCCAGCTTCGAGGTGATTCCGCCGCAGGGCGTGGCCGAGCTGCTGCCGACGCTGCAACGCATCTCCGACGCCTGGCTCACCGCCAAGTCGACCAGCGAGAAACGCTTCTCGGTGGGCGCGTTCTCGCCGCAGTACCTGCGGCAGTTTCCGCTGGCGCTGGTGCGTGCCGACGGCGTGCCCGCGGCCTTTGCCAATCTGTGGACCACGGCGACGCGCGCCGAGCTGTCGGTGGATCTCATGCGCTTCGGGCCGGATGCGCCGCGCGGGGCCATGGATTACCTGTTTCTCGAGCTGATGCTGTGGGCACGGCGCGAGGGTTACCGCTGGTTCAATCTCGGCATGGCGCCGCTTGCGGGCCTGGAAACCCATCCGCTCGCCCCCGCCTGGCACCGCGTCGGCAACTTCATCTTCCGCCACGGCGAGCACTTCTATAACTTCGACGGCTTGCGGCGCTACAAGGCGAAGTTCGATCCGACCTGGGAGGCACGCTACCTGGCCGCGCGCGGCGGCATCGCGCTGCCGCGTGTGCTGGTCGACGTGTCGGTGCTGATCGCCGGAGGGATGAAGGAGCTGTTTTCCCGATGAACGCGCGGCGCGTCGGGCGCGCGCCATCGGCCGCGGTGGGCTGCGCCGTGACGAGCGCGGCCGTCGCGCTGGGCGCGCTCGCGGCCCCGCCCGCGGCCGCACCCGCGCCGGCGGTGACCTCCGCAGCGTTGCCGGCAGCGGTGACGGCGGCAGCACCCGCGACGACGCCGCCCGCGCGCCTGCCCGACGACTCCAGGCACCTTGCTGCCGGACGTTTCGGCACCGTCAACGTCTACATTCCCGACGGCGGACCGCGCAGCGTGACGCTGTTCGTCTCCGGCGACGGCGGTTGGGAGCTCGGCGTCATCGACATGGCGCACGCGCTCGAGAGCATGGGCGCGGTGGTGATCGGCGTCGATGTCCGCCAGTACCAGGCGAGCCTGCGCACGGCCGCACAGCGCCCCGGTGCGCCGTGCCAGATGATCGCCGCGGATTTCGAGGCACTCAGTCACCAGCTGCAGAAACAGATCGGCATGAGCGAGTACCTGGTGCCGGTGCTGGTCGGCTATTCCTCGGGCGCCAGCGTCGCTTATGCGGCGCTGGTGCAGTCCCCGCCCGGCACCTTCGCCGGCGCCCTGAGTCTGGGCTTCTGCCCCGACCAGGATTTCGCTGGCGCCGCGCTGTGCCCCGGCGCGGGGCTGCACTACAGCGAGAATGCGCAGCATGAATTGGTACTCGAGCCGGCGATGACGCTGCGCCAGCCGTGGATCGCACTGCAGGGCGAGCAGGACCAGGTCTGCAGCCCGCGCACCGCAGCGGCATTTGCGGCGCGGGTGGCGGGCGGCACGGTAGTGCCGCTGCCGCGCGTTGGTCACGGCTTCGCGGTCGAGCGCAACTGGCTGCCGCAGTTCCGCCAGGCGTACGCGACGCTCGCCGCGCGCACATCCGCCGGGCAGGAGCGACCCGCGGACATCAGCGATCTGCCGGTTGAGGAAGTGCACGCCGCCGGCAACTCGCCGGAGTTTGCGCTGCTGCTCAGCGGCGACGGCGGCTGGGCTGGGCTCGACCAGGAGCTGGCCGCGCGCCTCGCGGCCGCCGGCGTGCCGACCGTCGGCTTCAACTCGCTCAAGTACTTCTGGAGCAAGCGCACCCCGGAGGAGACCGCGCGCGACGTGGCGCGGGTGCTGCGCCACTATCTCATCGCGTGGCACACGCAACGGGTGCTGCTGATCGGTTATTCCTTCGGCGCGGACGTGCTGCCGTTCGTCGTCAAGCGCCTGCCTGCGGAGCTGCGCGCGCGCGTGGCGAGCGTCAGCCTGCTCGGCATCGATGCCAACGCCGCGTTCGAGGTACGTGTCGCCGAGTGGGTGGGGAGCAACGCCGGCGGGGCGCCCACGCGGCCGGAGGTTGCCGCGCTCGCGCCCCTGCCGGTGCTATGCATCTATGGCGCAGGCGAAGCGGATTCGATCTGCCCGGACTTAAGCACGCCGGGGGTGGTGCGCGAGCAGATCGGCCGCGGCCATCATTTCAGCGGCGAGTACGCGACGCTCGCCGAGCGCATCCTCGCCTTCACGCGCAGCGCACACGGTGTGACATAACGCGCGCCCCGCCGGCCGCGGACTGAAGGGGGCGCCCGGGGCGCGCCGGCGGCGGCACGCTTCGGTTAACATGGGCGGGCGGCGCACACAACAACATGAGCCGCGGACATGTCCCTGTACATCGACGCCACGAGCCATCTGCATCACGACCTGGCGAAGAACCTGGTGGTGACCTGCCCGCATTGCCAGGCGGTGGCGCACATCACCCCGAGTGCGGTGCCGCGCTTCGAGGACCTGCAGCTGTACCGGCCGCGCCAGGTGGGCCTGGTGTACCTGTGCGATGCCTGCCACATGCCGATCTTCCTGCGCTTCACCGTACGGGTGTACGGGGCGGCGCGCATCGAGCTGTCGCCGCAGTTCACCGAGATCGAGCGGGCGCGCGAGAAGTTCAGCTTCGCCTACATCCCGGAGGACGTGGAGCTGCTGTTCCGCGAGGCGCTCACCTGCTTCTCGCAGGGCGCGTTCAACGCCTTCGCCTCCATGTGCCGCCGCACCGCGCAGATGATGTTTACCGACCTCGGCGAAGCCGGCAAGCTGCGGCTGTTCGACGAGCTGAATGCGGTGCGCGAGCTCGCCAGCATCGCGGCGGACATCTTCGCCAAGCTGAAAACCGTGCTGTTCGGCGCGGACCCCGAGATGCGCGCGCCGCTGCCGCTGCTCGACGGCTACGAGGCCGGCATCGTGCTCGAGGTGATGAAGGACCTGCTGTACGAAGCGTACGTGCGCAAGGGCAAGCTGCAGCAGGCGATCATGATGCGGCGCTTCTTTCTCGACGAGACCGGCAGCCACGTGGCGCCGTTCGTCTCCGCGGATGAAGGTTAGCTGACGAAGCGCCGCGCGTTGCGGAACAGGCGCATCCAGCCGCTGTAGGTGCCGGCGCCCGCCGGCCGCCAGGAGTTCTGCAGATAGCGGAACGAGCGCTCCGGGTGCGGCATGATGATGGTGATGCGCCCGTCGCTGTTGGTAAGTGCCGCCATGCCGTGCGGGGTGCCGCTCGGATTGGCCGGGTAGCGCGTGGCGGGGCTGCGGTCGGCGTTCACGTAGCGCAGGCTCACCAGGCGGCTGCTGCTGCAGGCGGCGCCGGCCTCGGGCGAGGCGAACTCGGCGCGCCCTTCGCCGTGCGCCACCGCCACCGGCAGCAGCGAGCCGGCCATGCCCTCGAGCAACACCGAGTCCGACGGCTGCACTTCCACCAGCGAGAAGCGCGCCTCGAACTGCTCGCTGCGGTTCTGCACGAAGCGCGGCCACGCATCGCTGCCGGGGATGAGGCTCTTGAGCGCGGCAAACATCTGGCAGCCGTTGCAGATGCCCAGCGCGAAAGTGTCGGTACGCCCGAAGAAGCGCTGGAACTCCGCGCGCACCGCGGGGTGGAACAGGATCGATTTCGCCCATCCCTCCCCGGCCCCGAGCACGTCGCCGTAGGAGAAGCCCCCGCAGGCGATCAGCCCCTGGAATTCGCGCAGCGTGCGCCCGCCGGCGAGCAGCTCGCTCATGTGCACGTCGTGCGTGGTAAACCCGGCCTGCGCGAAGGCCGCGGCGGTCTCCACGTGGCTGTTGACCCCCTGCTCGCGCAGGATGGCAACCGCCGGGCGCCCGCTGCGGGCGACATGCGGCGCGGCGACGTCCTCGGCGGGATCGAAGCTCAGCTCGACCTTGAGGCCGCCGGCGCGCTCGTCGGTCTGCGCCGCGAGCTCTTCGTCCGCGCACTGCGGATCGTCGCGCAGCCGCCGCAGCCGCCAGGAGGTCTCCGACCACGCGCGGCGCAGATCCGCCCACGACTCATCGAACAGCAGCTCGCCGGCGCGGATGCGTACGCGCAGCTCGCGCTGCGGCGTGCCGAGGCGCACGGCGGGCAGCCCGTGGCGCGCGAGTGTCCGGGTGAACGCACTCTCGTCTGCGGCCATGACCTGCACGACCACCCCGGGCTCCTCGGCAAACAGCTGCGCCAGCGGCGCAGCGCGCGCGGGCGGCAGCGTGAGGTCGAGGCCGCAATGCCCGGCGAACGCCATCTCGACCAGGGTGGCGAACAGGCCGCCGTCGGAGCGGTCGTGATAGGCGCGCAGCACTCCCGCGGCGCGCAGCTCCGCGAGCGCCGCGGCGAGCTGCAGCAGGCGGCGCGGCTCGTCGAGATCGGCAGGCTCCTCGCCCAGCTCGCCGTACACCTGCGCGAGCGCCGAGCCGCCGAGCCGGTTGCGGCCGGCGGCCAGATCGACGAGCCACAGCGCGCTCGGCTCCTCGGGCAGCTGCAGCGCCGGGGTGAGCGTGCGGCCGGCATCCCTGACCGGTGCGAACGCCGACACCACCAGGGACACCGGCGCGATCACGCTGTGCTCGGTGCCGTCGTCCGCGCGCCAGGCGGTCTTCATCGACAGCGAGTCCTTGCCGACCGGGATGGCGATGCCGAGCTGCGGGCACAGCTCCTTCGCGACGGCGCGCACCGTGGCGTAGAGCGCGGCGTCTTCGCCGCGCTCGCCACACGCCGCCATCCAGTTGGCCGACAGCCGCACCTGCGATAGCGCCTCGACGTCCGCGGCCAGCAAATTGGTGATCGCCTCGGTGACCGCCAGACGCCCGGAGGCGGGTGCGTCGAGCACCGCGACCGGCGTGCGCTCGCCGATCGCCATGGCTTCCCCGGCCGTGCCCTGGTAGTCGGCCAGCGTCACCGCCACATCGCTCACCGGCACCTGCCACGGGCCCACCAGCTGGTCGCGGCTGATGAGGCCGCCGACGGTGCGATCGCCGATGGTGATGAGGAAGGTCTTGTCGGCCACCGCCGGCAGGCGCAGCACCCGGTACGCCGCCTCGCGCACGGAGATCGCGGCGGTGGCGAATGCCTGCGGCGTGGTGCTGCCGCTGCGCCCCTCGCGCGTCAGGCGCGGCGGCTTGCCGAGCAGCAGCTCGAGCGGCATGTCGACCGGGTCGTTGTCGAACAGCGGGTCGTGAACACGCAGCCGCCCGCTGGCGTCGATGGCGCCGATCACCGCGTACGGACAGCGCTCGCGTGCGGCGATCGCCGCGAACTGCTGCAGTGCCTCGGGCGCGAGGATCAGTACGTAGCGCTCCTGCGCCTCGTTGCACCACAACTCGAGCGGCGACAGTCCCGGCTCGGCGCTGGGGATGGCGCGCAGATCGAGGCGTGCTCCGCGGCCGTGGTGCGCCACGGCCTCGGGCACGGCGTTGGACAAGCCGCCCGCCCCCACGTCATGGATCAGCGCGATGGGATTGTCTTCCCCGAGCGCCCAGCAGCGGTCGATCACTTCCTGGGCGCGGCGCTGCATCTCGGGATTGCCGCGCTGCACCGAGGCAAAATCCAGCTCCGCGCTCGAGCTGCCGCTGCCGACCGAGGAGGCGGCACCGCCGCCCAGGCCGATGAGCATGGCCGGGCCGCCGAGCACCACCAGTTGCGCGCCGACCGGCACCGGGGCTTTCTCCACGTGCATGCGGCGCACATTACCCAGGCCGCCGGCGAGCATGATCGGCTTGTGGTAGCCGCGCCGCCGCTGCGGCGGATCCCCGGGCGCCTGCTGCTCGAAGGTGCGGAAGTAGCCGCATATCGCCGGCCGGCCGAATTCGTTGTTGAACGAGGCCGCGCCGATCGGCCCTTCGATCATGATGTCGAGCGCCGCGGCGATGCGCGCCGGCGCCCCGAACGGCCGCTCCCACGGCTGCTCGAAACCGGGAATGCGCAGGTTCGAGACGCAGAAGCCGGTCAGCCCCGCCTTGGGCTTGCCGCCGCGGCCGGTCGCGCCCTCGTCGCGGATCTCCCCGCCCGCGCCGGTCGCCGCTCCCGGGAATGGCGAGATCGCAGTGGGATGATTGTGCGTCTCCACCTTCATGAGGATGTCGATCGGCTCGCGGCTGGCGCGATAGATGCCGCTGGCGGGATCGGGGAACCAGCGCTCGCCCACGCTGCCCTCGACCACCGCCGCATTGTCGCGGTAGGCCGAGAGCACCCCCGCCGGGTGGCGCGCGTGGGTGTAGCGGATCATCTCGAACAGCGTCTGCTGCTGCGGCTCGCCGTCGATGATCCAGTGGGCGTTGAAGATCTTGTGGCGGCAGTGCTCGGAGTTGGCCTGCGCGAACATCATCAGCTCGACGTCGCTCGGGTCGCGTCCCAGACGACGAAAGCTCGCGAGCAGGTAGTCGATCTCCTCCGCCGCCAGCGCCAGGCCGAGCGCGCGGTCGGCCGCCTCGAGCGCGCTGCGTCCGGCCGCGAGCGACACGCGCGCGAACCGGCGCGGCGCGCGGTGCTCGAACAGCCGCACCGCAGCCGCCGCATCGAGCAGCGCATCCTCCGTCATCCGGTCGTGCAGCAGCGCCGCCAGCTGCTGCAGCCGCGCCGCGCCGAGCGCCTCGCGCGCGCGCAGCCGGTAGGCGATGCCGCGCTCGATGCGGCGCACGGCGCTGAGGCCGCAAACCTGCGCGATCTCGCTCGCCTTGCTCGACCAGGGTGAGATGGTGCCGAGACGCGGCACCACCAGCACGCACTCGCCGCTGCCCTCGTCCGGCGCCGCCTGGCGCGGTCCGTAGGTCAGCAGCGCCTCCAGCACCTGCCGCTCGGCTGCGCCGACAGGCCGCGCCAGGTCGATGAAATGCAGGTAACGCGCCGCGACGCTCTCCACGGCCGGATCGCGCGCGCTGAGGCGCTCGAGAAGTTTGGCGATGCGGAACGCGGAGAGTGCGACCGGTCCCGCCAGCTGCAGCACGGACTGCGCGCCGGTCACTTCTTCTCGCCCGGCGGCGTCGAGTAGATGGGCATGGGGAATTGCGCGACGTTGCCGCCGCTTTCCAACACGGTGATCTTGGCCGGGCCGTGCTTCTTCACCTCGTCGATGCGCAGGATCGAGTGCATGGGCAGGAAAGTGCGCTTGACGCCGGAGAACTCGCCCTTGATGCGCTCCTCGCCAGGATCGAGCACCACCGAGGAACGCTCGCCAAACAGCAGCTCCTCGACCTCGATGAAGCCGAACAACTCACCGTGGCTCACCTTGCGGGCGTAGACCTCGTAAACCTTGCCCTGATTCACGAACATAATGCGGAAAATGTGACTGGTTGCCATGGCGGGGGTAAGGGTCGCTGTTACTTTGACGCTGGCATTATATGTCCGGGCGCGCCGGGGAAGCTGCCGCGCCTGCCTGGAACCGAAGCTGCCAGTACGCGTACGATCGGACGGATGACTCCTTTGAGTCGGGGAACCATGCTCAGGCTGCGAATCGTCAGTGACCAGCGGCGTTCGCTCGCCGAGCGCAGCAGCGCGATCTTCTCGGTGGAAGGCGGCACCATCGGCCGCTCCGCCGACAACGACTGGGTGCTGCCCGATCCGCTGCGCTACGTGTCCGCGCATCACGCCCGCGTGCTGTTCCGTGAAGGCCATTTCTATCTGCAGGACGTGAGCACCAACGGCGTGTACGTCAACGACGACATGGAGCCGCTCGCCAAGCGCGGCTCGGGCGGCTATCGCCTCGCCAACGGCGACGTGCTGCGCATGGGCGACTACCACATCGTCGCCGCCCTCGAGCAGCCGCAGCAGCCGCCGGACAGCGCGTCCGCGGCCGTGCCCACCAGTATCCACGCGCTGCACACGCTCGGGCGCGCTACCGAGCTCGACATCGGTGCGCCGCTCAACGTCGAGGAACTGCTGGTGCCGGTGATCGACCTGGATCCGGTACTGCCGGTCAGCGCCTACGGCCAGACGGTGAACTCCGGCCGTGTGCAGGCGCTGGCGCAGCCGGCGCAGTCGGCGCACGCGCTCGGCTCGTCGCTGGCGCGCCTGGCCGAGATCGTGGGCCGCGAGCCGAAAAACGGCGGCGCACTGGCACTCGAGGACATGCACACCGGGCTCGATGCCTTCTGCCGCGGCGCGGGCATCGAGTCCGAACAGCTGCCCGCGGACGCGCAGACGCGGCTGCTGCACCTCGCGGGCCGGCTGTTCCGCGAAGCGCTGGTGGGCTTCAAGGAGCTGGAGCGCAATCGCAACGAGACCCGCAACCGCTACCGCATCGAGTTGCCGCCGCCCGAGCACGATGATCCGCGGCCGTCGCTCGCCAACTCGCGGGTGGAGGATCTGCTGGTGGCGCTGTTCGTGCAGCACGAGGGCCGCCAGCTCGACTCGGTGCAGTGGCTGCGCGAGGCGATCGGCGATGCCAAGCTGCACGAGAACGCCACTGCGCAGGCCACGCGCGCCGCCTTCGTCGAGTTCCTCGACCGGCTCGATCCGGCCGAGCTCGAAGCCCGCTTCGAGCGCGCCGCGCGGCGCGGCAAGGCGCGCTCCGCCGACAAGGCGCAGTACTGGGAGCTGTTCACTACCTTCTATCGCAATCTCATCGAGATGCCGGTGGATCATCTGCCCCACACGTTCGTCGAGGCGTTCGCCGCCGCCTACCGCGAAGCGATGAAGAAACCACCGGGGTGAGCCTGACACCCGCGCCCGCGGCGGCCTGCGGGACGTGCCGCACAGCGCGCGCGGCCACCCTACCGCGCCGCGCAACACTGCGGCTATAGTGCGCTCGGCCGTCCGGCGGGTCGTGTGCGCAGCATGGAGGCTTGAAGTGGTGAGGTGGCGGAGAGGGTGGGATTCGAACCCACGTGCCGGTATTACCCGACCATCCGATTTCGAGTCGGCGCCGTTATGACCGCTTCGGTACCTCTCCAGTGGTCGGCCTCATTTTTGGGGGCGGCCATTCTAGCGGAAAGCCGTGCGGTGAGAGGAGCTTCGTGCGCGCATTCACTCGCGCTGCTGCGCTCAGCCTGCTGGCAGTGACCGGCGCCTGCGGCCAGCCCGCGCCTGCGGCACTCGACCAGCTGCGCGCCCGCGGCACGTTGCGGGTGGTCACACTCAACCTGCCGACCTGCTATTACCTCGGCGCGCAGAGTACCGAGGGGCTGGAGTACGAGCTGGCCAGCGCCTACGCGGCGCGGCTGCGCGTGAAGCTCAGCATGTACACCGTCGCCGACGAACGCGCCATGCGGGCGGAGCTCGCCGCCGGGCGCGCGGACATCGCCGCGGCCTCGCTCACCAACACCGCCGAGTGGAGCCGCGTCGGCGACGCCGCGGCTCCGTACGCGCACATCCCGCAGCTGGTGGTCTACCCGCGCAGCGGCGTGCGCCCGCGCGACACGCTGCAGCTCGAAGCGGCGCGCATCGCGGTGCGCGCCGGCAGCGCCCAGGAGCGCATCCTGCAGCGTCTGAAGGGCACCGTCGCCCCGGCGCTGCAGTGGGAGGAGACCGCGCCCAGCTCGGCGGACCCGGTGGAGGACGTCGACTCCGGCGAGGCGCAGTACGCCATCACCGACGCGCGCGAATTCTCCTTCGCCCATCACCTCTACCCGAACGTGCTGGAGGGATTCGCGCTGCCCGAAGAGCGGCCGGTGCAGTGGATCGTGCGCCGCGCTGCGCCCGATCTGCTGGCGAGCATCGACGCGTTCTTCCGCGACCTCGCCGCTTCCGGGCGCCTGGCGCAGATGCTGCAGGACTCCTCCGGCGATACCCGGCGCTTCGCCTACGAGGAATCGCGCGAGTTTCAGACGAACGTCGCCGACCGCTTGCCGCGCTATCGCTCATGGTTCGAGGCGGCGGCGTCCCAGTGGAGTCTCGACTGGCGCCTGCTCGCGGCGGTTGGCTACCAGGAGTCGAAGTGGGACGCGCACGCGCAGTCCAGCGAAGGCGCGCTCGGGGTGATGATGCTGACGGCGGACACCGCCCAGGCGATGGGCATCCGTGACCGCGGCAACCCCGAGCAGAGCATCTTCGCCGGTGCGCATTATCTGGCGCAGGTGCGCGACATGATCCCCGAGCGCATTGCCGAGCCGGACCGCACCTGGCTCACCGTCGCCGCCTACAACGTCGGCTTCGGGCATCTCGAGGATGCACGCATCATCACGCAGGCGCTCGGCAAGAATCCCGACTCCTGGGCCGAGGTCCGCGAGCGGCTGCCGCTGCTCGCCCAGGAGCGCTGGTACACGCGTGCGCGGCGCGGCTATGCCCGCGGTTGGGAGCCCGTGCAGTTCGTCGACCGTATCCAGCGCTTTCTCACGCTGCTCGAATGGCAGCCAGGCGACGGCGGCTCCGTGCCGACCACGCCCGGCACGCTGTCGGTGGGTCCGGCGGCCACGCCCGCCGGCGCGACGGACGTCCACGCTTCGCCGCTGCCTGCGCCGCCGCCGGCGGCCACGCCTGCCGTCACGCGCGCGGCCACACCCGGGGCCTGAACCCGCCCGCGGCGTTTATGGCTCGCGGGCTGTGCACGGGCGGCCGGCGCCGTGCGCTCAGGTACGCCGCCGCGCGAAGAACTCCTGCAGCAGACGCGTGCAATCCTCCAACAGCACCCCGCCGAATACCTCGACGCGGTGATTGAGGTTCGGCAGTGCGAACACGTTGGTGATGCTGCCGGCCCCGCCCGCGCGCGGATCCCAGGCGCCGAACACCAGCCGCCGCACGCGCGCGTGCACCAGGGCCGAAGCGCACATCACGCACGGCTCGAGCGTCACGTAGAGCGTCGTGCCGCTGAGGCGGTAGGTGCGGCGCGCCTGGCCCGCCGCGCGCAACGCGCGCACCTCGGCGTGCGCGGTCGGATCGTGACTGGCGATCGGCGCGTTGCCCGCGGCCGCCAGGATGGCATCGTCCGCTACCAGCACGGCGCCGACCGGCACCTCACCGCTCGCCGCCGCCGCCGCCGCCTGCTCGAGCGCTGCGCGCATGAAGGCGGCATCACGGCCGGGGTCAAGCGCCACGCTCACGGGGCTGCGGGTGCGGGCGGCGGCAGGAATAGCGCCGGATCGACGAAATCAGCGTTCAGCGCCACGCCAAAGTGCAGGTGCGGCCCGGTGACCCTGCCGGTCGCGCCGACCTTGCCGATCACCGTCCCGGCCGGCACCCGCTGTCCGCGGCTCACGCCGATGGCACTCAGGTGGCAGTACATGGTGATGAGGCCGCTGCCATGATCGAGGATCACGGTGTTGCCGTTGAAGAAGTAGTTGCCGGTATCGACGACGCGGCCGTCGGCGGCCGCGCGGATGGGAGTGCCGACACCCGCGGCGATATCCATGCCGCTGTGGGGACTGCGCGGCTCGTTGTTGAACACCCGGCGCAGCCCGAAGGAGCTCGAGCGCACCCCCGGCACCGGCGCCAGCAGCCGCAGGGCCGCCGGTGGCGTTTCCGTATAGGTTGCGTACGCCCGCCGCAGGCGCGGTTGCTCGCGATTGACGCGCGCCAGGTCCTGCGCCGACAGGTCCACCTGCCGCGGCGCCACCGTGAGTCGCTGCACGGTGTACTGCTTGTCGGTAATTTCGAAGCCGATCACGCTGCCCGACTGCGTGCCGTCGTGCACGCGCACTTCCGCGTGACCCGGCGGCTGCGACAGCGGAATGCCGACCACCGCCAGCCACTGGTCGGCGCTGCGCAGCACCAGCACGCGATGCTCGGCAAACGTCACCACGGGAGCGCGGCTCGCCGGGGCCTCGATGGCCAGCAGCGCCACCCCGCCCGGGACGCGCTCCTCCTCCGGCAGCGCGGGCGCTGCGGACGGCGCCGGCTGCGCTGCCGGCGGCTGCGCTGCGGCGAGCGGCATCGCGGCAGCGCACAGAGTCAGCGCCAGGCAGGCGGCGGCCCGGCTCATTTGCGACCGGTCACGCGCGCGGTGAGGGTGCCGCGGGCGAGGCGCGCCTCGATGAGCTCGCCGCTCGCCACGGCAGCGGCGTCGGTCAGCAGCGCACCGTCCGCGACGGTGACGATCGCGAAGCCGCGGGAGAGCGTGGCGAGCGGGCTCACGGCATTGAGCGCGCGCGCGGCGAGATCGAAGCGATGACGCGTCAGCGCCAGGCGCTGCGCGAGCGTGCGCACCAGCCGTGCATGCACAGCGGCGTGCAGCGCCTGCTGGCGCTGCAGCAGCTGCCGCGCGCCGTGGCGCTCGAGACGCTCGCGGCAGTGCAGGAGCTGCACCGCGTCACGCCGCAGTCCGCTGTGCGCCGCCGCCGCCAGGCGCTGCGCCAGGTCGTCGAGCCGCTGCAGCTGCTGCTGCAGCCGTGCGCCCGGATGCGCCAGCTGCAGCCGCCGGGCGAGCGCGCGGGTGCCCGTGTCCCCGACGCGCAGCTCGCGCCGCATGCCCGCGGCCAGGCGCTGCGCGGCGCGCCTGAGCGTCTCGAGGCAGGCCACGCCGTCGGGGACCACCAGCTCGGCGGCCGCGGACGGCGTCGGTGCGCGCGCATCGGCCACGAAATCCGCGATGGTGAAGTCGATCTCGTGTCCGACCCCGGACACCACCGGCAGCCGGCAGGCGTGAATGGCGCGCGCCACGCGCTCATCGTTGAACGCCCACAGGTCCTCCAGCGACCCGCCGCCGCGCGCCAGGATCAGCACGTCACATTCGGCACGCGCGGCGGCGGTCGCGAGCGCCGCCACCAGCGCCGGCGCCGCCGCGCCCCCCTGCACCGCGCTCGGGTAGATCACCACCGCGGCGGCGGGATAGCGGCGCGCGAGGATGTGCAGGATGTCGCGGAGCGCCGCCCCGCTCGGCGAGGTGATCACGCCCACGCGGCGCGGAAAGCGCGGCAGGGCGCGCTTGCGCTCGGGGGCGAACAGGCCCTCGGCGGCCAGGCGGTTCTTCAGGCGCTCGAACTCGCGGCGCAGCGCGCCGTCGCCGGCCTCCTCGAGGTGCTCGACGAGCAGCTGGTACTCGCCGCGCGCCTCGTACACGCTGATGCGGCCGCGCACCAGCACCTGGGAGCCGGCGCGCGGCGTGAAGCCCACGAGCGCATTCTTCAGGCGGAACATGGCGCAGCGCAGCTGCGCGTCCCGGTCCTTGAGCGAGAAGTACCAGTGGCCGGAGGCGGGCTGCGAGAAGTTCGACAGCTCACCCTCCACCCACACCACTCCCAGCCCGCGCTCGAGCAGTACCCGCACTTCCCGGTTCAGCCGCGAGACGCTGTAGACGTTCCGGGCCGATGCCGCTGCCATGCCGTTTTCGTGAGGCGTAGACATAAACTTGAACCTTAACATGAGGTTTACCGCGGCGGGCCGAGCGCATACAATTACGCATGCGCATCCTCGAAGAAGCCCTCACTTTCGACGACGTTCTGCTCGTCCCGGCCTATTCTGAAATTCTGCCGCGCGAGGTCGACCTCGCCACCCACGTCACGCGGCGCATCCGCCTCAACGTGCCGCTGATGTCCGCCGCCATGGACACCGTTACCGAAGCGCGCCTGGCGATCACCATCGCCCAGGAGGGTGGGATCGGCATCATCCACAAGAGCATGACCATCGAGGCGCAGGCGCGCGAGGTCGGGCGCGTGAAGAAGTTCGAGAGCGGCGTGATCAAGGATCCGATCACGGTCTCTCCCAACATGTCCATCCGCGAGGTGCTCGACCTCACCCGCGGGCGCGGCATCTCGGGCGTGCCAGTGGTGGTGGGCCGCAAGGCGGTAGGGATCGTCACGCACCGCGACCTGCGCTTCGAGGAGCGGCTGGAAGCGCCGGTCTCCTCCGTCATGACCCCGCAGGAGCGCCTGGTGACGGTGCGCGAGGACGCCCCCAAGGAAGAAGTGCTGGCACTGTTGCACAAGCACCGCATCGAGAAGCTGCTGGTGGTGAACGGCGCGCACGAGCTGGTGGGCATGATCACGGTGAAGGATTTCCAGAAGGCCAAGGAGTTCCCGCGCGCCTGCAAGGACGACGGCGGCCGGCTGCGCGTCGGGGCGGCGGTGGGCACGACCCCCGATACGCTCGACCGCGTGGCCGCGCTGCGCGAAGCCGGCGTCGACCTGGTGGTGGTGGACACCGCCCACGGGCATTCGAAGGGCGTGGTCGAGACGGTGAAGCGCATCAAGGCCAGGTGGTCCGACAGCCAGGTGATCGCCGGCAACATCGCCACGGCGGAGGCTGCGCGCGTGCTGGTCGACGCGGGCGCCGATGCGGTGAAAGTCGGCATCGGTCCCGGCTCGATCTGTACCACGCGTATCGTGGCCGGTGTCGGGGTACCGCAGATCTCCGCGGTCGCCAACGTCGCGGCGGAGCTCAAGGATACCGACGTGGCGCTGATCTCCGACGGCGGCATCCGCTTCTCCGGGGACATCGCCAAGGCGCTGGCGGCGGGCGCCCACGCGGTGATGATCGGCGGACTGTTCGCCGGCACCGAGGAATCTCCGGGCGAGGTCGAGCTGTACCAGGGCGCCTCTTACAAGTCCTATCGCGGCATGGGGTCGCTTGGCGCCATGGCCGGACGGCACGGCTCCTCCGACCGCTATTTTCAGGACGCCGCCAGCGAGCTCGAAAAGCTCGTGCCCGAGGGCGTCGAGGGGCGCGTGCCGTACAAGGGCAGCGTGGTTACGATCCTGCACCAGCTCGCGGGCGGTCTGCGTGCCGCCATGGGTTACACCGGCAGCCGCAACATCACCGACCTGCGCACCCGGCCGGTGTTCGTACGCATCACTTCGGCGGGCGTGCGCGAAAGTCACGTGCACGATGTCAGCATCACCAAGGAAGCACCCAACTACCGGGTGTCCTGAAGAGCGGATGGCGAGCGTTCCACGTCCCGCGCCCGGCGCGTCCGCGCAACTCGCGGCGCGGCGCGACATCCACGCCCATCGCATCCTCATCCTCGACTTCGGCGCGCAGTACACCCAGCTCATTGCGCGCCGCGTGCGCGAGCTCGGCGTGTATTGCGAGATCCATCCCTGGGACATGGGCGATGCGGCGGTGCGCGCCTTCGGTCCGCGCGGGGTCATCCTGTCCGGCGGACCTGAATCGGTCACGCAGTCCGGGGCGCCGCACGCACCGCCGGCGGTGTTCGAGCTCGGCGTGCCGGTGCTCGGCATCTGCTACGGCATGCAGACCATGGCGCAGCAGCTCGGCGGCAGTGTCGCCCCCTCGAGCGAGCGCGAGTTCGGTTACGCCGAGGTCACCGTCACCGCCGCGACCAGCCTGCTCGATCACCTGGCGGACCGGCGCAACGCCGCCGGCGGCGCGGTGCTCGACGTGTGGATGAGCCACGCCGACCGCGTGGCGGCCCTGCCGCCGGGGTTCGTAGTCACCGCCACCACCGGCAGCATCCCGTTCGCCGCGATGAGCGACGAGCGCCGGCGCTTCTACGGCGTGCAGTTCCACCCCGAGGTGACGCACACCACCCAGGGCGCACGGCTGCTGGAGCGGTTCGTGCGCGAGATCTGCGCCTGCGATGCGCTGTGGAGCACCGGCAATATCATCGACGATGCGGTGGCACGCGTGCGCGCCGAGGTCGGCACAGGCAAGGTGCTGCTCGGGCTCTCGGGCGGGGTCGACTCCTCGGTGGTGGCCGCGCTGCTGCACCGGGCCATCGGCGCCCAGCTCACCTGCGTGTTCGTCGACCACGGGCTGCTGCGCCTCGATGAGGCGCAGCAGGTCATGAGCACCTTCGCGCAACACCTCGGCGTACACGTGATCCGCGTGGATGCGGAGGCGCGCTTCCTGGGAGCGCTCGCCGGCAGCAGCGATCCGGAGGTCAAGCGCAAGATCATCGGCCGCACCTTCATCGAGGTGTTTGATGAGGAAGCCCGCAAGCTCACCGGCGTGCAGTTCCTGGCGCAGGGAACCATCTACCCGGACGTGATCGAGTCGGCCGGCGCACGCACCGGCAAGGCGCACGTCATCAAGTCGCACCACAACGTCGGCGGCCTGCCGGAGCGCATGCATCTAAAGCTCATCGAGCCGCTGCGCGAGCTGTTCAAGGATGAGGTGCGCCGGCTCGGCACCGAGCTGGGACTGCCGCGCGAGCTCACCCACCGCCATCCGTTCCCGGGGCCGGGACTTGCGGTGCGCATCCTCGGCGAAGTGCACAAGGAGTATGCCGACATCCTGCGGCGCGCCGACGCCATCTTCATCGAAGAGCTGCGTGCTCATGAGCTCTACGAGCGCACTGCGCAGGCGTTCGCGGTATTCCTGCCGGTGCGCTCGGTCGGCGTGATGGGCGACGTGCGCCGCTACGACTACGTGATCGCGCTGCGCGCGGTGGAGACGGTGGACTTCATGACCGCGCAGTGGGCGCGGCTGCCCTATGAGTTCCTGGAGCACGTCTCGCGGCGCATCGTCAACGAGGTGGCCGGCATCTCGCGCGTCGTCTACGACATCTCGGGCAAGCCGCCGGCGACGATCGAGTGGGAGTAGGCCACGGCCAATCGCGACGCGCGCGAAGTCTACGCTAATGTGCCGGGTTGCCATTGTCCGGCCCGAGCGTCGCGACGCTTGCCCGGCCGCGCACTTGCCCGTGGTCACACCCCTGGCCAGCAAAGACCTTTTACCGTTTTTGTACCACGAGGATTAGATTCCTCTATTAGAATTCCTCTGGAAATACGCAGCGGGAGAAACGCGCATCACTTCCCGGCGAAGTTTTCTGCAGACGACCGGCGTGCTGACCGTCGGCATGGCCGGCGCATCGCGGACATCCGCCGCGGCCGCCGCCACCGCAATGGCCGCAAGTTACGCTGGCCCGCACGAGATGCCGACCCATGTCACCTTGCTGTCCATGCGCAATGCCGATGGCTCGGAAACCCTCGGGGTAAAGCTCGGCGACGCTGCGGTCATCGACGTGCGCCAGGCTCGCCAGTTGCTCGGCATGGCCGCTCCGCTGACACTCGAGGAGTTGCTCAAGGAAGGCAACGCCAGCGGACTCAACAAGCTGATCGCTGCCGCGCAGAGCTCGCGCCGGGCCAGTGCTGCCATGGTGAAGGAATCGTCTATCACCTTCGGCAGACTGTTTACGCATCCGGGCAAGATCGTGTGTATCGGCCTGAACTACCGCGCGCATGTCCAGGAAACCGACATGAAGCTGCCGAGCGTGCCGATCCTCTTCAACAAGTACAACAACGCGCTCGCGGCGCACAACTGCACGATCCAGCTACCACCCCGGGACGTGGCCTACAAGTTCGACTACGAGACCGAGATGCTGATCGTCATCGGCAAGCAGGCCCGCAACGTATCTGAAGCCGAGGCGCTGAGCTATGTTGCCGGCTATTGCACCGCTCACGACTTTTCCGCCCGCGATCTGCAGCTGGAAACTCCAAGCGTGCAATGGATGATCGGCAAGACCCTGGATAATTTCGGCCCCATCGGCCCGTATTTTGTCTCGGCGGACCTGGTCGGCGACCCCAACAACCTGAAGATCGAGACTCACGTGAATGGCGAGGAGCGCCAATCCTCCAATACCAGCTTCATGATCTTCAACCCGCAGAAGCTGATCGCCTACATCACCCGCATGTGGACACTCGAGCCCGGTGACATCATCTGGTCGGGGACCCCCCAGGGCGTCATTCTCGGCTACCCCAAGGACAAGCAGGTGTGGCTGAAGCCCGGCGATGAAATCGTGAGTACGATCGAGAAGCTCGGCTCGCTCAAGTTCAGGCTGGCATAGCGGCGCACCTGCGGCCCGCCGTGTAGGGCCGCGCTCGGATTCCTCATCGCGCTGGCCCGGCCGCCTTCCGTCCACGCCTGAGCGGCCTGATGCGCTGACGGTGGTCCGATCAGCGCGCCGTCGCGTCAGGCCTGCGCCTTGCGTTGGGAGTCAGTCGTCCTTCGACACCGGGGACATAGCCACTCGCTGCAGGAATGCGCGATAGCGAGGGTCGGCGGATATCGATGCCAGCAACGGGTCGCGGCGGGTCCAGAGGATCCCCGGGTCGTGCGCGGTGCGGGCCCGCTCGAGCCACTCGAGGCTCTTATCGCGCTCAGCGAAGAACGCAAAAGTCTCCGCGACCTGGAATTCCGAGCCCGCGGAGTGCTCGACGAGCACCGCCAATGCCACGCGCGCTTGCGGGTTGCGGTGGGTCACGAGGTAGCCGATCGGCAGTCCGAAGGCGCGCCAGTAAGGATCCGCCTCCGCCTCGAATGCGGCCAACGCCGCCTGCGGGTCGCCCAGCTGCAGCAGGGCGCGCCCCAGCTCGTAATGCAGACCGGGAAACTGCGCGTTGAGCTCGAGGGCGTGCCGCAACACAGCGGCAGATTCCGCCGGACGACGCGCGTAGTGCAGTGCACGGCCGAGATACTTGACATGCAGCAGATTGAGCGGATCGCCGTCGACCGCGCGCCGGAAGTGCGTCAGCGCATCACTCATGCGGCCGGTGGCCATAGTCAGAAAACCCAGAGCCTCCTGCGCCTGCACATTGTTCGGATCGAGCGCCACCCCCTTCGTCAGCGCCTGCGCAGCCGCCTGCCACTCGAGGTACTGCAAGTGAGCGGTTGCCAGCATGACGTAGGGTTCAGGAAACCGCGGATCGATCGCGATCGCGCGCGTTGCCGCAGCCACAACCTTCTCGAAGCCCGCACCGGTCGGCTCGAGGCCCTGCGCTATCCGGCGCACATGGCAGAAAGCGAGCCAGGCCCAGCCCGGAGCGTAGCTCGGCTCGAGCGCGAGCGCCTGCTGATAAAGAGCTACGGCCCGATCGAGATCCTCCACCGTGTCACGGTCGGTCAGGTAACGCGCCCGCAGATACAGGTTGTGAGCCTCGGTGCCGATGGTCTGCTGCGGCGCCACTACGCCGGACCCGAGCAGCGTGATCCTGAGCTGCTCGACTACGGCTCGGGCGATGTCGTCCTGCACCGCGAAAATGTCGCGCACGTCGCGATCATAGGTCTGCGACCAGAGGTGAAAGCCATTGTCGGCCCGCACCAGTTGCGCGGTGATGCGCAGGTGCTCGCCGGACTTGCGCACGCTCCCCTCGAGCACGTGGCTGACGCCGAGCGTGCGTGCGATCTCGCCGATCGTCGTCGCCTTGCCCTTGAACGAGAACGACGAGGTGCGCGCCGGGACGCGCAGGTTCGGAACCCGGGTCAGCGCATCGATCAGTTCCTCGGCCAGGCCGTCGGAGAAGTACTCCTGGTCATGCTTCTCGCTCATGTCCGCGAATGGCAGCACGGCGATGGATTTCTCGGCGCCGGCGGTTGCGCCGCCCACCGCTGCCGGCCCGCGCGCCGCGGGCCGGGCGGTGAACATCCGCCAGGGCTGCCACACCAGGAGCGCCGCCAGCAGGCCAGCCGCCACTGCGATCATGACGATCAGCCGCGCTCGCGTCGGCGCAGGGGCTCTGCGCGTCGGGGGCGCCGGCGGCGCTGCCCCAGGCGGCACGGGACCCGCCACGGCCGGCATCCCGAGAAGAGTCGCAATACGCTCGCAGAAGGCGGGCGGGATCTGGGGCGTGCGAAGCCGCGTCCATTGCACTCGCTGGAACGAGTCAGGCACGTCCGCGCCGGTATCCGGGGTTGCGTCCACGCATACCGGCACGATGAAGCTCTTGTTGCGGGCGATCATCTGCGAGCGCTGGTCGGCGAGCCCCCACTCGAGACGAAAGTAACCCTCCGGCCGCGACGCAGTGTTGGCGGAAATAATCGGCACGAACAGTGCGCAGTCCCGGATCTGCTGGCGGATCTTCTGGTCCCACGCATCGCCGCCGCGCAACTCGCTCTGATCGAACCACACCTCGACGCCGGCGGCGCGTAGCGCGGCACAAATGCGCCGCGCCGCCTCGGCATCCTGAGAGGCGTAGCTCAGGAACACGGCGGGTGAAGTCTGACCTAACACAGCGTCGCGGGCTGACCGGGGGACGCGACGCCCTGTGAATCGGCCGATCTCATCTCAGCGGCCTCGCGGAGCCCGCCGGTCCGCCGCGAGCGGCGCCGTAAAGATCGAGGCCAGGCGCCAGCCGGACGACGTCCTTACGAACACCCCGCCCCAGCTGACCGGGACGGTGGCGGGATCCGCACCCGCTCGGCCCTGCGTGAGCAACAGCGGCGTCACCAACACAGCAGTATCCGCCGCCAGGCTCGCGACGCGCAGCTCCCGCAGTTGCGGCTCCAGTTTCCACGTGCCTTTCCACTGCTGCTCGAACGTTGCCACCGCCTCCCTGGATCCCCACACCGGGTTGCCGCCGTACGGCGTCCACACGAAGTCCGGCGAATCCAGCAGCACCGCGGCTACCGCGGCGCGGTCGTGAGCGTTCTGTCCGGCGATGAAACGCGAATACACGGCCATGATCTCCCACTGCACGGCGCTGTCGGCGGCGGCGGGTACAGCCACAGGGGCAGGTGCAGGTGCAGCTGCCGCCACAGACGCAGGTGCAGTCGCGGCGGCCGGTGGAACCGCGGCGGGCGCAGCTACAGCCGCCGGCGCCGCAGCGGGCTGCGCCGGCGCCGCCGGGACAGCAGAGCTGGCGGCTGGCGTGCGCGCGATGTTGGCGGGCACCAGGTAGCCGGTGGTGACGAGCAGGCCCTTCTGCTCGGCGTCCGCGCAGCTCAGCGGGCTGACCGCGACGCCCTTGATCCCGGTCATGCCGTCGCGTCGCGGCACCGTCTCGCCCGCGACCGCATTCGGCGTGCTCTTCCCGGTCTTCGGCTCGACCAGGCAGTAATAGCGATGCGTGTCGGGCGCGGAGCCGGTGTCGAAGTGCCCGCGCACCACTTCGCGATCGAAGTCCTCCTTGAACGCCTGCGTGAAGGTGGAGAGAAAACCTCCCCTGACCTCCGACACCTGGCCGGGCGTCGAGTCCGCCGCGGGGGCAGCGGCGATGGTGCCCGGAGGATCAGCCCATGCGCCGTCGGGCGCTGCCGCAAGCAGCAGCAGACTTCCGGCAATCTGCAGCGCGCATCGCGAAATTCGATTCATCGCCGATCTCCCTCGCGTTGGCGCGACCGGTTCGGTACCACGCTGCCCCATTGTACTGTGAGCCCCTCGACACCGACCGGCAGACACGCCATGCGCACCGCGACCGGGGCACAACGCACGCCGGCAATCGTGCGCCGTCTGTTGGCGTGGTCGCCCGCACTGTGGGGGGTAACGGCAACTGCCGCCGTGTCGGCGGACGAGCTGTACTTCCCGACCAAAGGCTGGTCCGGGCTCACGCTACGCACGTTCGATCTCGCGAAGCACCAGTGGTCGAACGGCCGGCCTGGACCGCGGATTTCGTGCGCGCCGACACTGCGGCGACCTGCAGCGGCGGCCGGCCGCGGCGTTAGCGAATGCCCACCTGCCCGCGCACCGCGTCCACCAGGCGCTGCGGGTCGTAGCCGAGCCCGTCCTTGAAGACCAGCTCGACGTTCTCCATGTCGGCAATGTGCGCGGCCGGGTCGCCGTGCACCAGTATCAGGTCGGCGCGCTTGCCGGCGGCCACGGTGCCGATCTCGCGCTCGCGGCCGAGGAAGCGCGCGCCATTCTGCGTGCCGATCTGGAGCGCCTGCACGGGCGTGAAGCCCGCCTCCACCAGCAGCTCGATCTCGCGCTGATCGCCGAAGCCCGGCAGCACCCCGCCGGCCCCGGTCGGATCGGGCCCGGCGAGCAACAGTCCGCCGGCGCTCGCAAAGGCGCGCTCGAAATCCATCTCGGTGCGAAACAACTTCGCCGCGGAGGTGTTAGCCGGATCGAGTTGCGCCCGGTAAGTAAGGTAGTTGTCGCGTGCGCTGTTGGACATCGCATCGAGCGCGCGGCGCTGCGCCGGCGCGCGGCCCGGAACCGTCAGCTCGAAGACCGGCAATGTCGAGGTCACCGCGACGTGATGATCGACGAGCGCGCGAATCAGGCGGGCAACCTCGGCATCACCGGGCTGCCGCCCCAGCCACGATCCGGTGAGCGCATCGCCACTCGGGCACTGATCGGGCTGGCGGCCGCCGACGAACTCGCTGTCGGTGTACACCGGTCCATGCTCGAGGTCGTCGATGCCGGCCGCGATCGCCTCCGGCCAGCTTACCGAGCACAGGTGCGCGGTCAGTTTCAGACCGTGGCGGTGCGCGGCGCTGATCGCCGCCGCAAGCTCGGCGCGCGTGATGTTCATGTAGGCCTTGAAGGAGGTCATTCCGGTGGCGGCCCAGTAGTCTACGAAGCGCCCCGCCTCCGCCGCACCCGACAGCTCGTGCATCTGCGCGAAAAAGGTGCCGCGGCCTTCCAGGTAGGGTGCGGTCAGGTCCAGGTGCGGCCCCGGCATCGCGCCCGACTCGATGCGCGCGCGCACCTTGAGGTCGGTGTAAGGCTCGATGCTGCCGGTGGTGCGCAGCGTCGTCACTCCGGCGGCCAGATACAGCCGCGGCCCCGAATAGGCAATCTCGTTCACCACGAAGCCCGGCTCGATGCCGCCCGGTGAATTGCGCTGCGTGTCGCGCGACGCGGTGTAGAAAAGATGATCGTGCATCCCCACCAGCCCGGGGAGCACGGCATCCCCGGCGGCCTCGCGCAGCAGCGCACCGTCCGGCACCGGCGTGCTGGCCGCCGGACCCACGGCGGCAATCCTGCCGTCGGCGATGATCAGTGTTTGATCCGCAAGTGGCGCCGCCCCGGTGCCGTCGATGACCTCGACGTGCCGCAAGGCGATCAGCGGTGCGCGCAGCGCCACGTAGGCGGCGCTGTCCGGCGGCGCGGCGGCGGCGCCGGCCGAGGCGAGTAACGCCAACACTGAAGGCCCCGCCCGTCGCGACATCCTGCCCATGAGTGCCCACCACTTGGCGCCGCCCGCGGCAGCTGCGCATGCCACCATATCAGCGTCCACGGTGCAACGGCGCGCGCGCTGCCCGGCGTGCGCCCCGCCGGTACAGGGCTATGCCGGCGAGGTTGAGCGCCAGCGCCGTGACAGCGCCCATAAGGGCGACCCCCGTGACGTCACGCACGTCGACGATCGGCAGCAGCGCGCAGCCTATGGCGATCAGCGTTATCAGCACGCCGCAGACGCAGCCGGCGCGCACCAGCAGGTGCGGTGGCGCGCCGCAGCGCCGGCCGGCGGCGAGCGGCACGGCGAACATGAGCAGGTAGTTGACTCCGTAACAGACGTTGGCGCTGGTGGCGATCACCTGAAACGCCTCCTGGGCGTGCACGCCGGCCGAGGCGAGCAGCGCCGCGATCACTGCGAGCGCCACGATTACCGCCAGCGAACGCGTCGGCGTGCGATAGTGCGGATGCAGCCGCGTGAACCAGGCGGGCAACAGGTGATCCCAGGCGGCGACCAGAGGAAGGCGGCTGGTTTCCGCAACGATCAGGGCAAACTGCGCCACGGTGGCGAGCGCCAGAGCAAGGATCGCAGAGCGCCCGAGGAGCGCGCCGAGGCCCTGGCTGCTCACGCTGCGGCCGGAGTCGAAGGCCGCGGCCAGCGCCTGGGGGATCGGGGCGGTGAGATCGATCCGCTCCGCCGCGGTGTAGCTGAGCATCGCTGCGGTCGTCAGGATATAGATGAGCGCAATGCCCGGCGCGGCGATCCAGGCCGAGCGCAGGATCGTGCGCTCGGCGTGGCGCGTTTCCCCGGCAAACACCGCGACCTGCTCGAGACCGGTGAGTCCGTTGAAGGCGAGCTTGCCGAACAGGTTGACGGTGACCAGCGTCAGCGCGGGAAGGCCCAGCGAGAACGCCGCCTGGGGAGCGACGTGCGGATGCGCCGCGCTCGCCCCGGGATGGAAGAAAAGCAGGCCCACCAGCAGCGCCGTCACCAGCAGCGTCACCGTCGTGCCGAACCACGCCAGCCAGCGCCCGATTCCGAGACCTACGATGTTGACCAGCAGGATCAGGGTGAAGCACACCAGGTTCGCCACGGCGATGCAGCGGCTGTCGTCGGCCATCCAGGCCGCCGCGGGCCCGAGCGCATAAGCGAGGCTGGCCGCGGTGTTGACGCCGAGACTCGCACAGATCAGCAGTGCCCACAGTCCGAAATTCCAGGCGCTGAGGAAGCCCGCGAACGGCCCGAGCGCGTGCCGGGTCCACTGGTACACGCCGCCCTCCTGCGGCCAGATGCGGCTGCAGTAATGCACCACACCCGCCACCGGAAGAAAAAGAAACAGTACCGCGAGCAGCCACAGCGCGACGTGCGTCGGCCCCTGGCGGGCCGCAATGCCCGCCCAGGTGGGACCCACCACCAGCAGTACCTGCATGAAAACCAGGTCGGGCAGGCCCAGTTCCCTGCGCAATCGATGACTGCCGGCTGCGACCTCCTCCACGGCCAACATCATAGAGAGCGCCCACCCGCGCCGGTACTGTCGCGGTAAGATGCCGCGCCAGCCGCTCAGGCCCGCATATGACACCCGAAGAAAGCCACCACGAGATCCGCAAGACCGGGCATCGCTGGATCGACATCAGCGTCGCGGCCTGCGCGCTCACCGTGTCGATCACCTCGCTATTCGTCGCGATCCGCCATGGACATTCCATGGATCGCATGGCCGAGGCGAACGCCAGGCTGGTGCAGGCGAATTCCTGGCCGCTGCTGCAGCGCTACCAATCGGACGTGGGCGCGCAGGGCACGCGGGTGTTTTCGCTCGACGTAGTCAACAACGGCGTCGGCCCCGCGAAGGTCGAGTCGCTCGAGGTATCGTGGAAGGGACACCCGGTGCGCAACCCGCGCGAACTGCTCGAGCTGTGTTGCCTCAAGGGCAAGGCGGCGGACGGCAAGCCGCCCTTCGAGAGCAGCGGACTGATGGGCTCGGTGCTGCGCGCCGGGGAGGTGCGCCCCATCATAGAGTTTCCCGAGGATCCCGAGCACCAGCAGCTGCGCGACGGGCTGAACATCTCGCTGCGGGACATCTCGTGGAGCGCCTGCTACTGCTCGGTGTTCGATGAATGCTGGCTTAGCGACCTGCAGACGCTGCACCCTCCCACGGTCAGGGAATGCCCGATGCCGAAGGTCCCCTTCGGCGGCTGAGCGGCCGTCGCCGATTCGCGACGCAGGACGGAGCGTCCGCGCGTGTAAACGGCGACGCCTTGTGCGCGTTGGCTCACCTCTGGTGCAATGCCGGTGGGAGGGTGCCGTGACGCGCTATCGGGCCTGCTTCGGGATTGCCGTCTGCTGGGGAGTGCTCTCGGTCCTTGCCGGCTGCGGGTACCACGATCACGGCTACTATCCGCCCGGCCCTCCCCCGAGCGGCGATGGCGCAGCCCCCACCGGACTGATCCAGGGCACGGACGGCAATTTCTACGGCACGACCAACTACGGGGGGCGCTACGGCGCGGGCACATTCTTCAAGGTGACTCCCGCCGGTGTGGAGACGCTGCTCTACTCGTTCGTCGGCGGCCCCGGCGATGGCGCAGCTCCGGATGGCGTGATCCAGGGCGCGGACGGCAACTTCTACGGCGCCACCAGCAACGGCGGCAGCGGGCCCTGCCCTTTCGGCTGCGGCACCGTGTTCAAGATCACCCCCGATGGCGCCGAGACGGTGCTGTATTTCTTCAGCGGTGCCGCCGATGGCGGCTCGCCTAACGGCCTGATCCAGGGCAGCGACGGCAACTTCTACGGGACCACCGCGTTCGGCGGGCAGTTCAACTCGTTCTGCGGCCAGCAGGGCTGCGGGGTGGTGTTCCGCGTGACGCCGGCCGGAGGGGAAGCCGCGCTGTACTCCTTCGTCGGAGGACAGAACGACGGGGCGCTGGCGGCGAGTGTGATTCAGGGCAAGGACGGCAATTTCTACGGGACGACGCAGTACGGCGGCCAGTCGAATGACGGCACGGTCTTCAAGGTCACGCCGGCGGGCGTCGAGTCGCTGCTGCACTCGTTCGCCGGCGGCAACGACGGGGCGCTGCCACAGCTGCCACTCACGCAGGGCAGCGACGGCAACCTCTACGGCACCACGCCCTACGGTGGCAAGTACACCAATGGCGTGGTGTTTCGCGTGACCCCGGCGGGCGCCGCGACGGTGCTGTACGCGTTCGCCGGGACCACCAGCGATGGCGCCAACCCCTTCACCGCGATGGTACAGGGGAGCGATGGCAACTTTTACGGCACCGCCAGCTCCGGCGGCGACAGCGCCTGCGCCGGCGGCTGCGGGACGGTCTTCAAGATGACGCCGGCCGGAGCGGAGTCGACGCTCTATCTGTTCACCGCGAGCGCCGGCACCGGTGCTCAGCCACCGGGACCGAGCGGCCTGATCCAGGGAAGCGACGGCAATTTCTACGGCACGACCAGCGCCGGCGGTCAGTTCGGCGCCGGCACGTTGTTCAAGCTCACGCCGGCAGGCGCCGAGACCGTGCTCTACTCGTTCGGCGCCACTCCCTAGCGGCGGCGGCGTTTGCCGCCATCACGACGCCGCGCGCGCGCGGGGCGGTCGGCAGGCCGCCGCGGCCGCTGGTAGGGATTTGCATCGGTGCGGTACTCGATGAACACCGGGGTCGCGAACAGGTCGTAGGCCTTGCGGAAGACATTCGCCAGGTAGCGCGTATACGCCTCGGGCACCGCGGCGGTCTGGTTGCCGTGGATCACGATCCGCGGCGGATTGCGGCCGCCCTGGTGCGCATAACGCAGCTTGATGCGCCGGCCGCGCACCAGCGGCGGCTGATGCACCGTGAGCGCCTGCTCGAGTGTGCGTGTCAGCTCGCGCGTGAGCATGCTGCGCATCGCCGCGTCGTAAGCGCGCACCGTGGACTGCATCAGCTCTCCGACGCCGCTGCCGTGGCGCGCCGAGATGAAATGCAGCGGGGCGAACGGCACGAAGTCGAGCTTGAGGGCGAGCTGGCGGCGGATCGCCTCGCGCTGCTCGGGCGCGATGCCGTCCCACTTGTTGACCGCGATGATCAGCGCACGCCCGCGCTGCAGCGCGAGCCCAAGGACGCTGGCGTCCTGCTCCGCCACCGTGTCGTGTGCGTCGAGCATCATTATCACCACGTGCGCCTCGTCGATCGCCTGCAGCGTCTTCACGACACTGGCGCGCTCGACGGCATCGTCGACCCTGCCGCGGCGGCGCACGCCGGCGGTATCGATGAGCAGGAAACGGTGGGCATCGCGCTCGAAGGGCACCAGGATGCTGTCGCGCGTCGTCCCCGGCTCCTCGCTGACGATGACGCGCTCCTCGCCCAGCAGGCGGTTCACCAGGGTGGACTTGCCGACGTTCGGCCGGCCGATGACGGCGATGCGAATGGCGCCGGAGTCATCCGCGGCTGCCGGCTGCGGCGCCAGGCCCTCCAGCGCCTTCTCCATCAGTGTCTCGCAGCCTTGTCCGTGGCTTGCGGAGATGGCGAGCGGCGCTCCGAAGCCGAGCCGATGGAAGTCCGCGCCGGCGACATCCGCGTCGAGCCCTTCGGCCTTGTTGAGGGCCAGCGTCACCGGCTTACCGGCGCGGCGCAGCTCGCGAGCCACGAACAGGTCCTGCGGGGAGAGCCCGGCGCGCGCATCGGCCAGCAATATCAGCCGATCGGCTTCCTGCACCGCACGCTCGGTCTGAGCGCGCATCTGCGCCGCGAGCCCGACGGGGTTCTCCACCAGCCCGCCGGTGTCGATCACCACGCAGGGCACCGGACCGAGCCGTGCGAAGCCGTATTGCCGGTCGCGCGTCAGCCCCGGCACGTCCGCGACGATCGCGTCGCGGGTGCCGGTGAGCACGTTGAACAGGGTCGACTTGCCGACGTTAGGCCGGCCGACCAGTGCGATGACGGGCAACATGCGAGGCGCGTTGCGCTGCGCTGCGCACGCCGCTACTTGCCCTGCGCGCCGTCCGCCGCGGCCGCTGCGGGCTTGGCCCCGGGCCGCGGCGTCACGCGATAGGCGTTGATCTGGCCGCGATCGTTGACCACCACGACCAGGTTGCCGGCCACGAGGGGCGGATTGCTGATGCGCACCTTGCCCATCTGCACGCGTGCCGCGAGCGCGCCGCTCGCCCGGTCGAGCCAGTGGACGTAGCCCTGGAAATCCCCGGTCACGATGCTGTCGTCCATGAGGGCGACCGCGGAGAGTCCCCGGTGCAGCAGCGCCTTCTGCCGCCACACCTCCGCACCGCTGCGCGCCTTGAGCGCCACTACCTCTCCGTCGGCGGTCGACATGTAGAGGATGTCGTCATCGAAGACCAGCCCACGATAGCTCGAGGCTTCGTGGGACCACCAGATCTGGCCGGTGTCGAGCGCCAGCATGGCCACGCGTCCCTGGAAGCCGACCGCGTAGACGTCGCGCCCGGAGATACCGACCGCCGAATCGATGTCGACCAGGCGTTCGAGCTCGGTGCGCCCGTGCGGTGGCGTCACCGTCGCCTCCCACGCCACCGAGCCGTCACCCATGTTCACGGCGACGACCTTGCCGTTGTCGAATCCGCACAGCACCATATCGCCGACGATCAACGGCCGCGCCGTGCCGCGCAGCGACAGCCGCGGCACCGCCTGCTGCTGCATCCACAGCTCGTGTCCGTCGTCGGGACTGAGCGCGTGCAGCTTGCCATCGACCGTGCGCACCGCAATCAGGTGCGCGGCGATCGCGGGCGCGGCGAGTACTTCGCCGTTCAGGCGCACCTTCCAGCGGCTCTTGCCGCTCGCCGCCTCGAAGGCGAACAGCTGCCCGTCACTTGCGCCCACCAGCACCAGCTGCTCGCTCGCCGCGGTGCCGCCGGACAGTGGCGCGCGGGTCTTCGCGCGCCACGCCACGCGCCCGCTGGCGAGTTCGAGCGCCACGACGTCGCCGCGGTGACCGGCGGCGTACACGTGGTTGTTCGCCATCGAGATCCCCAGCCCGAGACGCAGCGCCACGGCCTTCTTGTCATCGACCTGCGCGCTCCATACCCGCTGCACGTGCAGGCTCGGCCGGTTGAGCGGGGTGAGCTTGGCCGGCTCGTCGACACTCTTGTCCTTGGAGCAGCCGACGAGGATCACCAGCGCCGCCAGGGCACTCGCGAGTAACGGGCGCGCCGGCACCATGCGCTGCTGCTGCTGCGGCGCGCGCATCGCGGTCACCGGGTCGCCGCCGCGGCTGGCGGCGGCGGCGCAGCCGCGGCCGGGGTGCCGCCGGCGGCCAGGTCGGCGATCTTCAGATCGAGCAGCGGGGCGGCGGCGCCCTCGCCGGCGGCGCGCGCGCTGCGATACTCCTTGAGCGCCGCCGCCTTGTCGCCCTTGGCGTACCAGGCGTCGCCGCGCACCTCGTGAACGCGCGCCGCGAAGGCACCCGCATCGCCCGTGCCGAGCGTGGCGAGCGCCGTGTCCGCTTTGCCCTGTGCGATCTGCACGCGTGCCAGGCGCAGCCGCGCCACCATCCCCAGGTCGCGATCCCTGGAATGCTCCGCGACCGCGGTCAGCTCCGCGGCCGCGTGGTCGAGCTCGTTGTCATCGACGTACACGCGCGCCGCCAGCAGTTTCGCCTGGTCGGTGTAGGGCGAACCGGCATATTCGCGCTCGAGCTCGCCGAGCAGCACCAGCGCCTGCGAGCGGTCGCCGCGCTCGAGCGCCTGCACCATCTGCAGGTAGCGGGCGCCGGCGGCGAGCCGCCCGGCGTCCAGGTGCTCCTGCCACCAGCGCCAGCCGAACACGGCCGCCGCCGCGAGCGCAACGGCCAGGATCAGCGCCGGTCCGTTCTCGCGCACCTGCGACTTGACCCATTCCCATTGCTCCCTCTCAGACAGGTAGTCTTCCACGCATCCTCCCCGACATCATGGCGGCGCGCCGGCCGCGTCGCGCACCGCGGCGAGCGCGGCATCGAGCCCGGCGGCGAGCTGCGCGAGCGGACACTCGCTCTGACCGCCGGTTGCGCGCAAAGGTTTCACTGCGACCACCCCGCGCGCCAGCTCGTCCTCGCCGAGGACCAGCGCCAGCACCGCGCCGCTGCGGTCGGCGCGCCGGAACTGGGTCTTGAAGTTGCCGCCGCCGGCATTCAGCTCGAAGCGCAGACCGGGGCGCTCGCTGCGCAGCCGCTCGATGAGCTGCAGCGCCCGCACCTCGGCTTCGCCGCCGCCGACCACCACGTAGACATCGGGCGGCGGGCGCGCCGCAGTGCCGCCGGCGGCCACCAGCAGCGCCACCAGCCGCTCCACCCCCATCGCAAAACCGACCGCCGGAGTCGCATCGCCGCCGAGTTGCGCGATCAGGCCGTCGTAGCGGCCGCCGGAGCATACGGCATTCTGTGCGCCGCTGGAGGACGTTATCCATTCGAACACGGTGCGGTTGTAGTAGTCGAGACCGCGCACCAGGCGCGGATTGATCTCGTAGGCAACGCCGACCGCATCGAGCATCGCGCACAGTCCGCTGAAGTGCTCGCGTGAGTGCGCATCGAGGTGCTCGGTGAGCAGCGGCGCAGCGCGGATGAGCTCCTGCATCTCGGGGTTCTTGCTGTCGAGCACGCGCAGCGGGTTGCCGCCGAGGCGGCGGTGGCTGTCGGCATCGAGCTGCCCCTCGTGTGCGCGCAGATACTCGAGCAGCCGCGCGCGATACTCCTGGCGGCTCTCGGGCGAGCCGAGGGAGTTGATCTGCAGTCTGAGGCCCGCTATCCCTAAGCGCTGCCACAGCCGCGCGCCGCACGCGATCAGCTCCGCGTCCACGTCCGGGCCGGCACAGCCGACGGCCTCCACGTCCACCTGCCAGAACTGGCGGTAACGACCGGCCTGCGGCGCCTCATGGCGGAACATCGGACCCAGGCACCACAGCTTGTGACGCTGCCCGCGCAGCAGGCCGTTCGAGATCAGCGCCCGCACGATTCCGGCGGTGGCCTCGGGTCGCAGCGTCAGGCTGTCGCCGCCACGGTCGGTGAAGGTATACATCTCCTTGCCGACGACATCGGTATGCTCGCCGATGGCGCGCTTGAAGAGCTCGGTGCGCTCGAGCACCGGCACGCGGATCTCCTCGTAGCCGTAGGCGTCGAGCAACTCGCGGGTGCAGCGCTCGAAGTGCTGCCAGGCACCGACCTGCGACGGCAGCACATCGTTCATTCCGCGGACCGGTTCGATCGGCGCCGGCATCTTCAGTCGCCGTGCGCCAGGCGCGCCGCCGCCGCGGTGACCTGCCCGTCGGCATCGATCAGCAGGCGCGCGCTGCCGTCGCGATGCACCAGCCCCGCAACGCTCAGCGGCCGGCCGTTCAGCTGCAACGCCACCCCCGGAGAATTGCCGAGCACCACGCGCAGCGGCGGCGTGCCGACCAGGGTACGCACCTTGCCCGCTTCGATCAGTCCGTGCAGCAGGCGTCGCCCGTCTGCATCCGAGATCTCGACCCAGCAGCCGGTATTGAAGGTGAGGTCGAGCTGCGCCTCGCCGCGACCCCTGACCAGGGCGGCGCCGGCGCGTGCGGGCGGCAGCGCCCCGGACGGGGCTGCCGCGGCGCCGTTGCTGCCCGTTCGCGGCTCGCTGTCCGCCGGAGCTGCGCCGGCCGGGGGCGCCGGCGCAAGCGGCCGCGCCTTCTCCCCCGGGAGGCTCAGGAACCACCACAGCAGCCCGGTCATCGCGCATCCCACCACCAGCAGCAGCGCGGGCAGCAGCAGGCGCGAGCGTGCGGGCGGCTCGCTGCGCGGAATGCGCGTCAGATCCGGACGCAGCGCCGCCGGGTGGCTGCCGGCGTACAGCTCCTGCAGCTCGCCCGGCTGCTCGCCGAGGAGTTCCGCATAGTGGCGCAGGTGTCCGCGCACGTACACGTCCGCACCGAGCGCGGCGAAGTCCTCGGTCTCCAGCGCCTCGAGCACCCGCGCATCGACGTGCAGCGTCTCGGCCGCCTGCAGCACGGTGAGTCCCTTGCGTTCGCGCGCTGCGCGCAGCCGCGCGCCGATGCCGCGGACGTCCGGGGCGGGAGCTTCGCTCGTCATGCGCTGTCAGCCGGGATTGTGATCGAGTCCCGCCAGGGCACGAGCCTGGTCGGTGTCGGGAAAATCGAGTTGCAGCCGGCGGGCGTAGCGCTGCGCGGCGAGGCGATCGCCCTGCGCACGGGCAACGCGCACCCCGAGCAGCAGCAGGTCCGGTGTTGCCGGGAAGCTGCCGAGAAAAGTGTCGATGGTGCTGCGCGCGCCGGGCAGGTCGGTGCGCTGCATCTGCAGGTCGGCGAGCTGATAGGCCGCTTCCGCGAAATTCGGCTTCACCTGCAGCGCGCGGGTGAATTCGGCGCGCGCTTCGTCGTCGCGCTTGGCCGCGCGCAGGCATACCCCGGCGTTGGTATAGGCCGCCTCGGGAGTGGCGTACAGCGCGTTGTGCGCCGCGTCGCGGAAGCGCTTGACGCCCTCGTCGGTGCGCCCGCTCTGGCACAGATACACCGCGTAGTTGTTCACCACCTTGGGGTCGTTGGGCGCCAGGCGCAGCGCAGTGCGAAACTCCTCGTCCGCCTTCTTGGTGTCACCCATGCGCTCGAACAACATGGCGCGCGCGCTGCGCACGTCCGGGTTGTCCGGGTCCTGGCTGAAGGCGCGGTCGAGCTTGTCCTTGGCGCGCGCCAGGTCCCCCTGGTTCATGTAGGCGATGCCCAGCTGCACGTTGTAGGTCGCAGCGTCGCGCTGCTTGGTGGCGTGCTGCGAGTGGCTGCTGACGCAGCCGCCGAGCAGCAGCGCCACTACTGCGCCGGCCACCGGGCGGCAGCGCGCGAAAAGCGGAGTGTCGTTCAATGGCTTGCTCATGGGTGGACTGCGACGCCGATGACCTTGTTGCCGAGCCGCACGGTAGTGCGATCGATGACCCGTCCGGCGAGCTGTCCACAGGCGGCATCGATATCCTCGCCGCGCGTGCGCCGCACCGTCGCGAGCACGCCGCGCTGCAGCAGCTCGTCACGGAAACGCTGGATGACGGCCGCGGGCGAGCGCCGGTAGTGCGTGCCGGGAAAGGGATTGAAGGGAATGAGATTCACCTTGGCCGGGTGGCCCCGCAGCAGCCGCGCGAGCGCCCGCGCCTGCGCCGGGGAGTCGTTTACGCCGTCGAGCATCACGTACTCGAAGGTGACGCTGCGGCCGTTTTGCTCATCGAGGTAGTGCCAGCAGGCTGCCAGCAGCTCGGCGATCGGATGCCTGCGGTTGATGGGCACGAGCTCGCTGCGCAGCGCGTCGTCGGGGGCGTGCAGCGATACCGCCAGCGCGACGTTGGCGACCTGCGCCAGGCGGTAGATCTGCGGGACGAGTCCCGAGGTCGACAGCGTCACGCGCCGCCGCGACAGGTCGAAGCCGAAGTCATCGAGCAGAATGCCGAGCGCGGGCACGACGTTCCTGAAGTTAGCCAGCGGCTCGCCCATCCCCATCAGCACGACGTTGGTGACATGGCGCGGGTCAGCGGTTGCGTCTGCGGTCCGCGGCGCCTCGCGCGCCAGCTCGCGCACCGCGAGCCACACCTGGCCGACGATCTCCGCGGTGCTCAGGTTTCGATTGAAGCCCTGCTGCGCGGTCGCGCAGAACGAGCAATCGAGCGCGCAGCCGACCTGCGAGGAGATACACAGCGTGCCGCGATCGGGCTCGGGGATGAACACCATCTCGAAAGCCTGAGCGGCGTCCGCCCGCAAGCTCCACTTGCAGGTGCCGTCGGCCGAGCGCTGCACGCTCGCGATGTCCGGGGGGCGCACCTCGGCCGCCTGGGCGAGGCGTGCGCGGAAGTCCTTGGCAAGGTCCGTCATGTCGGCGAACGAGCTTAGCCCGCGCTTGTAGATCCACTGCATCAGCTGGCGCGCGCGGAACGGCCGGCTGCCGAGCTGCGACACGAACTGCTCGAGCGCCGCGCGCGGCAGACCGAGGAGATTGGTGTGCTCGGTGGCGGCGGTCATGGTGTCAGCGACACGCACTCAGGCGCGCCCATGCAGCTGCGTGGTGCTGAAGAAGTAGGCGATCTCGCGCGCCGCGGTCTCCGGGCCATCCGAGCCGTGCACCACGTTCTGCTCGATGCTGCTCGCAAGATCCGCGCGGATCGTGCCCGGCGCGGCCTGGCGCGGATCGGTCGCACCCATGATGTCGCGGTTGCGCGCAATAGCTCCCTCGCCCTCGAGCACGGTCACCATGACGGGACCAGAGGCCATGTAACGCACCAGATCCCTGAAGAACGGACGCTCGCGGTGCACCTCGTAGAACCCTTCCGCTTCGCGCTGCGACAGCTGCAGCATGCGCGCGGCGATGATCGACAGTCCTGCCTTCTCGAAGCGGCGTAAGACCTCGCCGACGTGATTACCCCTCACGCCGTCGGGCTTGACGATGGACAGGGTGCGCTCAAGCGCCATGCGCGTGGACCTTTCGAATGTAAAACGGGAGATACGCCGGCGGCGTGCGTGCACCGCCTTCGCGGCAAACGTGCCAGTTTACCTTGGGTGCGGCGGCTGCGGCAATTTGCCGTAGGACGGAAGTGCCGGTGCCGTAAGGACTTTTTTGCGCCTGCTCGGGCGCTGCCGCCCTGGCGGTTGTGCGCGCAGGCCCGCTTCAGGGCTCAGACGGAGAAGCTTTCTCCGCAGCCGCACTCGCCCCTGACGTTCGGGTTTCTGAAGCGGAAGGCCTCGTTGAGGCCCTGCTTTACGAAGTCCACGATCGTTCCATCGATCAGGGTCAGGCTCGCCGCATCGACGAACACGCGCACGCCCTGGTCCTCGAATTGGGCATCACCCGGCTCGGGAGCATCGGCGTAGTTGATGACGTAGGCAAAGCCCGAGCAGCCGGTCTTGCGAACTCCGAGCCGCAGCCCGATGCCGTGCCCGCGGGTGGCCAGGAAGCTCTTGACCCGGGTGGCCGCTGATTCAGTCAGGGAAATGCCCATCGCTCCTCGCATTGTAACGCCTTACAACCAGCGTGCGCCGCAGGCGCGCAACGCATCCTCGATCAGCAGCAGCCGCCCGAGCTTCTCTGCGGGGATGCCACGGGCGGCGGCCCATTCCGCCGGCGCGCCGGGGATCAGCTCTCGCGCCCTCCGCCCGCGCAGCTCGCCGCAAAGCCAGGCGGCTACCTCCATAGTATGGGGGCACGCAAACGCCTTAAAACGTGCATCCTTCACAATGTCACCGGCGATGAGCAGATCGAAGCGGATCCAGGTGTCCTGGCCGGCGGCACCGGCTTCACCGCTGATCACCCGCTCACCGCGACCGCGTGCACCGCTCCAGGCGTCCCCCGCGGCACCCGGCTCCTCACCGCCGGCGGGGGACAGCGCCCGCAGGCGCATCAGCGCCCCCTGCACGGCCGTAATCGCGAGGTCGATTTCGTCCGCCTGCGTAAAGCGGCCGAGGCTGAAGCGTAACGAGCTTTGCGCCAGCTGCACGTCGCGCCCCAGGGCGCGCAGCACGTAGGAAGGATCGGGCGAGTCGGAACTGCAGGCCGCCCCGGTGGAGACGGCCAGCTCCCCGAGCGCCGCGATGAGACTCTCGCCCTGCACCCCCTCGAAGGACACGTTGAGGATCCCGGGCAGGCGCGGCACCGCGCCGCCATTCAGGTGCACGCCGCCGCAGGCCGCCAGACCCCGCCACAGCCGCTCGGCGAGCTGGGTGAGACGCAGGCCCTCGGCGGGCAGCTCGCGCAGCGCCAGCTCGCAGGCGGCGCCGAAGCCCACAATCTGGTGGGTCGGCAGCGTCCCGGGTCGCAAGCCGCGCTCCTGGCCGCCGCCGAACAGCAGCGGCTGCAGCAGGCCGCGCGCGCTGCGCCGCAGGTAGAGCGCGCCGATGCCCTTGGGCCCGTAGAGCTTGTGTGCCGTGAGCGAGGCGAATTCCAGTGGCAGCGCCGCGAGCGCCAGAGGTACCTTGCCCGCCGCCTGCGCGCAGTCGCTGTGCAGCGCGATGCCGCGCGCGCGGCACAGCGTGCCGAGTGCCGCCAGGTCTTCCAGTACGCCGGTCTCGTTGTTGGCGTACATGACCGCGGCCAGTACCGTATCGGCGCGCAGCGCCGCGGCGAACGCCGCCGGGTCGAGCCTGCCGGAGCGCGCCGGCGTGAGCCAGCTGACGCTGAAACCCTCGCGCTCGAGGCGCCGGCACGGATCGAGCACCGACTTGTGCTCGGTGCGCACGGTGACGATGTGGCGCCCGCGGTCGGCATTGGCGCGCGCGCAGCCGAGGATAGCGAGATTGTTCGATTCGGTGGCACCGGAGGTGAACACGATCTCCTCGGGCTGCACGCCCACCAGGGCGGCGACCTGCGCGCGTGCCTGCTCGATGCGCGCGGCGGCGCGCGCGCCTGGGGCATGCGTCGAGGAGGGATTGGCAAAGTCGCCGTCCGCCGTGAGGCACTGGCTCATGGCCTGCGCCACGCGCGGATCCACCGGCGTCGTGGCCGCGTAGTCGAGGTACACCGGTGCGCCGCTCACTGCGCACCGCCCGCCGGGCGTCGCCGGTTCTGCACCGCCGTCAGTATGCCGCGCAGGATGTGCACCTCGTTGTCATCGAGCTCGGCGCGCTGCAGGAAGCGGCGGATGCGCGCCATGAGGTGCGTGCCGCTCTGGGTACGATCGCGGAAGTCGATCTCCTCCAGCACCTGCGCGAAGTGCGTGTACAGGCGCTCCAGCTCCTGCGCGGTAGCGAGCGGGGCGTCCGTCGGCGCGCGCGTGACCGCGGCGCTGCGCGCGCGGAACAGCTCGTACGCCACCAGCTGCACCGCCATGGCGAGATTGAGCGAGGCGTAGGCGGCGCTGGCGGGAATGCGCACCAGCGCGTGCGCGGCCTCGAGCTCCTCGTTGCTCAAGCCGGTGCGCTCCGGACCGAACACCACCGCCGCCGGGCGGCGCTGCGCCTCGGCCACGATGCGTGCCGCCGCCGCGCGCACGTCGACGACGCGGAAGTACTGATCGCGCTCGCGCGCGGTGGTCGCGGCGACGTAGCCGCAGCCGGCGAGCGCCGCCTCGAGCGACGGCACCACCCGCGCCCGCGCCAGCACGTCGTCGGCACCCGAGGCACGCGCGGTCGCCTCCGGGTGGGGGAACTCCCGCGGCCGCACCAGCAGCAGCGTGCCGAGCCCCATGTTCTTCATGGCGCGCGCCACCGCACCGATGTTGCCCGGATGCGAAGGCGCCACCAGCACAATGCGGATGTCAGCAGAATCCATCTGTTACGCTAAGCGTCGTCCCGGTCGACAGGTGAGCTTAAGGACCGTGCAGCCGCTTCTCAATATCGCCGTGCGCGCCGCGCGCCGCGCCGGCGAAGTCATCGTCCGCAGCATGAACCGGCTCGAGTCGCTCACCATCACCTCCAAGGGACGCAACGATTTCGTCACCGAGGTCGACCGTGCTGCCGAGCAGGAGATCATCGCCATCATCCGCCGCCACCACCCGCAGCACGCATTTCTCGCCGAGGAGAGCGGCCGCAGCGGCACGCACGACACGCTGTGGATCATCGACCCGCTCGATGGCACCACCAATTTCCTGCACGGCTTCCCGGTGTTCGCGGTGTCGATCGCCTGCCAGATCCGCGGGCGCCTCGAGCACGCGGTGATCTACGATCCGCTGCGCCAGGAGCTGTTCACCGCCAGCCGCGGCGCGGGCGCGCACCTCGACAATCATCGCATGCGCGTCAGCAAGGCGCGCACGCTCGAGGGCGCCCTGGTCGCCACCGGTTTCCCCTACCGCGCCAACATCCGCTATCTCGATGCCTACCTGCTTATGTTCAGGGCGGTCACGGAACAGGCCGCGGGTGTGCGCCGCCCCGGCTCCGCGGCGCTCGACCTGGCGTATGTCGCCGCCGGACGCGTCGACGCCTTCTGGGAGATCGGGCTGTCGCCCTGGGACACCGCCGCCGGGACGCTTCTCATCCAGGAGGCCGGCGGCCGCACCGGCACGCTCACCGGGGCGGAGTACGCACAGCAGGGGCACATCGTCGCCGGCACGCCGAAGGTGTACGCGGCGCTGCTCGAGCTGCTGGCGCCGCACGTACCGGCGGAGCTGCGCGCTTAGCGGCAACGCGCGTTGCCGCGGCCGCAGCGTGCGCGCTCCGCGCCTCGCTTTCGTGAGGTCGCTTGTGTAGAGTCCGGCGGGAAAAATCGGGGGTCCCATGGCGAGCCAGCTTCTTGCGACCAAGTCAATCGCCGAACTGCACGAGCAGGAATCCACCGGCAACCAGCTGCGGCGCGCGCTCAACGCCACGCATCTCACGCTGCTCGGCATCGGCGGCATCATCGGCACCGGGATCTTCGTGCTCACCGGCACCGCGGCCGCCAACCACGCCGGTCCTGCGCTACCGCTGTCGTTCATCGTCGCCGGACTCGGCTGCACCTTCGCGGGGCTGTGCTACGCGGAATTCGCCGCCATGATCCCGGTGTCCGGCAGCGCCTATTCCTATTCCTATGCCACGCTCGGCGAGGGCATCGCCTGGTTCATCGGCTGGAATCTGGTGCTGGAATACCTGTTCGCCGTGGCCACGGTGTCGGTGGGCTGGTCGGGCTACGCCGTCAGCCTGCTCGACCAGCTGCACCTGCACATACCCGGCGCGATCTCCAAGGCGCCGCTCGACCAGGGCGCAGATGCACTGCACTGGGTGCGCACCGGGGCGCTCGTCAACCTGCCGGCCATACTGATCGTCGCCGCGATCGCCACCATCTGCTACATCGGCATCAGGCAATCGGCGGCGTTCAACTCGGTCATCGTCGCCATCAAGGTGACCGTGGTGGTGCTGTTCATAGTCTTCGGCGTCAGTTACATCAATACCGCCAACTGGCACCCGTTCGTGCCAGCCAATACGGGCGAGCGCGGAGTCTTCGGCTGGAGCGGCGTGATGGCGGCGTCAGGCGTGATCTTCTTCGCCTACATCGGCTTCGATGCCATCTCGACCGCCGCGCAGGAGAGCAAGAACCCGCAGCGCGACATGCCGATCGGGATTCTGACCAGCCTGGTCATCTGCACCATCCTCTACGTCATCGTCTCGGCGGTGCTCACCGGCATGGTGAACTACAAGGAGCTCGATGTGTCGGCTCCCGTGGCCCTCGCCCTCGACAAGTACCCGGGGCTGCACTGGCTCGGGATCCCGGTGAAACTCGGGGCGGTGTGCGGCATGACCTCGGTCATGCTGGTGATGACCATCGCGCAGGCGCGCATCTTCTTCGCCATGGCGCGCGACGGGCTGCTGCCGCCGTTCTTCGGTCGCGTGCACCCGCGCTTTCGCACCCCTTCGACCGGCACGATCGTGACCGGGACGGCAGCCGCCGTCGTCGGCGGACTGTTCCCGGTGAAGATCCTGGGAGAGCTGGTCGCGATCGGCACGCTCGCGGCCTTCGTGACTGTGTGTATCGGCGTGCTGGTGCTGCGCCGGACACGCCCCGACCTGCGCCGCCCGTTCCGCACGCCGTGGCCGTGGTTCACCTGTATCGCCGGCGCCCTGGTCTGCGGCGCGATGATGGTATCGCTGGGACCTGAGACCTGGGCACGGCTCGTGATCTGGACGGCGGTGGGTGTCCTCATCTACGTCTTCTATGGCTACCGCCACAGCTGCGTGCGCAAGGCCGCCAACGGTGCGGCCGCCATCCCGCGCACTGCCTGAAGTCGCGCGCGGCGGCCGCAACAGCCACGCCTGACGGCGCACCTGGCGCCGCGCGCTCTGAAGGCCCGCGCGGCGGCTACGGCAGGTGGTCGAGCGCCGCCTTCTTCACCGACGGAAACACGTGCTCGGCGGTCAGGCCGCAATCGAGCGCAATGGCGCTGGAAATGTAGATCGAGGAGTAGGTGCCGGCGATGATGCCGATCAGCAGCGCCGCCGAGAAGCCCTTGAGCACCGGGCCGCCGAGGAACAGCAGCGCCACCACCACGATCGAGGTGACCTCCTTGGTCATGATGGTGCGCGACAGCGTCTGGTTGATCGACTGGTCGAGCACCACTTCGGGTGGCGAGCGCCGGTTGGTCTCGAAACGCTCGCGGATACGGTCGAACACCACCACCGTGTCGTTCAGCGAGTAGCCGATGACCGCGAGGATCGCCGCGACCACCGCCAGATCGAACGACATCTGCGTCAGCGAGAAGAACCCCAGCACCAGGATCGGATCGTGCAGCACCGCCAGGATCGCACCAAGCGACAACCGCCAGGTGTGGAAGCGAAAGGCGATGTACAGGAATATCCCGAGCAGCGTGAAGAACAGCGCCCACATGGCGCTCATCTTGAGCTCGGTACCCACCTGCGGCCCCACCACCTCGAGCTGCGCGACCTGGGCGCGCGGGTCGATGCCGCGCAGCGCCTCCTCCAGGCGGGTGCGGATCGCACCGGCGCTTTGCTGCGGATCCGGCGGCAGGCGGATGGCGATGTCGCGCGCCGAGCCGAAATTCTGCACCTGCGGCTCGTGGAAGCCGGCCGCCGCCAGCCGCGCGCGCACCGTGTCGACGTTGACCGCCTGCGGGAAGCTCACCTCGGCGCTCACGCCGCCGGTGAAGTCGATGGCGAGGTTCAGCCCGCGGGTGAAGAACGAGGTCAGCGACACGATCATCAGCAGCGCCGACAGCCCGTACCACACGCGGCGCGTCGCCATGAACGGGAAGTTGGTCTGGTGGCTGAAGAATTCCACGGCGGATCCCCTGGCGTATGGCGACGCGGCGGCGCTCAGATCGACAGCCGCGCGAGTTTGCGCCGGCCGCCGTACATGAGTGTCAGCAGCGCGCGACTGCCCATCAGCGCGGTGAACAGCGAGGTCACGACTCCGAGGGTCAGCACCACGGCAAAGCCGCGGATCGGGCCGGTGCCGAGCACCCACAGCACCACCCCGGCGATGAGCGTGGTGACGTTCGAGTCGGCAATGGCGGAGAAGGCCTTCTCGAAGCCGGCGCGGATGGCGGCCTGCGGCGAGACTCCCTTGCGCAGCTCCTCGCGGATGCGCTCGTAGATCAGCACGTTGGCATCGACCGCCATGCCGACGGTGAGGATGATGCCGGCGATGCCGGGCAGCGACAGCGAGGCGCGCATCATCGACAGCAGCGCGGTGAGCAACACCACGTTGGCGAGCAGCACCAGGTCGGCGACCAGGCCAAAGGTCTTGTAGTAGATCGCCATGAAGACGAACACGCCCAGCATGCCGACGATCAGCGCCGTCACCCCTTTGTCGATGTTGTCGCGCCCGAGGCTCGGACCCACCGCGCGCTCCTCGATCGGGTAGAGCGGTATCGCGAGCGATCCGGAGCGCAGCAGCAGCGCGAGTTCGCGCGCCTCGCCCGCCTGCAGTCCGGTGATCTGGAAGTTGTTGCTGAACACCCCGCGGATGGTGGCGTCGTTGATGACCTCCTCGTCGGTCACCTCGTGCCCCACCTTCTTGCCCTCGACCTCGCTGGTCTCGCGCCGCTTGTCGATGAGCACCACCGCCATGCGCTTGTTGAGGTTCGCCCGGGTGGTGCGCAGCATGTTCTCGCCGGCGCGCGCGTCGAGCCGCACGTTCACCGCCGGCCCTTCCTGCGACTGGCTGGTCGTGGCGTTAGTGAGCTGGTCACCGGTAGCGATCACCTCGCGCTTCAGCAGCACCGGATGCCCGAAGCGCGTGTGCGTATAGAGCTTCGAGCCGAGTGGCACGCGGCCGGTCTGCGCGGCCTCCACCGGGTTGTGCTGCATGTCCTCGAGGCGGAACTCGAGCGTCGCCACGCGGCCGAGGATGTCTTTCACCTCGGCGGAGTTCTGTACGCCGGGCAGCTGCACGTTGATGCGGTCGACGCCCTGGCGCTGCACGATCGGCTCCGACACGCCCAGCTCGTTGACGCGGTTGCGCAGCGTGGTGATGTTCTGCTGGATGGCGTAGTCCTGGCGCTCGCGGATCTGCGCGGTGCTCATGGCGGCGGTGATCGCCGCGCCGCTGGCGAGGCTCTCGGTGCTGATGGTGAGTCCCTGGAACGTCGTGCCCAGCGCACTGCGGGCCGCGTTGACGTCCGCCTCCGGCGGCAGCACCACGCGCACCGCGTTGGGACGGTCGGCGCCCACCGCCGCGATGGCAACGTCCTTCAGCGGGATGTTGGCGGCCGCCAGTGCGCGGCGCGCATCCTGGGCGTAGCCTTCGAGCGCCTGGCTGACCGCGGCGTTGACGTCCACCTGGTACAGCAGGTAGAGGCCGCCGCGCAGGTCGAGACCCAGCGGCATCGGCCGCAGCCCCAGCGCCCGCAGCAGCTCCGGGGTGCGCGGCGCGAACGACAGCGCGGTGATGTAGGTGCCCCGGTACTGCTCGTTGACGGCGTCGCGCGCCGCCAGCTGATCGGCCACGCTCGCAAAGCGCACCATCAGGCGGCCGCTGTCGAGATAGCTCCTGACGAAGTGCGCGCCGCGCTGGCGCAGGAAGCCCTCCAGCGCGCGCGCATCCGTGTCGCTGATCGCGGCGTGATCCTTGCGCGCCGCCTGCAGCGCCGGATCCTCGCCGAAGAAGTTCGGCAGCGCGAACAGCAACGCCAGCAGCAGCACCGCCGCCACCAGCAGGTATTTCCAGCGCGGGTATTCGAGCATCGCTCAGGCGCTCTTCAGCGTGCCCTTGGGCATGAGCTGCGTGACCTGCACCTTCTGGACCTTGACACGCACCCCGTCGGCCACCTCCAGGGTGACGAAGGTGTCGCCCACCTCGGTGACCCGTCCCAGCAGGCCGCCCCCGGTGACCACCTCGTCGCCCACCGCCAGCTTCGACAGCAGTGCCTGGTGCTCCTTGGCGCGCCGCTGCTGCGGTCTGATGAGCATGAAATAGAACAGCGCAATGAACGCCGCCATCAGCAGCGCGAACTGCAGCTGTCCGCCGGGTGCGCCCGGGGCGCTCTGCGCCCAGGCGTCGGAGATCAAGCCGTGCATAACTTAGGTCCGGGAGGCGAAAAGGGCGGCATTATGCCACAGCGTCGGCGCTGCGCCGGGCGGCGAGGAAATCCCGGGCCCACGGCGCGAGGTGGCCGGCGGCGATCGCCTGCCGCAGCGCACGCATCAGGCCGATGTAGTAGTGCAGGTTATGGATGGTGTTGAGCCGTGCGCCGAGGATCTCGTTGCAGCGGTCGAGGTGGCGCAGGTAGGCGCGGCTGTAGTTGCGGCAGGTGTAGCAGTCGCAGCTGCCATCGATGGGTCCGAGGTCGGACGCGCAGGCGCTGTTGCGGATGTTGATGACACCGCTGGCGGTGAACAGGTGGCCGTTGCGCGCGTGGCGCGTCGGCATCACGCAGTCGAACAGGTCGATGCCGCGCAGCACGGCGGCCACGATGTCCTCGGGGCGGCCCACTCCCATCAAATAGCGCGGCCGGTCGGGCGGCATGTGCGGTGTCAGCGACTCGAGCACCGCGAGCCGCTGTTCCTCGGCTTCGCCCACCGCCAGGCCGCCGACGGCCAGGCCGGGCCACTCCAGGCGCAGCAGCGCCTCCAGCGAGGCGAGCCGCAATGGCGCGTGCATGCCACCTTGTACGATGCCGAACAGGCCGCCGGGCGCGGGCGCGTCGCCGCGGTAGTAATGCGCGTGGCTGCGCACCGCCCAACGCATGGAGCGCTCCATGGAGGCACGTGCCTCGCTCTCGCTCGCCGGATACGCGGTGCAGTCATCGAGCGCCATGGCGATGTCCGAGCGCAACGCGCGCTGCACGTCCATCGAGTCCTCGGGAGTCAGGCGCACCTCGCGCCCGTCGACCGGCGAGCGAAAGCGCACCCCCTCCTCGCTGATGCGCCGCAGGCTGCGCAGGCTGAAGACCTGGAAGCCGCCGGAATCGGTGAGCAGCGGGTGTGCCCAGTGCATGAAGTGATGCAGTCCGCCGTGGGCGGCAATGATCTCCGGCCCCGGCCGCAGCAGCAGGTGGAAGGTGTTGCTGAGAATGATCTGCGCGCCGAGCCCCTCGAGCTCTTCGGGGGTCATCGCCTTCACGGTGCCGTAGGTGCCCACCGGCATGAATGCCGGAGTCTCGACCACCCCATGCGCGGTGGCGATGCTCCCGAGGCGCGCGGCGCCCTCGCAGGCGTGCACGCTGAACAGCGGGTTCAATCAACAGCTCCGCGTGTGAGCAGCATGGCGTCGCCGTAGCTGAAGAAGCGGTAACGCGCCGCCACCGCGTGGCGGTAAGCGGCCAGCACCGCACTCTGCCCGGCGAAGGCGCACGCCAGCATCAGCAGCGTCGACTCCGGCAGGTGAAAATTCGTCAGCAGCAGCTCGCTCACCCGAAAGCGGAAACCCGGGGTGATGAACAGCCGCGTCTCTCCCGACCAAGGCGCGAGCGCTGGGGCAGTGCGCGAGTTCTTCGGCGCGAGCGCTGGGGCAGTGCGCGAGTTCTTCGGCGCGAGCGCCGCCTCCGGGCCGCTGCCGCTCGCGGCAGCCGCCGCGGACTCGAGCGCGCGCACCACGGTCGTGCCGACCGCCACCACGCGGCCGCCGTGCGCGTGGGTGCGGGCAATGGCCTCGCAGGCGGCCGCTCCGACGCTGGCGCGCTCGGCATGCAGCAACTGGCCTTCGAGGTCGTCGCTGCGCAGCGGTTGAAACGTGCCCGCCCCGACGTGCAGCGTGATGAAGGTGCTCGTCACGCCGCGCGCGGCGAGTGCCGCCATGAGCGGCGCATCGAAATGCAGGCTCGCGGTCGGCGCCGCCACCGCGCCCGGCTCGCGCGCGAAGATGCTCTGGTAGCGCTCGCGGTCGGCGGCCACCGGCGCGCGGCGGATGTAGGGCGGCAGCGGCACGGCGCCGAACCCGGCGAAGAATTCCAGCGCCGGCGCGGGCAATGCCACGTGCCACAGCTCGCCCTCGCGTGCCAGCACCTGCACCGGTCCGCCGGCGGTGGCGATTCCCAGCCCGGGGCGGATCGGCTTGTTCGCCGCGAGCTGCACCAGCGCCCCGTGACCCCCGAGGGCGCGTTCCAGCAGTATCTCCACGCGGCCGCCGGAGGGCTTGGTGCCGAGCAGCCGGGCGGCGACGACCCGGGTATCGTTCAGCACCAAAAGGTCGCCCGGTTGCAGACACTGCGGCAGCTCGCGCACCGCGCGGTCGCCGATGGCGCCCGTGGCCCCATCGAGCACCAGCAGGCGGCCGGCCGAACGGGTGGCGGGGGGCTCCTGAGCGATCAACTCGGCGGGCAGCTCGTAGGCGAAGTCCTGGCGGCGCACGCGCGCATGTTACACGGCCGCTACGGCGGCGCGGCGCGCGCGCCCACTCATGCAGGCGGCGCTGACGCCGGGCGCTTATACTGGCCGCATGCCCGAGTGGCGGAATTGGTAGACGCAGCGGACTCAGACAACCAACTTGAGCCCTCGCGGAGAAATCCGCGGGGTGAAGCCCGTCAAACTCGGTGAAGGCCCGGGCGCTGCCGCCCGAGCTAACGCCGAGCCAAGCCTTCGCCGGTGCGAAGGAAGGTGTAGAGAGCAGACGGCGGGCACCTACGGCCGCGTGGCTACGGTGAAGGCGTGCTCCAGACCACGAACCCGGAAGAGCGTGTACTCCCGGGGCAGCGCAAGCTGAAGTGGCAGGAAAATCCGCCGCCCTTAAAAGCGTGTCGGTTCGACTCCGACCTCGGGCACGAGCTGTATAGCGGGAGCGCACGCCGCGCGTATGCGCGCATCCGATCAGGGCAGCGGCGTCGACAAGCCCGGAACCTGCCCGTATCCTCGCCGCAGCTCATGAAATTCTGTACCCAATGCGGCGCGCCGCTGCAGCTCGCCGTTCCGCAAGGCGATCACCTGCCGCGGCACGTGTGCGCCGCCTGCGGCACCATCCACTATCAGAACCCGCGCCTGGTGGTGGGCTGCGTGCCCGAGCACGCCGGCAAAATCCTGCTGTGCCGCCGTGCCATCGAACCGCGCCGCGGCTACTGGACGGTGCCCGCCGGGTTCATGGAGAACGGCGAGACGCTGCAGCAGGGCGCGGCGCGCGAATCGCAGGAGGAGGCACACGCGGCGGTCGTCATCGGCTCGCTGCTGGCGGTGGTGCACGTGCTGCATGCCCAGCAGGTGCACGTGTTCTTCCGCGCCACGCTGCCGGAAGCCCGCTACGGCGTCGGCGAGGAGAGCCTGGAGGTGGCGCTGCTGTCACCTGCCGACATCCCCTGGGCCGACATCGCCTTTCCGAGCACCGACTTTGCCCTGCGCCGCTACCTCGAGGACCGCGCTACCGGGAGCGCGGCGCATCACTTTGCCACCATCGACCGGCGCTGAGGCGCGCCCGGCGCTCGCGCGGCGTTCGCGCGGCGCGGATTGAGCGCCCGCGCCGGCCTCATGGCACAATGCGCGCCCCGCCCGCCGCCGGTGCGCAACAGCACCGCCGCCGGCGTGCCAGGTAAGCGGCTCAGGATTGCGCATGACTTTTGTCGTCACCGAAAACTGCATCAAGTGCAAGTACATGGACTGCGTGGAGGTCTGCCCGGTCGACTGCTTCCACGAGGGACCGAACTTCCTCGCCATCGACCCCGAGGAATGCATCGACTGCACGCTGTGCGAGCCGGAATGCCCGGTGGAGGCCATTTTTTCCGAGGAGGAGCTGCCCGCCGGTCAGGAGCAGTTCAAGCAGTTGAATGCCGAGCTCGCCAAGCAATGGCCGGTAATCACGGAGAAGAAAGACGCGCCCGCCGACGCCAAGGAATGGGAGGGCAAGCCCGGCAAGTTACCGCTGCTCGAGCGCTGAAATTCGCCCCGCTCCCCGGCGCACTCAGGGGTGGGTTCCCTTCAGATGCTCCACCAGCACGTCGGGCGGCACGTAGCCCGGGAGCATCTCGCCGTCCGCCATGATGATGGCGGGCGTGCCCTCCAGCGCGAAGTCCTTGCCGAGTGCGTAGCTGCGCGCCACCGGGTTGTTGGCACACGGCTTGGCCTTGAGCTCCTGGCCGAGCTTGGCGCGCGTGAGCGCGTCGTTGCGGTCGGCCGAGCACCACACCTGCTCGGCCTTGGTCCAGGAAGTGGTGTTGGGACCGGTGCGCGGGTACAGCAGGTAACGTACCCGCACACCCAAACGGTTGTACTCCGCGATCTGGCTGTGCAGCTTGCGGCAGTAGGGGCAATCGACGTCGGTGAAGACGGTGACGGTGTACTTCGGCTCCCTGGGACCGAAGATGAGCATCTCGCTTTCCGGGAAGGCGGCCACCGCTTTGGCGCGCAGCTCGCGTTTGTGCTGCTCGGTGAGATTGTTGTTGCCGTTGAGCTCGATCAGGTCGCCGGTAAAGGCATACTTACCGTCGGCAGTGACGTAAGCGATGTCCGAGCCGCGCGTGAGCTCGTAGATGCCGCTGATGGGCGTGGCGCGCAGCTCATCGGACCGCGCGCCGATCTGCGTGGCGAGCTCGGCACGCGGATCGGTCTTGTCGGTCTTCGCCGGCGTCTGCTGGGCGGGAACGCTGCCCGCCACGGCGCTCAGCGCCAGCAACATCACCAACTTCCGGGTCACCATGGGGAACTTCCGCTCTGCGGTGGGATTTCGACCGCCCGGTGCGCGCAAGGTTCGCTGCAGCGCGCACCGCACGCCGCCGCAGGCGAGTTTATCACGGCCTTGCGGCAGCGCCGCGGGATGGGCGGGGGCGGAGCGGGAACGGGCGCGGGGCGCAGCGAAGCGCGCGGCGCGTTCAGCCGCGCGGATGATGCAAGGCGTGCAGCTCCTTCAGCCGCTCGCGCGCCACGTGCGTATAGATCTGGGTGGTGGACAGGTCGCTGTGCCCGAGCAGCATCTGCACCACGCGCAGGTCAGCGCCGTGGTTGAGCAGGTGGGTGGCGAAGGCGTGGCGCAGCGTATGGGGCGAGAGCTCCTTGGCAATGCCGGCCTTGCGCGCGTAGCGCTTGATGATGTGCCAGAAGGCCTGGCGTGTCATGCGGTCGCCGCGACGCGTGGGAAACAGATAGTCGGTCTGCCGCTCGAGCAGGATCTCGCCGCGCGGGCCGCGTGCGAACTCCTTGAGCGCACGCATCGCCTCCTCGCCGAGCGGAATGAGCCGCTCGCGGTCGCCCTTGCCGAGGATGCGGATCACGCCCTGGTTGAGGTTGACCTGGCCCTGACGCAGGTTGACCAGCTCCGACACCCGCAGCCCGGTGGCATACAGCACCTCGAGCATGGTGCGGTCGCGGTTGCCGAGCGGGTCGCTCAGCAGCGGGGCCGACAACAGCGACTCGACTTCCTCCTCGGTCAGCGAGCGCGGCAGCGAGCGGCCGATCTTCGGCATGGCGATCTGCGCGGTGGGATCTTCGCGAATCACGCCCTCGCGCAGAAAAAAGCGGAAGAAGCGGCGGAAACTGGACAGCTGCCGCGCGGTGGAACGCGGGCGTGCCCCGGCACGCACCCGCCAGGCAATGAAATCCTGCAGGTCCGCGCGCGAGGTGCGCATGATCGGCACACTGCGCTCGGCGAGCCAGCGGGCGAGCGCCGTAAGGTCAGCGCGGTAGGCCGCCAGCGTGTTGGGCGACAGGCCGCGCTCCATCCACACTGCGTCAAGGAAGCGCGCTACCGCGGGATCTGCGGAGTCGGTGCTGGCGGTCACGGCGATGGCGGGATTGGACAAATCTTCGGTCTCGCTGGAAGTCTTCGGCTCAGCGCGCCTGCACTGCGCAGCGCACGGGGTGAGCCTCGCCTTCCCGGTAATGTGCTGAGCGCAGTATGGTGAGCGCGGGGCCGCGATCGACGTGACCACCTTCACATCTGCAACCCGGCATTAACATAAAGAGAACCGGTTCACACTTCCCCTCGTGAGCACACACGCACCCGCCCATGGCTGACGAACCAACGTGAAGCGCTTCGTTCCGCGCACCCTGGTGCTGCCGCCGGCGCGCACCGCCTACGCGCTGTGGGCGCTGCTGTGCTTCGTCGCCATCGGCATCTGCGCGCTGACGCTGCTGCTGGTGCTGCCGCGGCTGCGCTGGCGGCGCGGCGCCGCGCGCGCGCTGGCGCGCGCGTTCCTCACCCTCGCCGGCATGCCGCTCAGCGTGCGCTTTGCCGAACGCCTGCCGCCCGGACAGTGCGTAGTGGTGTGCAATCACGCCAGTTACCTCGATGGCATCGTGCTCACCGCGGCCCTGCCGGCGCGCTTCGGCTTCGTCATCAAGCGCGAGATGGCGGTGGTGCCGCTCGCCGGGGGGCTGCTGCGACGGCTCGGCGCGCAGTTCGTGGAGCGCTTCAACCGCGCGCGTGGTGCCGTGGACGCGCGGCGCATGCTGCGCAATGCCCGCGAAGGCGGCTCGCTGGTGTTCTTCCCCGAAGGCACCTTCACGCGCACTCCCGGGCTGCTCGCCTTCCACAGCGGCGCGTTCGCCGCCGCCTGCCGCGCCGGCTGCGCGCTGGTGCCCGCGGTGGTGCGCGGCACGCGCCGCGCCCTGCGCCCGGGCGGGGGCTGGCCGCGGCCGGGAGCGATCGAAATGGAGATCCTGTTGCCGCTCACCCCGGCCGCGGACGCCGGCGAGCGCTGTGCTGCGGTGCTGCGCGAGCGGGCGCGCACCGCGATGCTGGCGGCGCTCGGCGAGCCCGACCTCACATGTTGCGACGATACTGGCCGCCCACCTGATACAGCGCCTGCGAGATCTGCCCCAGCGAACAGACCTTGACGCATTCCATGAGCTCGGCAAACACGTTGCCGCCGGCGGCCGCCGACTGCTGCAGCGCGGCGAGGGCCGCCGGCGCACGCGGCGCATTGCGCGCCTGAAAGGCGTGCACCGCGGCGACCTGGTCCTGTTTTTCCTCCTCGCTGGAGCGGATCAGGTGCGTACCCTGGTGCTCGCTGGCGGCATCGGCGCCCGACAGGAAGGTGTTGACTCCCACCAGCGGCAACGAGCCGTCGTGCTTGCGCGTTTCGTAGTGCAGCGACTCCTCCTGGATCTTGCTGCGCTGGTACATGGTCTCCATCGCCCCGAGCACCCCGCCGCGCTCGGACAGCGCCTCGAATTCCTTGTAGACCGCCTCCTCCACCAGCTCGGTCAGGTACTCGAGGGCGAACGAGCCCTGCCAGGGATTCTGGATCTTGTTGAGACCGAGCTCGCGGTTGATGATCAGCTGGATCGCGACCGCACGGCGCACGCTCTCCTCGGTGGGCGTGGTGAGCGCCTCGTCGTAGGCGTTGGTATGCAGACTGTTGCAATTGTCGAACAGCGCGTACAGCGCCTGCAGCGTGGTACGGATGTCGTTGAAGGAGATCTCGCGCGCGTGCAGGCTGCGGCCCGAGGTCTGCACGTGGTACTTGAGCATCTGGCTGCGCGCGTCGGCGTGGTAGCGCTCGCGCATGGCGCGCGCCCAGATGCGCCGCGCCACGCGGCCGATGACCGCGTACTCCGGATCCATGCCGTTGGAGAAGAAGAACGACAGGTTGGGCGCGAAGTCGTCGATCTTCATGCCGCGCGCCAGGTAGTACTCGACGATGGTGAACCCGTTGGCGAGCGTGAAGGCGAGTTGTGACAGCGGGTTGGCGCCGGCTTCCGCGATGTGATAGCCGGAGATCGACACGGAGTAGAAGTTGCGCACGCGGCGCTCGATAAAGTACTGCTGCACATCGCCCATCATGCGCAGCGCGAACTCGGTGGAGAAGATGCAGGTGTTCTGCGCCTGGTCCTCCTTGAGGATGTCCGCCTGCACCGTGCCGCGCACCGCCTGCAGCGCCTGCTCGCGGATACGCTCGTAGGTCTCGCGCGGCAGCAGCTGATCGCCGCTCACCCCGAGCAGCGCCAGTCCGCTGCCGTCGTGGTGCGGTGGCAGCGGCCCCTTGTAGACCGGCGGCGGCGCGCCGCGCGCCGCCGCGGCCGCATGGATGGCGGCGATCTGCTGCTCGGCGGCCGGCCAGTCGCCGCTGCCGCGCAGATAGCGCTCGACCTGCTGGTCGATGGCGGTGTTCATGAACATCGCCAGGATCATCGGCGCCGGGCCGTTGATGGTCATGGACACCGAGGTGGTCGGCTGACACAGATCGAAGCCGGAATAGAGCTTCTTCATGTCATCGAGCGTCGCCACCGACACCCCGGAGTTGCCGGTGCGGCCATAGACGTCGGGACGGGTGTCGGGGTCCTCACCGTAGAGCGTCGTCGAGTCGAACGCCGTCGACAGGCGCGGCCCGTGGCCGTGCGCCAGGTAGTGGAAGCGGCGGTTGGTGCGCTCCGGCGGCCCCTCGCCGGCGAACATGCGCGTCGGATCCTCCTCCTCGCGGCGGTACGGATACACCCCGCCGGTATAGGGGTAGGAGCCCGGCAGGTTCTCGGTGAGGAGGAAATGCAGCACCTCACCCCAGTCGCGAAAGCGCGGCAGCGCGAGCTTCGGGATCGGCGAGCGCGACAGGCTCTCGGTGTAGTTCTCCCCCTTCACCAGCCGCTCGCGCACCGGGTAGCTGTAGGTCGGGTGGGCCGCTGCCTGCACGCGCGCCGGCCAGGCCTTGAGCTCGCCCACGCCTTCCGCCCCGACCGCATCGAGCGCCTGGTGGTAGGCGGCGCGCAGCTCGCGCCGCGTGGCATCCGCCCCGCGGTCGGCGAGCGCCTCCGGCGCGTAGCGCTCGAGCGGCGCGGGCAGCGGCGCATCGTGCAGCCCCTTGAGCGACTCGTACAGGCCGAAGGCGCGCCGCGCCGCCTCCACCTGCGATTCGATGCGCGCCCGCGTGGCGCGCCCCGCCTGGGCGATCTCGGCGAGATAGCGGGTGCGCGCCGCCGGAATGAGCGGCGCCGCCGCGCTCGGTGCGGTGGGCCCCGGGTCGGTGAGTTTCCAGGAAGAATTGCCGATGTGCCGTTCGGTGAGCGCCGCGCACAGCGCGGCGAACAGGCGATTCACGCCCGGGTCGTTGAAGCGGCTGGCGATGGTGGGAAACACCGGCAGCTGCGCGTCCGGCAGCTGCGCGCGCTCGGGGTGGTTGCGCCGCCACTGCTTCCTCACGTCGCGCAGGCTGTCCTCGGCGCCGCGCTTCTCGCTCTTGTTCAGCACGATGAAGTCGGCGTAGTCGAGCATGTCGATCTTCTCGAGCTGGCTGGCGGCGCCGTATTCGCCCGTCATCACGTACAGCGACAGGTCGACCAGATCGACGATCTCGGTGTCCGACTGGCCGATGCCCGCGGTCTCGACGATCACCAGGTCGAAGTGCGCCGCGCGGTACAGCGCGATCACCTCCTTGAGCACCGCCGAGGTGGCAAGATGCGCCCGCCGCGTGGCGAGCGAGCGCATGAAAATGTTGTCGGCCGCCAGGCTGTTCATGCGGATGCGATCGCCGAGCAGCGCCCCGCCGCTGCGCCGGCGCGTCGGGTCCATCGCCACGACTGCGACCTGCGCGCGCGGGAAGTGCCGCACCAGCCGCGCCAGCAGCTCGTCGCTGAGACTCGACTTGCCGGCCCCGCCGGTGCCGGTGATGCCGATGACCGGCACCTTGTGGCGTGCGCGCGCCAGCGCCCGGCGGATCGTGTCCGCCTGGTCGTCCTCACCGTCGGCACCCTCGAGCACCGAGATGGTGCGGGCGATCAGCCCGTGGTCGCGCGCATTGAGGGGACGGAACTCGTAGGCGGGCTTGCGCACCGCGGCCACGCGCGCGAACACATCGTCGATCATGCCGGCCAGTCCCATGCGGCGGCCGTCCTCGGGCGTATAGATCTTCTCCACCCCCTGGGCCTCGAGCGCGGCAATCTCGGCGGGGGCGATGGTGCCACCCCCGCCGACCACCACGCGCACGTGGCCGTAGCCGCGCTCGCGCAGCATGTCGATCATGTAGGTGAAGTACTCGTTATGGCCCCCCTGGTAGGAGGTGACGGCGATGGCGTCGGCGTCCTCGTCGATGGCGGCGCGCACGATGTCGGCGACGCTGCGGTTGTGGCCGAGGTGCACCACTTCCGCGCCGCGCCCCTGCAGCAGGCGGCGGATCATGTTGATAGCCGCGTCGTGACCGTCGAACAGCGAGGCGGCCGACACGAACCGCACCGGCCGTGTCAGCGCCTGCGCGCCATGCGGCAGTGCCGCACCGCGCTCGAGCCCGGCATTCATGTGCTCACTTCCTGCGGGATGAAGTCGCGGCCGCGCCTGGCGCGCATCTTTACCCGCGAGTAAGATACGTTACTCATCAGTATCATAGAGTGCTCCGACCGCGGTCAACGCGCCTGCGCCGCCTGCACCGCGCCGGCGGGCAGCGCGCACCGCTATAATACCCTTAGCCCATGAACCATCGACGCATCAGCCCGCCAGCCGCGGGTAAACCCCTGCCGCCGGGCGGCGGCTCCCCCTGGCGGGCGAGCCGCGAGCGCCTGCGCGACCGCGAGCTCAAACGCGATGCCGTCATCCGCGCCGCGGCGCGCGAGTTCAACCGCAAGGGTTACCACAATACCTCGCTCGATGACATCGCAGCGCGGCTGGAGGTGACCAAGCCCACGGTCTACTACTACGTGACCAGCAAGGAGCAGCTGCTGTTCGAGTGCTTTGTAGCGGGCGTGGAGCAGATCCGCGCCGCGTTCCGCGACGTGCGCCAGCTGGCGGCGCCGGCGCGCGAGCGCCTCAACGCGGTGCTGCGCCACTACGGCGAGGCGGTGGCCGCCGAATTCGGCTGGTGCATGGTGCGGGCCGAGGACCAGGATCTGCCCCCGGCAATGAGCCGCCACATCAAGGCGCTGAAGTCCGAGATCGATCACGGCATCCGCCGCCTGCTGCGCGAGGGCGTGCAGGACGGCTCCATCGAGCCGTGCGATCCGAAGATGACCGCATTTGCCCTCGCCGGAGCGCTCAACTGGATTGCGCACTGGTATCGCGAGGACCGCTCGCTGAGCGGCGCGCAGATCGCCGCCGCATTCGTCACCCTGTTCGAGGGGGGGCTGCGTCCGCGCGGCAGCACCTCCCGGCTCGTCGCGCGCGCGCCGCTGCGGCGGCGGGCGCGCACTGCACTGGCGCGCTGATCAAGACGTTCAGATCAAAGCGAGGCCTCACATGTCCGGTCCAGAAGTCGTCATCGTATCCGCCCAGCGTACCCCCCTCGGCGCGTTCCTCGGCGCGCTCTCCCCGCTCACGGCCGTGCAGCTCGGCAGCGCCGCCGCCCGCGGCGCGCTCGAGGCGTCCGGCATCCTCCCCGGCGACGTGCAGGAGGTGATCATGGGCTGCGTGCTGGCGGCCAACCTCGGCCAGGCTCCGGCGCGCCAGGCCGCGCTCGGCGCCGGTGTGCCCCAGGGGGTTCCGGCCACCACCATCAATAAAATGTGCGGCTCAGGGCTCAAGGCGGTAATGCTGGCGGCCGATCAGATCCGCGCCGGCAGCGCCGACATCGTGCTCGCCGGCGGCCTCGAGTCGATGAGCAATGCCCCGTATGTGCTGCCGAAGGCCCGCAGCGGCTACCGCATGGGTCACGGCGAAGTCATCGACCACATGCTGCGCGACGGGCTGCAGAGTCCGTTCGACGGCAAGTCCATGGGCCACTTCGCCGACAGCACCGCGAGCAAGTACGGTTTCACCCGCGCGCAGCAGGATGCGTTCGCCGGCGAGTCGGTGCGGCGCGCCCAGCACGCGCTGCAGGCGGGTGAGTTCGACGGCGAAGTCACCCCGCTCACGGTCAAGGGACGCAAGGGCGAGACGGTGATCACCCGCGACGAGACCCCCGGCACCTGCGACATCAGCAAGATCGCCGGCATGAAGCCGGCCTTCAACAAGGAAGGCACCGTGACCGCGGCGAGCTCCTCGTCGATCTCCGACGGAGCAGCCGCCCTGGTGGTGATGAGCGCTCAGACGGCCGCGGCGCGCGGCCTGAAGCCCCTCGCCCGGGTGGTGGGCTACGCCAGTCACGCGCACGAGCCGGAGTGGTTCACCACCGCCCCGGTGGGCGCGATCCGCAAGGTGCTGACGCAGCTCGGCTGGAAGCCCCACGATGCCGATCTCTACGAGATCAACGAGGCGTTCGCGGTGGTCGCCATGGCGGCGATGTGCGACATCGATATCGATCACGCGCGCGTCAACGTCAACGGCGGCGCCTGCGCGCTCGGCCACCCGATCGGGGCCACCGGCGCGCGCATCCTCACCACGCTGTTGCATACGCTGCGGCGGCGCGGCGGCAAGCGCGGCATCGCCTCGCTGTGCATCGGCGGCGGCGAAGCGGTGGCGCTCGCGGTCGAGATGCTGTAGCCGGCGCGCACATGCGGATCCAGGACGCTCGCGCCGTCATCACCGGCGGCGCCTCCGGTCTCGGCCTCGCGGTGGCGCGCCATGTGGCCGGCGCCGGCGGCAGGGTGGCACTGCTCGACGTGCAGGAGGGCCCGGGTCGCACCGCCGCCGGCACACTCGGCGCCCACGCGACGTTCCTGCGCTGCGACGTGACCTCGGAGGCGGAGGTGAACGCCGCCATGGATGCCGCTTACGCGCACCTTGGCGGCCTCAACCTGCTGGTGAACTGCGCTGGCGTCGTCGGCTCCGGCCGCGTGCTCGGCAAGAACGGGCCCATGGCGGGTGAATTCTTCACCCGCGTGGTGCACATCAATCTCATCGGCACGTTCCTGTGCGACAAGGCCGCGGCGGCACTGATGCAGAACAACGTCCCCGCGGACGACGGCGAGCGCGGAGTGCTGATTCACACCTCCTCGGTAGCGGCCTACGAGGGGCAGATCGGGCAGGCCGCCTATTCCGCCACCAAGGCTGCGGTCGCGGGCATGGCGCTGCCGATCGCGCGCGAGCTGGCGCGCTTCGGCATCCGCTGCGTCGCCATCGCGCCGGGCCTGTTCCACACGCCGATGATGGACGGCATGCCGCCCGAGGTGCAGGCCTCGCTCGCCGCGCAGGTGCCCTTTCCGGCGCGCCTCGGCAAGCCCGAGGAGTTCGCCCGGCTGGTAGCGAGCGTGGTCGAGATCCCGATGCTGAACGGCACGACCATCCGTCTCGATGGGGCGATCCGCATGCAGCCGAAGTAGTGCGCCCGTGAGCGAAGCGAGCAGCGCATCCACCAACATCGAGCGCGAGGTCATGAACTATGACGTCGTTATCGTCGGCGCCGGTCCCGCAGGTCTCGCCTGTGCGATCCGCCTGAAGCAGCTCAAGCCCGCGCTGCAGGTGTGCGTGCTGGAAAAGGCCTCGGCGGTGGGCGCGCACGCACTGTCGGGCT
>Ga0210394_10000769_pt1 | contig 60036 bp, 28 predicted proteins | sample IncBWC12MmetaG_FD_160121 | JGI IMG/M metagenome (GOLD analysis project Ga0210394, IMG submission 160121) | Forest soil microbial communities from Barre Woods Harvard Forest LTER site, Petersham, Massachusetts, United States - Inc-BW-C-12-M | ecosystem: Environmental > Terrestrial > Soil >...
TTTGTTGATGGTTTGGAGTACTGGAAGAAAGAGTTGGAAGACCTGTCCGAGTTAGATTTGCCCTCCGATCATCCGCGGCCCGCAGTACAAAGTTTTCGCGGCACAGTAGAAAGATGGGAGATGTCCCTGGAGGTTAGCGCGGCCTTAAGAAAGCTTAGTCAGGACCAGGGAGTAACCCTGTTCATGACTTTGCTGGCGGGTTTTCAGATTCTGCTGGCACGGTATAGCGGACAGCGAGACATCGTGATTGGATCGGCGATTGCAAATCGATCGCAGCCGGAATTAGAGCCACTGATTGGATTCTTCGTCAACACGCTGGCGCTGCGCGGTAAATTGAGCGACCACACGACCGTCGAAGCAGCGCTTCAGAGTGCGCGCGAGGTGTGTCTGGACGCGTACGCGAACCAAAGCGTGCCATTTGAGAGTCTGGTAGGTGAGTTGCAGCCGGAGCGGGATTTAAGCCGGTCGCCATTATTTCAAGTGATGCTGGTGTTGCAAAACGCGCCTGTTAGCGCACTACAGATGCACGATGTGGAAATCGACATGCTGCCATCTGCGCCTTCCGGTGCCAGGTTCGATCTGACTTTAATAGTTGAGGACGATCCCGTGCAGCTACGCGGAATGATGGAGTATTGTACGGACCTCTACGAAAGGCCGACAGTACGGCGAATGCTCGATCATTACCAACAGATATTGAGTGAAATCGCTCGCGATCCTGGACAGCTTATTTCCACGCTCCTTTTATTGACCCCGGCCGAGCGCCAGACACTGCTCAAGGAGTGGAATCATCCCTACGAACAGCTACAGCAAAGCGCCTTGCATGAGCTGTTCGAGCAACAAGCAACCCTAACGCCTGATGCACCAGCGGTTGAGCAGAATGGCTGTTCGCTTACCTATGCTGAGTTAAACGAGAGGGCGAACCAAGTAGGACATTACTTAAAGAGACTTGGCCTAGGTTCAGATGAAATAGGCGGCATCCTTTTGCCGCGGTGCACTGACATGTTAGTGGCGATGCTTGGTGTGCTGAAGGCCGGCGCATCCTACGTGTTGCTGGATTTGGGCAATCAAGATCGGTTGAGCTACATATTGGCCGAGGAAAAGCCAAGTTTTGTGCTAACGCGGCAATGCTTCGCTCACAAACCGCCATCCGATTCCGGAAGAATGATCCAACTAGATATAGAGTGGGACAAGGTCAGCCAGGAGAGCGTACAAAACGTTGCAGCCCATGTTCATCCGGAAAACGTAGCTTACGTGAAATACGATTTCGAAGTTACTGGAGCTCCAAAAGGTGTAGCGGTTCAACATGGCAACGTGACGGCCCTGGTGCGGTGGGCGCAGTCCGCACTTTCGGCGGACGACGTGCGAAGGGTGCTGACCTCGAATCCCCCAACTTCGGACTTATCGATTCTCGATACTTACGTTCCGCTGTGCTGCGGCGGCACAGTCATTTCGGCGGAGACCTCATTCGACGCCATCGACTTTGCAGCGATCGCCGGGGTAACGCTGATGAACTTTGCTCCTTCAGCAATGCGGGAGCTGATTCGCAGAGAAGGACCGCTGCCTTCGGTATGCACGATTATTTTGGCTGGAGAGCCAGTATCTTCCGGGTTGCTAAAACGGATTCACGACAAGAGCGATGTAAGGCGAGTGCTTACTCTGTACGGACATTCGGAGACTGCCTTCTTCTCCTCGAGGGCAGTGTTGCAACCCGAGAATGAGGATACAAAGGTCTCAATCGGCAAGCGTCTGGAAAATACCCAAGCATTTGTGCTGGATGCGCAAATGGAGCTCATGCCGGTGGGAACTGTGGGCGAGTTATACGTTGCAGGGGCGAGCTTGGCGCGAGGATACTCCAATCGGCCCGATTTAACGGCTGATCGCTTTATGCCGAATCCTTTTAGCGATGGCCCGGGAGAACGTATATACCGAACTGGAGATTGGGCTCGCCATAAGACAAACGGCGATCTCGAGTTATTGGGGCGCTCCGGTCAAGAGATCAGGATTCGCGGCCATCGCATTGACTTAGAAGAAATTGAGAGGGCGTTAGAGCGGCAGCCCGAGGTCGCAGATGCTGTGGCGCTGATTCAGCAAACCGACGGGGCGGAGAACCAACTGGTCGCATACATTGTTCCGCAGAATGCGAAAACGCTTACAGCCAATGGTTTGGAACGATCGCTGCGGGCAGCTCTCAAGCAAATGTTGCCTGACTACATGGTGCCCTCCCACTGGCTAACCTTGGAGAAGCTGCCGGTCCATCCGGATGGGAGACTTGATCGTAGTGCATTACCAGCCGTGCAAGCAAAGGCCAAGCCGACGCCGGTGATGATTTTGCCAGCCAGCGACACGGAGAAAACTGTCGCCGCAATTTGGAAACAGATTCTCAAAATTGAAGAAGTTGGAGTGGAAGACAACTTCTTTGATGTTGGTGGTCAATCCCTGATGATTCCCGAGGTTCACGGGGCTCTGCAGAAACAGTTTGGAATGAGCCTCACGGTGGTCGAGCTGTTTCAGCACTCGACGATTCGTGCCTTGGCGGAGCGTCTCGATTCGGAAAAGATGCAGTCGCCGACGATTGTGCCAGCTATGGTAGCTGAAATCATGGAAATAGAACGGCCAAAGGTTCTCACCAAAGGCTTTGCGGTCATTGGCATGGCTTGCAGATTCCCCGGCGCCAGAAACATCACGGAGTTCTGGAACAATCTCCAGGCCGGAGTGGAGTCTACTGTGGAATTCTCGGATGACGAGCTGAGGCGCGCGGGGATCGCAGAGTCGATCTTTACTTCGCCCACTTATATAAAACATAGCGCAATTCTCAGCGATGTCGATATGTTCGATGCCCGATTTTTTAACATGAGCGCTCGTGAGGCTGAGTTGGTTGATCCACAGCAACGAGCCTTGTTGGAGTGCGCTTGGGAAGCACTCGAGGATGCTGGATACTCCTCAGAGACCTACAAAGGAAACGTAGGAGTTTACGCCGGCAGCGGGGCTCCTACTTATCTACTTAATCTTGGGCTCGATCACAAAACAATGGATCCCAATGATGCTACTCCAATGCTGTTCGCCAATGCGAATGATCTTCTCGCGACCAGAGTAGCGTACAAACTGAACCTAACCGGACCGAGCATAACTGTACAGACAGCCTGTTCCACTTCTCTGGTAGCGGTACATGTAGCTGGCCGGGCCCTGCTGAATCATGAGTGCGACATCGCTCTGGCGGGGGGCGTCACCATTCGAACTCCCCAGGTTATGGGAGATTCTTTCATGGAGGGGGGAATCGTCTCTCCTGATGGCCACTGCCGAACCTTTGACGAACACGCACAAGGCACCGTGCGTTCCAATGGGGTAGGGGTTGTTGTGCTCAAGCGCCTTGAAGATGCGATTCGCGACCGGGATTGCATTCATGCAATTATTCGCGGCTCAGCCATTAACAATGATGGAGCGCAAAAAGTTGGCTTTGCAGCTCCCAGCGTGAGTGGGCAGAGAGATGTCATCCAACAATCGCTGCGTGATTCCGGCGTAGATCCGGAAACGATTAGCTATGTGGAAGCGCATGGAACGGCCACTCCGATGGGCGATCCAATTGAAGTGACAGCTTTAACGCAGGCTTTTCGCAGCAGCACCGATAAAAAAGCCTTTTGCGCGGTTGGCTCAGTCAAGTCCAACATTGGCCACACCGATTGCGCTGCCGGAGTAGCAGGCTTGATCAAAACAGTGCTCGCGCTCGATCACAAGCAGATTCCTGCATCGTTACACTTCCAGCGACCTAACCCGATGATCGATTTCGCCAATAGTCCGTTCTATGTGAACGCAAGCCTTAGCGAGTGGAAGAACAATCGTGGACCGCGGCACGCCGGTGTAAGTTCGTTCGGCATCGGTGGCACCAACGCGCACGTCGTGTTGGAAGAAGCCCCGGCAGTTCACTCCAGCAAAGAGACTCGACCATACCAGATGCTAGTGGTCTCGGCTAAAACGAGCACTGCCCTGGAAGCCGCGACGGCGAATCTCGCCGCCTATCTCGAGTCGCACAAGGACGTAAACCTCGCGGACGTAGCTTACACGTTGCACCTGGGGCGCCGGGAGTTCAGTCATCGCCGGGTGATCATCGGGAAAGATCCCGATGATGCTTTTTCCACGTTGAGCTCGCTGGACCTGAAGCGGGTAGTCACAGGATTCCAGGAGCCAAAGACCCGGCCGGTCGTTTTCATGTTCCCGGGGCAGGGCGCGCAGTACGTAAATATGGCCAGAGGTCTGTATGGAAGTGAACCGATCTTCAAAGAAGAAGTGGACCGTTGTGCAACCATTTTGCAGGAGCACCTTGGCTTTGATCTTCGCGACGCCATTTATCCGAAGCAGGACGAAGCCGATACTCCCGAGAGTGTGGAGCGGTTGTCGCAAACGCAGATCACTCAACCGGCGCTGTTTGTGATTGAGTACGCATTCGCTCGACTGTGGATGCACTGGGGAATTCAGCCCCATGCGATGGTTGGGCATAGCATCGGCGAATATGTCGCGGCGTGCTTGGCAGGAGTATTTTCGCTCGAAGATGCTTTGGCTCTTGTTTCTGTGCGGGGTAAGTTGATGCAGACGTTGCCTCCGGGAAGTATGTTGGTTGTTCCTTTGCCTGAAAATGAAGTTATTCCCTTGCTGAATGGTGACTTATCACTTGCTGCCGTAAACAGTTCAGAATTCTCGGTTGTGTCCGGCACCACGGAGAGCATTCAGCACCTTGAGCGGGAGTTGACGGCGAAGAAACTGGCGTGCCGGTTTTTGCAGACTTCGCATGCATTCCACTCGGCCATGATGGACCCGATTCTCGAATCATTTGCAGCCGAGTTTCGCAAAGTTCGCATGCAGGCTCCGCAGTTGCCGTATATGTCGAACCTTACGGGTACATGGATCACGGAAGCTGAGGCGACTAATCCCGATTATTGGGTGCAACACTTGCGCTGGACGGTGCGCTTTGCCGATTGCGTGCGCGAGTTGGTGAAAGATCCAGACTGGGTACTGCTCGAAGTTGGCCCTGGGCGGACGCTGAGTACCCTGGCGCGTTGGAATCCCTATCGTGCAAAGGGGCAAATAGTGGTTAATTCCGCTCGCCATCCGGATGACTTGTTCGATGATGAAGCATTCTTGCTGGTGGCTGCCGGCAAACTCTGGATGACCGGTGTTCAATTCGATTGGTCTCGCTTTTACCAGCATGAGGAGCGAAAACGAGTTTCTCTTCCAACTTATCACTTCGAACGGCAGCGCTACTGGCTCGAACCTAAGAAGAAGACTACCTCCGCATCTCCAATACTACTGAGCACAGAAAAGAACAAGAATGCCGACGAATGGTTCTACGTCCCCTCGTGGAAGAGGGTGGCATTGAACTCTGCGATTGCGCAAGAATCATCGCTTGGACCGTGGTTGATCTTCTCCGATTACTTTGGCCTTGGAGAGCGACTGAAGGCTGAGGTTCAGCGACGTGGAATAGAGGCGCTATCGGTTAAAGAGGGTCCGCGGTATGATCAGGTGGCTGATTCCTTTACGATTCGTGCTGGCGAGGACTCAGACTACCACTCTCTTTTCAAGGCCCTCCAACAGGCAGGCAAAATACCCTCCAAAATTATCTACTTATGGACCATCGCCGACACGGATCGCAACAGCAATGGAGCGGGAGGAAGTGACGTAGGCAAGTGTTTCTTCAGTCCTCTGCTTCTTGCCCAGGCGATTGGTTCGCTTGGGGACACCTCTCCAATGGAATGGGTGATGGTGTCGAATTATCTGTACAACGTGATTGGAGAGCCAATTCGACATCCAGAAAGAGCGATGTTATTAGGCCCTTGCCGCGTAGTTCCGCAGGAATATCCGAATGTATCGTGCTGGAATGTTGACGTCGACTTTACTGTCCGCGAGACTCCCGCAGCCGACGTCATATCTAACCTTGTTGAGGAGGTTGTCAACGGTCCAACGGAGAAGGTAGTCGCCTACAGAAGAGGATTGCGCTGGACACAAGTATTTGAACACTTACGCTTACCCGCGCTCGACCGGCCTGTTTTGCGGGAGAAAGGAACTTACCTTATCACCGGTGGGCTTGGAGGCATCGGATTGGCGATAGCTGAATACTTTGCGGAAAAATCACGAGTCCGGCTCATCCTTGTAGGAAGGTCACAATTTCCACAACGAGCAGAATGGGAACAATGGCTCCAAACCCACCCAAAACAGGATGTGGTTAGTGCAAAGATACGCAAGCTGCAGTCACTTGAGAAGATGGGTGCAGAAGTGGCAGTTTTGTGCGCCGACGTAAGTGACGAGATGCAAATGCGGCGCGCTCTCGAGTATGCCCGGCATCATTTCGGACCGCTTCACGGTGTAGTGCACTGCGCTGGGGTCCCTGGCGGCGGTGTGATTCAACTCAAGACACGTGAAATGGCAGAAGCGGTTTTGACGCCTAAGGTAAAAGGCACGATGGTCGTAGCATCTGTGCTGGGTAAGATGCCTCTGGATTTCTTTGCCGTGTGCTCATCGCGCACTTCCATCACAGGCTCCTTTGGGCAAGTCGACTACTGTGCTGCCAATGCATTTGAGGATGCATTTGCACACTACAGCCGTCAAAATGGCTACCCAGCTATGGTTGCCATCAACTGGGACGCATGGGCAAACGTGGGAATGCTTGCCAATGCGGCAACCCCTGGCGGTACTGATGCCGATTCTTTTTCTCAAGAGAAACGGGAGAGAGTAGACCATCCTTTCTTGGATGTTCGAGTGGTCGAATCGCCTGATCGTGAGACATATCTGACGACGATGAGTCCGCTGACGCACTGGGTGCTGGACGAGCACCGCATTGCCGGCAATCCCATTATGCCCGGAACTGGATACTTGGAGATGGTTCGTGCCGCAGCTGAGAGATATTCAAATGGCAGGGACATCGAAATACGAGACGTATTGTTCCTCGCTCCACTTGGCGTACGCGAAGACGAGAAGCGGGAAGTAAGATTGATTCTTGAGAGACAAAGCGAAACTTATAGCTTTCGGGTTCTTAGCAAAGTTGGGGAAGATAGCGGAGAACGCTGGGATGAATACTCAAACGGCACTGTAGCATTCGTTGAACCTGGACCCGAAAAACAGCATGACCTGGAGAAGATCGCCCAGAGGTGCAACCTACAGCAGATTGCGTTTACCGACGATAGCAAGCGCGACGAAGACCAAGGGCCCAGATGGCAGACTTTCAAGCAAGCTTATGTAGGCGACCATGAACTACTGGCAGTATTTGAGCTTCCAGAGCAGTTCATGCCCGATTTCGAGAAACTCAAGATGCATCCGTCGCTGTTGGATCGCTCGATGGAGATAGGCAAGCATTTCCTTTTCCCAGTGGGCGTGTATTTACCCATGGGATATCGACGTCTGACGATCAAGCACCCGCTGGGAAGAAAGATTTATGCTCATGTAGTTTTTGATCCACACGAACGTCAAGACGGCGAGACAATGTCGTGCGACGTTACAATTTTTGACGAGCGCGGCAAGGAATTGCTGGAGATCGAATCCTTCTCGCAAAAAAGGGTAAACGACCTCGCTGCCGCACAGATCAAAGTCGCCAACAAGCAATATCACATCAACCAGAATGGGCGATCGGCGAAAGATGCAGTTCTCGCGAACGTGTATGCCGAGGCTATGGAACAAGGCTTGAGCGTCCGCGAAGGCTTAGAAGCGTTGCGGCGAATTCTCCAGTTGAAGTCCCAGCCCCAGGTGATCGTATCTACCAATGATCTTCAAAGCATGATTCTCCAGGCCGGGAGTCACCGACCGATCGCCGAGATGCTGGCGCAGGTAGCTGAGGCTCCGGCCGCTGCTGGTTCGAGACATCCTCGTCCCGCGATCGCTACGCCATATCAAGCTCCAGATAACCCAACAGAGAAGCAAATTGCGGAAGTCTGGCAGAAGATCCTGGGGATCGATGAAATCGGTATTCACGACAACTTCTTTGAATTAGGCGGGGATTCGGTTCAAGCGATTCAAATCGTCAGTCATATGAACCAGCAGGGATTTCAAGTCAGCGCTCAACAACTTTTCCAGCATCTAACGATTGCTGAATTGGCTGCCGCAGTCACAACGTCCGCCCCAACTGCCGTTCCACTTGTTAGTGCACGGGAACAAGCACCGTTGATTCCGTTTGCGTCTTCTGGAAGCGAAGATCGCAGCGAACTGACCCCGTCTAACTTTCCACTTGCCGGCCTTGATGAACAAGAACTGAACGATGTTAAGCTCGCGCTTGCGGAAGCAGGTCAGTTCGGGGAAATGGCCAATGGCCATCCCGCAACCTCCTTCCCGAACAGAGTCGTATTCGACGAAACTCGAAGAAACGGTGGTGGTGGCTCGGCGCAATTAGAGGAAACATTGCGCCAGCATCCTGCGGTCGCTGAGGCCTTAATTGCGGAGGTGTCCAATACTCCCGGCAAAACGACTGCGTACGTCGTTCTGAAACCGGCGCACTTGCCTTCTGCAGAACGTCCGATGGAATTCGGATTGTTTTACTTCGGTGACGACAATTCGATCTCTGGCGGTGACAAATATAAGCTGTATTTGGAAGGAGCAAAGTTCGCCGATCGGCATGACTTCAACTCTGTGTGGACACCAGAGCGCCACTTTCACCGAAAAGGCGGACTCTATCCGAACCCATCGGTTCTTAACGCTGCGTTGGCGACTGCAACTCAGCGTGTGCAGTTGCGTGCGGGTAGTGTCGTCATGCCGTTGCACAATCCATTGCGGGTGGCTGAGGAATGGTCAATTGTCGATAATCTGTCGGGGGGCAGAGTCGGAATATCGTTTGTTTCAGGTTGGGTTGCCAATGATTTCGCATTCTTCCCCCAAAGGTTCGCCCACAAGCGCGATGAAATGTTCAAGGGCATCGCAGAAGTCCAAAGGTTATGGCGGGGAGAAAAGATCAACACTCGAGATGGCGCCGGGAATATAACCCAGATCGAGATATTCCCGAAACCAATTCAAAGAGAATTGCCCATCTGGCTGACATGCAGCGGCGGACGGGAGATGTTTGTCAAAGCGGGGGAGCTAGGATTCGGGATTCTTACATCGCTGCAGGAGCAGAGTATCGACGAAGCAGCCGTCAAGTTGAGAGACTACCAGGAGGCCAGGAGCGCCGCCGGCTTAGATCCCACAACCGGGCAGGTGACGATGATGATGCACACCTTCATGGGCAGCGATAAAGACGCAGTCCTGCAAAAAGTACGCGGGCCCTTGTTGAATTACTTGCGATCCCACGTCGATCTGATCAAAACATCTGCTGCGCACAAAGCTGAATTCGGCAACAATGCTTCCAATCCGGAACTCGTGGATTCCCTCGTCGCCTTCGCGTTTGAGCGCTATTACAGAAATTCCGCGCTCATCGGCACGCCCGAAAGTTGCCTCCCTAAGATTGAGCGATTGAAATCGATTGGGGTCAACGAAGTGGCGTGCCTCATCGACTTCGGGATCGATGTGGAATCGTCCTTGGAAAGCCTGCGGAGCGTTAGCTTGCTACGGCAGCTTTGTGCAATCAAGAACAATTCCAACTACCAAGCGAGTCTTCAGGCAGATCTGCTGGTCTTTCTACGGGAAAGAACATCGACGACGGCGATACCCGACTCGTTGCTAATCGTCGATGAGCTGCCTACGCGGGAGCAGTGGTCCGGCGTTGCGTAGAAGCCAATAGACACGCAGATCGCTCAGCAATCTTTCCGGTAGGCAGTTTCTCGGCTTCAGTCGAAAAAGCCTGCAGGTGTAGTTTCTCCTCCTAGAGACCAACGCTTCAGCTGCTTTCCGCCGCGCATTCGTATTCAATCGCCAGACACCAAGTTATCGTTGGAGAAAATATTATGGCGCAGAACATCACAGATATATACCCGTTGTCTCCTCTCCAGCAGGACATGTTGTTCGACGCGGTATATGCGTCTAAGCGCAGCGCGCATGGAGCGTACATCGCCTTCCGTGTCAATGGAGAACTTCAGGTCGCATTCTTTCAACAAGCATGGCAGAAGATCATGGAGCGCTATCCAGTCCTCCGCACCGCATTTGTCTGGGAGCGTGTGAAAAAGCCTTTGCAAGTGGTTCGGACAAAAGTGGTTCTACCCTGGGATGAACGCGACTGGCGCGGTCTCGACGAGGAGCAACAGGAACGGCAGTTGCAACAATATCTCGATGGGGAGCGCCAGCGAGGATTCAATCCAGGGCAGGCACCCTTGACGCGATTGGCGTTGATCAGATTGGAGGATAACCAATATCAGTTTGTCTGGACTTATTCCAATCTGTGCCTCGATGCGCGATCTACTCAAATCATTTGCCAGGATCTGTTCGCGCACTACCGAAGCTTGTCTAAAGGGAGAGAGTCGGATTTCCCGACCCCTCGGCCGTTCCGGGATTTTATCGCCCTGTTACAACAGCAGGATAGGGCGGGAGCAGAAGTATTCTGGCGAGGGATATTGCAGGGTGTTGTCCCTGCAGCGCCATTTGCAATCGAAGCATCGCGTAGTACGGCGAGCGCTGACCCGCAATATCGAAATATCTTCAGCAAACTGGACCGTGCAACCACGGAGAAACTGAGGGCAGCGGCACGATCGCATGGTCTAGATGTGAATACGTTTGTCCAAGGCGCTTGGGCTTGGCTCCTGAGTTGCTATGGCGGATCGGATGACGTGGTATTTGGAGTGGCATCAAGAGCCTTCTTCATGGCGCAAGAGGGCGTTGATTCGATCACCGGCGTAACACTTGACATCGCCCCTGTGCGCATCGGAGTTGGTCGTCATGAGGAAGTGCTGAGCCAGCTCAAGAAATTGCAAACCTACCACTCCGAGGCGCGAAAGTATGGGTGCAGTTCTGTGACGGAGATTAAAGGGTGGAGTAGAGTCTCTGAGGAAAAACCCTTGTTTGAAACCGTGCTGGCATTTGAGAGCCATCCGCCTACCAAGGACTTTCAAATCAATGGTGACCTGACGTTTGTTCCTGGCCCCATACATTCAGATATGCAATATCCAGTGACACTGAAGGTGGAAGTTAAGGAAGAGTTATCGCTATGTCTCGTGTTTGAAGCCAGACGGCTTACTTCCGAGACAGCGTCGGAGGTCTTACACCACGTCGAAAATATTTTGTCGGAGATGGCGATCAATGTAGAGAGGAAGTGGGAGTCAATCTCAGTGGGGCCTGTTGACCGCAAATATCCGGTGTATTCCGGAAATGGATCAACGATCGAATCAGTGCAGGGGAAAAAAGGCCCAATGGAGCTGGGGGCTCAGGCGGCGGTGAAGACGCAGCAGAAGTCTCGACTGGGCCGTCAATCTGGATTCGTGGACCCGGAGAGTGCTATCCCTCCGAATTGCGCCGCGATTCTTCCAGGGATGTTACCGCTGGTGGAACTATCAGAGGAGGAGATCGAGAGGATAGTAAATGGAGTCCCAGGGGGGGCGGAAAATATTCAGGATATCTATCCGCTGATGCCACTTCAGGAGGGGATATTGTTTCACCATCTGATGAGTGAAGAGGGCGATCCCTATCTGTTGGCAAGGTTGATGAGCTTCAAAAGCCGGATGCAGCTGGACGCCTGCGCGAATGCAATGCAGGCGATCGTGGATCGGCACGACATTATGCGCACTGCAATAGTGTGGGAAGGATTGCGGGAGCCGGTTCAGGTGGTGTGTCGGAAAGTCAAGTTGCCGGTAGAGGAGGTGGTACTCAATGGGACCGGGGGTGCCGCTGAACAGCTATTGGCACGTTACAGCCCAAGGCATCACCGGATCGATGTGCGACAAGCGCCTCTGATGCGGATTTACATCGCCAAAGACGAGCAGAAGCGGCGGTGGCTCATGCTGGTGTTGCTGCATCACTTGCTCGGAGATCACAGCACATGGGACGCGATGGGAGAGGAAGTGGAGGCGCATTTGTTGGGGCTTGCGGCGCAACTGCCCAGGCCGGAACCCTTCCGGAACTTGGTAGCGCAGGCCCGCTTGGGCGTGAGCCAGGAGGAGCACAAAGCGTTTTTCCGGCAGATGCTGGGAGACATCGAGGAGCCGACATTACCGTTTGGGTTAACCGATGTGCAAGGGGACGGGCAAGGAATCGAGGAAACATTTCTGGTGCTGGGGAAGGACCTGGAGTTGCGAGTCCGCGAAGGGGCGAGGAAATTGGGCGTGAGTCCTGCCAGTGTGTGTCATGCAGCTTGGGCCCAAGTTCTGGCGAAGGTGTCTGGGCGGGAGGATGTGGTATTTGGCACGGTACGGTTTGGGCGAATGGGGGGGGGAGCGGCAGCAGAACGGGGGATGGGATTGTTCATGAACACGCTGCCGATAAGGATTCGAGTAGGGGCGGAGGAGGTGAAATCGAGCGTCCGGTCAGCACACAGGCAGTTGTCAGAGCTGTTGCGGCATGAACATGCGTCTCTGACGCTGGCGCAAAAGTGCAGCGGGGTGCCAACCTCGGTACCTCTATTTTCGTCTTTGTTGAACTATCGAAATACAGGGGGCGCGGCGGAAAAAACCTCAAACGAAACACGGCGAGCGTGGGATGGAATGCAACGGTTGGGTGGCGAGGAGCGGACGAATTATCCCGTAACAATGTCGCTCAATTTCGGAAATGGAATTACGTTGTGGGCGCAAACGGCTCGCCCAGTTGATCCCGAGCGAGTGTGCCGGTATATGAGCCGCGCTCTGGAATTGCTAACCGAAGCTCTGCAGAACGAAACTCGGAGGGCAATGTGGACGCTCGACGTGTTGCCGGAAGAAGAGCGGCGTCAGTTGTTGTACGAGTGGAATGGGACAAAGACAGAGTACGGAACGGACAAGTGTATCCATGAACTGTTCGAACATCAGGCGGAGAGGCATCCCGAGGCTGCGGCAGTTGTATTTGAGCAACGGGAATTGAACTATGAAGAGCTGAATCATGAGTCCAACAAGGTCGCAAACGAGTTAGTGGCCATGGGGGTAGGGCCGGAGGTATTGGTAGGAATCTGCATGGAGCGGTCGATCGAGATGGTGGTGGGGCTGTTAGCGATTTTAAAAGTCGGAGGCGCCTATGTGCCGCTGGATCCCGAATCTCCGCGCGAGCGCGTTGCCGGGATGATGGAAGAAGCGAACTTAAAGATAGTGTTGACCCAGGAGAGATTCAGAGGACTGCTCTCGGGCGCGGGCAATGCGGAAATGAAGATCTTGGTTGTACGGGCGGGCAGCGAAGAAGGACCGGGACGAAATGTCGGAAATCCCAAATCGCGGGTGGAAGCGGGGAATCTGGCGTATGTGATCTACACCTCAGGATCAACCGGGAAGCCGAAGGGAGCGATGAACACGCATGGAGGCATTCGCAACCGCCTGTTGTGGATGCAGGACGCCTATGGATTGCAACCCGGGGAAAGGGTGTTGCAGAAGACACCCTTCACGTTCGACGTTTCGGTGTGGGAGTTTTTCTGGCCGCTCGTTACCGGCGCTTGCCTGGTGGTCGCGCGGCCAGGGGAACACCGGAATCCAGAGTACTTGGTGAAGTTGATCGAGCAAGAAGAGATCAGTACAGTACATTTCGTTCCCTCAATGTTCGGGGCCTTCCTGCAGGCAGCAGAGGCTGGGTCTTGCCAGTGTTTGCGGCGAGTGATTTGCAGCGGAGAAGCATTGCCGGTTGGTATGGCAGAGGAATTCCTGAGCCGCTTTAGCGCACGACTTTACAATCTCTACGGACCGACGGAGGCAGCGGTCGATGTGACGTACTGGGAATGCTTGAGAAGGGGATCTGGAGCCACGATCCCAATCGGAAGGCCGATAGCTAACCTGCAAATGTATGTATTGAACCAAGAACTGCAGCCGGTACCTGTGGGGGTGACCGGAGAGTTGTATATCGGAGGAGTGGGAGTCGGGCGCGGCTATTTGAACCGGCCAGAATTGACCGCGGAACGCTTCTTGCCTGATCCGTTTAGAAAAGAAGACGGACGGATGTATCGAACGGGAGACTTGGCAAGATGGCGAAATGACGGGGCGATCGAGTTTTTGGGCAGAAACGATTTTCAAGTGAAAATCCGTGGAAACCGGGTTGAATTAGGTGAGATTGAAGCGCGACTGCTAGCGCACAAGGACGTGAAACAAGCGGCGGTAGTGGTGCGGGAAGATGCTCCTGGAAACAAACGGCTGGTAGCATACTACGCGGCGAAAGGCAACCAAGACAATGACAATAATGTCGACTCTGACGCATTGCGAACGTATCTCGCTGGCGTGCTGCCAGACTACATGATTCCGGCGGCGTTTGTGCGACTCGAGCAGTTGCCCCAGACATCAAGCGGAAAATTGAATCGAAAGAGTTTACCGGCACCGGGAAGAGGCGCGTTTGTGGGGGGCGGATATCAAGAGCCGGTCGGGGAAGTAGAGAGCAGTCTGGCAGGAATTTGGAAAGAACTTTTGCAGGTTGAACGAGTAGGGCGCGACGACAACTTCTTCCGTTTAGGGGGAGATTCTCTGTTGGCCATCCGAGTGATGGAAGCAATGCGGCGGAAAGGGCTGCAGGCAGACGTGCGTACGGTGTTTACCGTTCCGACGCTGGCTGGGCTGGCATCAGCGGTGAGCAAAGCAGAGGCCATCACTGTTCCAGAGAACCGTATACCTGCAGGATGCGCACACATTACTCCCGAGATGTTGCCGTTGGTGGAAGTATCGCAGGAGGAGATAAATAAGATCGTCAGTCGAGTTCCGGGAGGCGACGGGAACGTACAGGACATTTATCCACTGGCCCCATTGCAGGAAGGGATACTGTTTCATCATCTGGTGGGAAAAGAAGGCGATCCATATCTATCTGCCCTCTTGTTCAGCGTCGACAGCCGTGAGCGGCTCGATCGCTACAGAGAGGCCTTACAGGCGGTAGTGGATCGGCACGACATATTGCGTACGGGAATTGCGTGGGAAGGGTTGCGGGAATTGGTGCAGGTGGTGTGGCGGAGAGCGGAGTTGCCGGTGGAGGAAGTGGTGCTGGGAGGGGGTGGGGACGCAGCAGAAGAAATTTCCGAACGGTTCAGCCCACGGCACTATCGGATCGATGTGCAGCGGGCGCCATTGTTGCGGATCTACATCGCCAAGGACGAGCAAAAACAGCGGTGGTTAGGGCTGCTGTTGTTGCATCACTTGGTGGGAGACCAGAGAACATTGGCGATGATGGAACACGAGATAGGTGTGCATCTGTTGGGAGACGCTGAGCAATTACCCAAGCCGCAGCCATTCCGGAACTTTGTAGCGCAGGCGCGCCTGGCCATCAGCCAGGAGGAGCACAAGCAGTTTTTCCAGCAGATGCTGGGAGATGTGGACGAGCCGACATTGCCGTTTGGACTGATGGAGGTTCAGAAGGATTGGAATCAGAGCGAGACAACGTACGAGAGGCTGGATAAGAGTGTGGGGTTGCGAATCCGGGAGGTGGCGCAGAGGCTGGGGGTGACTGCGGCCAGTGTGTGCCATGCGGCTTGGGCGCGGGTGCTGGCGAAGGTATCGGGACGAGAGGATGTGGTCTTTGGGACAGTGTTGGTTGGACGCATGGCAGGAGGAGAAGCTACAGAGCGTGGGCTGGGGCTATTCATCAACACTTTGCCGATCCGGCTTCGAGTAGGTAGTGACGGAGTGGAGACAAGCGTGCGCGGGACGCACCGCTTACTGGCGGAGTTGGTGCGCTATGAACACGCGTCGCTGGCACTGGCGCAGAAATGCAGTGGCGTGCCGGCGCCCACGCCACCATTTTCAGCGTTGTTGAATTTCCGCAATGCCCGGCTGGGGATGGATGAGGGATCGGAACGAGCACCGGGCGAACAAGCACAGAACAAAATGAAGGGGATTGAAATCCTTAAGTGGGAAGAGCGGACGAACTACCCCCTGACGTTGGCGGTGGATTTTGAGGAGAAAGTAGGGCTCCTGGCTCAGGCAGCGGCAACAGTTGATCCTAAGCGCATGTGCGGGTACATGGCCCGGGCCTTGGAATCGCTGATGGACGCTCTGGAAAGCGGGGATAAGCGAACGATGAGAACGGTGGACGTTCTGCCAGCAGCGGAACGGGAACAGATCCTGATGGGATGGAACCGGACTCAAGCGGAATACCCGACTGAAAAATGTATGCACGAATTATTTGAGGAACAAGTGGAGAAGACGCCGGAAAAGGTGGCAGTCGAGTTCGAAGACGCGTATCTGACTTACGGAGAGTTGAACCGGCGAGCCAATAGGCTGGCACATTATCTGCGAGAACTAGGGGTGCGGCCAGAGGTGCGTGTGGTTCTGTGCATGGAGCGGAGTTTGGAAGTATTGATCAGCATATTGGGAGTGTGGAAAGCGGGCGGAGCGTATGTGCCGCTGGATCCCGCGGCTCCGGCAGAGCGGCTGGAGTTCATGCTGCAAGATTGCAGCCCCGTTGCGATATTGACGCAAGCCCATCTGCAGAAAGCACTGCATCAAGTGAAGGGGAATGCGGTGATAGTGAACATCGAGGACCTGGGGACGTGGAACGAGCAACCCAAAACAAACCCAGATAGTACCACCGTAGGACTCTGCTCCCGACATCCAGCTTACATCATCTACACCTCGGGCTCGACAGGGAAACCCAAAGGGGTGGTGATCGAACATCGTTCAGTGTGCAATCAAATTAGCGCATTGCATGCTCAGGTTGGGACGCGTGCCCAGGATCGGCTGTTGCAGTTTACGGCGTTCATTTTCGACCCATCGGTGGAGGAAATCTTCAACGGATTGTTGGCAGGAGCCACGCTGATATTGCGTACTGATGCATGGTTGGCAGGCGGGCAGCAATTCTGGCGACTGGTTGAGGACCGCGGAGTGACACTAATGGACCTACCAACGCGATTCTGGGGTCAGATTTTGCCGGATCAAACAACGCAAATTCCATTGAGCGTACGGCAGGTAATGATCGGGGGAGAAGCTGTTGAACGGAAGGCACTGGAGAATTGGTTTGAGAGCGAGAACTATCGCCCGCCATTGTGGAATTCGTATGGGCCGACAGAGATAACTGTGAATGCAACACTGCACCCGATTTCTGCCGATCCTGCGAACTGGAATTCGATCGGAGGGCCGATGGAGAATACGCGTCTGTACGTATTGGATGCCGGGTTGGAGCCAGTGCCCATTGGAGTGGCGGGGGAGCTGTATATCGCTGGAGCGGGAGTGGCGCGGGGATACTGGAACCGGCTGGATCTGACGGCGGAGCGATTCCTGAGTGATCCATTTGTCCAGGAAGCGGGAGCACGGATGTACAAGACCGGAGATCTGGTGCGGTGGCTAGCTGACGGGACGGTCGAATTTTTGGGGAGAAACGATTTTCAGGTCAAGATTCGAGGATTCCGGATCGAGTTGGAAGAGATCGAGGCACGCCTGGAGGCATATCCAGGAGTGAGGCAAGCGGTCGTCATGGCGCGGGAGCAGAAAGACGGGGAAAAGTGGCTGGTGGCCTACTACACCGTGGCAGCGGACTGCCACGAAGAGTTGGGAGCGAAGGTATTGCGAACCTATCTGGCGGGAGAACTGCCGGAGTACATGGTGCCGGCAGCATACGTGCGGCTGGAGAAGCTCCCGCAAATCTCTCATGGCAAGCTGGATCGCAAGGCATTACCGGAGCCAGATGCTGCAGCCTATGTGGCGCACCGTTATGAAGAGCCCGTGGGCGAAATAGAAACGACAATCGCAAAAATCTGGGCTGAAGTGTTACATGTTGAGAAAGTTGGGCGGCACGATGATTTTTTCAAGTTGGGTGGTCATTCGTTGCTCGCTATGCGACTGACAGCGATTATCCGCAATCGCTTGAATTGCGAGCTTTCATTGATTGACGTATTTCAAAATCCAACCATCGCAACGATGTCGCAATGGGTAACACATTCTACGGAAGAGACTCGCACCAAAAATGCAAGCCTTCTGGTTCCAATACAGTCGAAAGGTTCTCGCCCAGCCTTCTTTTGCGTGCATCCGGTGGGGGGACAGGTTGCTTGTTATGCAAATCTCTCTCGAGAACTCGGCACGGATCAGCCGTTTTACGGCATACAGTCGCCTTCGGCGGATTCTCCGATGGCTACGATCGAATCGATGGCCTTCGCTTATAACAGGGAAATTCGCAGAGTACAGCCTCAAGGGCCTTACTTCCTGGGGGGATGGTCAATGGGTGGATTAATAGCATGGGAAATGGCTCGTCAGTTGACGGAGGAAAAACAAGAGGTCGGCTTACTGGTTCTCATTGATACCGATCAGTCGAGCCACAAAGTGCCGGACTCCAACGGCGCCGATGATCCTCCACTGTTTTTGACTCTCGCTTCCGATATCTATCAAGCCGCCGGCAAAAACATCGATGGACTCTATGAACGCTATTCACAATTGGATCCGAAGATGCAGCGGCAGTTTGTATTGGAAAACCTGAAGCGAGAAGGTCTCCTGGCGAAGGAAAACGCTGAACAAATGTTCACTGATCTCCTCGCTGTTTTCACCCGGAATGTCCGAGCGGACCAGCGTTACGCGATGAAACCAACGGCACAGGACATCGTCCTCATTAGGGCCGCCGATACGAACGTTAATGCAGAGGACTGGGCCCGGTGGACAGTTGGAAAAATCGACCAACATACGATTCGTGGAAATCACTACACCATTCTCAGGCAACCCGCCGTATCGAGAATCGCTGAAATTCTAAGTAATCATCTCGATAGCAGCTTGCAAAGACCCGCCATGCATGGCCTAGCCATGATCTGATTGGCTCGAACAAATCTTAAGGAGGAGAGATGAATAGCATTGATTGTGTCATTATTGGCCATAATACCGGAAACTTTCAGGACTACATTACCGGGTGCAAATCCATGTCCAGATTTAACGGCGCCTACCGTAATGCGCAGATTAACTCTCTTTTTCTGGATGGCCGGCGCATTTCCTACATGGATTTGTTCAATGCGGTGCGGAAGCAAACCGAGCCGGATGCAGAAGAGCTTAGTCCATTTGACCCTCTAGGTTTGGCCGGACTCCATCTGGGAAGCTTTCTGGCGAGACACGGCGCAAGCATCGTCATGATAGCTGAGTTCCAGAAGGGCAAACAACAACTGGAAAAACTCCTGCAGGATGAGCCGCTCGCGGTCGCGATTACCACAACTTTCTATTTTGAGCCAACTCCCATGAAGGAAATCGTCGCCTTTGTTCGGCAACGATCCCCCAATACAAAAATCATTATCGGTGGACCGTATCCATCTCATCTGGAGCGGGGAGATTTGGCGGATACATTAGAAATGATTTTGGGCGACATCGGCGGAGACGTCTATGTAATCGACAGTCAAGGGGAGTTTGCGCTTTCATGTATCGTGAACGAACTTAAGCGGGGTTCGGCGTTATCGGAGCTGCAATCGATTCCGAACCTCTTGATTTTTGCCGACGGAAAAGCTTACCGGACCAAACGAGCACCGGAAGACAACTCCATTAACGAAAACCGGGTTGAGTGGCCGCTTTTTGATCGGAGTGCATTGAAGCCATTCTCCATGATGCGTACTGCAATCAGTTGTCCCTTTGCCTGCTCGTTTTGCAGCTACCCGGTACGGACCGGGGAACACCGGTTGGCGGACCTTTCCAATGTGGAAGCCGATTTAAGAACACTCTCGGATATGGGCGTGGAATTTGTATATTTCATCGATGATACATTCAATGTTCCCTTGCCGCGTTTCAAAGATCTCTGCCGAATGATCATCAAGAACCGTTTTCGCTTCAGATGGATATCGTATTTGCGGTGCGGAAATATGGATATTGATGCTGTCAGACTGGCTGCTGACAGCGGTTGTGCAGGCGCACTACTTGGCATCGAATCCGGCGATCAAGAGGTTCTTCAGATTATGAATAAGTTCGCCTCGCCAGAAAAGTATCGTCGAGCAATTCGCTGGATTGAAGACGCTGGGATAATGAGCTGGGCGCTGTTTTTTGTTGGGTTTCCCGGGGACGGAGAAGCGAGTCTGGCCAATACGATTTCCTTAATTGAGGATACCGCGCCGACTTTTTATACGACGCAGATGTGGTTCTATGACCACACCACACCAATTCACAGGAGAGCGCAAGAGTTCAACCTGCAGGGAGCGGGATATACTTGGCAGCATAAGTCAATGACCTGGGAGGGTGCGTGTGACAACGTGGATCGCATGCTCCGAGAGGTCAAGAACTCACTCTATGTCCCCCAGAACGGGTTTAGTTTCGAGACAATTTTCTATCTGTTGGGTCGAGGATTCAGCTTCCGATTTGTAAAAGATTTCTTGGAAACTAGTCGAGACGTAGTTCTGGCCGGTCTAGGTGATAGTCCGGTGGAATCGGCAACGGTATTTGCTAAACTCCAAGCCAGCTACGCGGTTGAGCGCGGATCTAGAGAGGGATATGTCGCGGATCCTCCACAAATGCCGCTCGCTGTCTGACTCGTGCTCACAGAACCGAATCGCGTGCCACGTTCTGTAAGCAAGACGGGTGAGTGTCGGACGGGTATGCCAGATTGTTTCTGATCCCGGTCTCCGGTAGAATTCCTGTTTCTGGAGTTGTCCTCGACAATGAATTGGTTGTGACAACGTCTCCGCTGCCTTGGGCTAAAGCCGATGCTTACGAGGGAAGGATTTCGCGATGGAGAAGTTCGTTCAGGACAGTCGGTATGGGCTTAGACTGTTGCGCAAAAGCCCTGGTTTTACAACAGTCGCCATTTTGACGTTGGCGCTAGGAATTGGCGCTAACACGGTAATTTTCAGCGTTGTCAATTCGGTTTTGTTGCAACCTCTGCCCTTCCGCGACCCAGCCGACCTCGTGAAAGTTTCTTTTGACGACCCCGGGATTGGCCTAAGAGATATCCCTTTCTCTGTCCCAGAATTAGAAGACCTCAAAACCAGATCCGGTGTTTTTGATGAGGTCAGTGTGGTCTTCGGCGCGAGCGTGAACTTGACAGGCGCCCAGCAGCCTGAACGCCTTGAATTGCTTGTAGTCAATCTAAACTATTTTTCCATGCTCGGGAATGTTAATCCCCAGATAGGGCGCTTATTTGGCCCTCAGGATTTCGCCTTGGGATTTTCGGATGCGGTTGTTATTAGTGACCGACTGTGGCGACGTTCCTACGGAGGTGATCCGAATGTCCTGGGAAAGAATCTCCGTCTCGACAATGATTTATACACGATTGTTGGTGTTCTTCCTCCCAATTTCCGCCATCCAGGTAGAACGATTGCGACCGATGTAGAAGTGTATTCGACCGCCGGCTTCAGTGCTGACCCTTTCTCCAAACCTATTCGCAACGTGCGCCAGCTCCCCGGAGCTATCGCCAGGCTTAAGCGGAGTATATCTCTTCAGGAAGCACAAGCGAAGCTTGACGCCATGTCGAGCCAGATACGAACGAATTTCGCATCCGATTATCCCGATCAATCCAAATGGACGGTTCGTATTCTTCCCTTGCAGGAGGCTCTTGTCGGTAATATTCGCCCCGTACTATGGGTGCTTATGGCGGCGGTAACCTTGATCATTCTCATCGCCGCAGTGAACATCGCGAATCTTCTTCTAGCTCGTGCTTCGGGAAGACAGCGAGAGGTTTCCTTGCGGTTGGCCCTTGGAGCAAGCCGGATTCGGATGGTCCGCCAGATGCTCACCGAGTCGTTGTTTCTATCCTTAATGGCCGGTGTTGTCGGCATTCTGACTGCCGTAGGTATCCTTCATCTTGCCGTTCGGTTTGTCCCATTCAATATTCCGCGCCGGAATGAGATTGGCATGGATTGGGTAGTGCTAGGTTTTGCAACTCTGGTTTCCTTGCTTACCGGGGTGATATTTGGTCTGGTTCCCGCAGTTCAATCTGCTAAAGCGGACCTCATCGGGACACTTCGTGAAGGCGCTCGGGGTTCTGGATATAGCGTCAAAACCCACCGTCTGCGCGGTTTGCTTATTATTTCCGAGGTAACCCTGACGGTCGTCCTCATGATTGGCGCAGGCCTTCTAGTGCGGACTTTCTGGCGTCTTCTGCAACAGGATGCCGGCTTTAGTTCTACGGGGGTGGTTGTTTCCAGCCTTTGGCTTCCTGTCCCTAACGATCCTAAGCTTGATCCCTACAAGGGTATTGCCCGTCAAGCTCCGTTTGTGCGGGAACTCCTGCGAAGAACGGGGGCAATTCCTGGAGTCGAACTGGCAGCAATAGCTTCGGACTTGCCGGGTAATTCTCTGGCGAATAATAGTACGGATCTCACAATCGAGGACATGCCTTCTAACATTTCAGAGAAGCTGACTGCTGAAGTCATTCGCGTGAGTTCTGATTATTTCAGGATCATTCAAACCCCTTTGGTGCGTGGGCGCTTTTTCACCGATGGCGATCAAGCCGACAAACTAGGTGTCTTGATCATTGACGAGACCACCGCTCGAAAATACTGGCCGGACCGTGATGCTGTGGGCCGGCGGCTCAAACTTGGCCCGGAGTTTAACCTCTCTTGGTTGACGGTGGTCGGGATTGTCAAAGACATTAAATACGATGGCCTTGATACGGACGGCATTCCTCACGTTTATACGTCGGCTTACCAGGACAGCGGCAGAATCATGAACTTGGTTTTTCGTACCCCCCTCCCTCCCTCTTCCCTCGAAGCCCAAATTGCGAGTGAGGTTCATGCGATAGATCCTGGTTTACCTGTCTTTGGCGTACGGTCCATGACTGAAGTGATGCAAAACTCCCTCGCTCCACGCCGATTCTCTGCCGAGTTGGTTGGTGTCTTTGCGATCTTGGCGCTGCTTCTATCCTCGATTGGCATTTATGGACTGCTTGCGTATGTTGTAGGACAACGTTCTCAAGAGATAGGAGTTCGTATTGCTTTGGGAGCGCAACGGGGGCACATTCTCAAACTGGTCTTGAGTGAAGGAGTGGCACTTGCCGGCATTGGTGTCTTCGTCGGCTTAATTATGGCAGCAATAGCTGCTCCGATGATTGCATCTCTGCTGTATGGCGTTCGAGCTATTGATCCGATTGTATTTCTTGCGGTTCCCCTAATTCTATTGTCGGTCGCCTTCATGGCTAGTTATCTTCCGGCGCGCCGGGCAACCAAGGTCAGCCCCATTGTGGCCTTACGTGAGGTATAGCGACGCGACGAAGCTGAGCCAAGGTTTTCATCTCGTACACACGCAGTTGTGCCTTGTGCCACTTGGGCCGATGAACTCCTCTCGCGGGAGGCGGTAGGCAGCCTGCTGAATATCGGTAATGGAAAATCTATTTATCGCGAGAATGGCGCCTACGCTAAACATCTCGCACCTGTTTTCTCATATAAGGTGCCGAACGGGAGCCACATACGTTGCTGCAGCAATAGCCCGTTCGCGGATGGTAGCGCAGATATTTCATACTATCCCATCGCGCGGCTATTCGCCGGTGTCGACGGCTTGGGTCTGGGCGGTGGCTACAATAGTGTCCACGAAGCTCTTAGTCTTGCTAACCTGGGAACCACGACGTTTATCCGCGTTGGCAGCGATGATCAGGCGCGGCGCATTTGTCTGTCGAGAGAGTGGGAATGTGGCCGCGACTCACACTCTCGCGAACTCGCGGTCCATTTATATGAACGGTTGCGGGACCGGTCTGGCGCGTGAGCCGTTTTCTGTTTGAGACTCTTGCTGGCTATTCAAATAAAGAGAGTTGCAAATGGGGTGGCCGACTTGCACGACTTGTAGGATTGAATGGCAACTATGTTCCATGAGATTGGCCGTGAAGATGTCTTGCCCAGCGTGCAGGCTTGGGAGAGCGCTTCAGAATCTTGGCATTTTCACATGCTCAGTCCGAGTTGCGTCTTTAATCCCACATCTGGCCGAAACCACTGTATCGTGCTCGAAAATTGCAGCACGGCGGAAACCCGTATCTTAACTTTGTGAATTCCAAGATATGGCACTTGGACGAGAATTGGCTCGGATGATTCATCCTGACGTGTTTGAGGCAACGCCGCAGACTCCAATGGCAGCTTGGGTTGTCGCTTGGGAGAAGCGAATGCAACACCTGAATACCGTGGGCGTCCCATGGCATCATCACATGCTGTTTCCCGGATGTGAACTCAACAGCTACACCAACAACTGGGTGCTGGTTTTCGAAGATCCTGAGAGTTCCAAACCGCTGGTTGAGTGCTTTGCCTCCAAGCCGTCCTCGGAGTTGGTCACTATCGAAAGACTTTATTGGGCCCAGAGGTAGGGGGATTCAAAGCATTTGCAAGGCTTCTGGAAGAACCGACGAAAAGCAGGACGTTGATCCTGCTCGACGTATAGGAAATACAAAAATCGATTTCATTGGCGCCGACCTTTGCAGTCCAACGGCAGGCGATCGAGGAAAAACGATTTGGAATATCGGAGAGAGAATCGAGGAGATGACGAGAAACGGTTTCGTTTTCGCAGACAAGGGCTTTCGCCGCCGTGCGGATCGATAAATCGTCCCAGGGACCGTCAGGAAAAAGAGTGGGATTCAACTTGCCTTCAACGGCTCTCGGCGACCAACCCAGCGCATTGATTGACCGAGACTATCCAGGAGAGGATCCGTCCCGAAGGTCTTGATCCGAAGCCATCTCCAACTGAGCCTAGGAGGATGCGGTCGTCTTTGCTGATTTAGCAGCACAAAAAGTCCTGCCCACCCTCGCCCTTTGGAGCGCGGTGAAAGCAGTCCGAAATATCGCATCGCGTGCCGGCTGCGATCAGGAACATGTTGTATCAGGATGTTAACGAATTCCTCGCTTGTATACCGCTTCGGAACGAACTGCTTATTTCGCGTATCCTTTGCCAGGTACTCAACCTCGCGATTCCCCACCCGCGCGAGGCGGCATCAGTCAGACCCAGCACTGATCTTCCAGATTCTTCGCTCCTGTCACCGGGCCCTCACTGCTCGCGAGATCGCCAAGATTCTGCACCTCCATCCGGTCACGGTCACCGCTGTCCGTTTTTGATCCCGGCGCAATCGCGCTGTGGTGGGAGGAGTTCACTCTTAATTGATGAGCCCTATCCAGGTGACGATAAATCGCAGTACATTAGGATTGGAGCCGCACTTGACGAACGACGGAGCAACCGACGACTTGGGCTACTGACGTTCCAGTCAGTAAGTCCGGTATAGCCTATAAGTAGCCAGTTATCTAAATAGCCACTGCTTTGGTTAGAGGTTCAGCTCAATCTTAACCAAGGGTACTTTTCTCAGTTAGTTCCGCTTTTCGTAACAACATTCTCGGAATATTCTAAAAAAGTTCTTGACGGATTTCTGCGACGTGTTACCATCCCCTCGCGAATTAACCTATTGGTAGCCGTCGCCGAGTTCAGGACTCAGCGAAAGCACATCCATTGACTTACTAATAGGTGCAGTAACATCTCATGGGCCCCGGTACATCCATAGCAATTGCAAAGGCTACCGTTGCCGCTCTGCGGCATCTCGGAGCTGTTGATAGGCGGCGCAATGTCAACTCAGTTCGGACGAGTTGGGATCCTTGTCAGGCTCGGGCCTTGGCACTACCTCGAGTTACTCGTTACGGTGGGCCTGGTCGTGCTGGTCTCCACGTGCCCCTCCATGGCCAAAACCGCGCCGACCTGCGCAGCCAATACAGGCACCGGGCACAGCTACGCCAATCAGGATCTGACCAACCATAACTTCAGCGCGGATCCAGCCGGGTCGCTGATCGGCGCCGACTTCAGTGGCGCAAAGCTTAGCGGTGCGATCTTCACCGGGCAGGATCTAACCAACGCAAAATTCCAGGGAGCTAACCTCGGACCGGCAAAGGGTCCCGTCGACTTCAGCAACGCCACGCTGACAAACACCTGTTTCATCGGCGCGACGCTGGATGAAACGGACTTCTCTTACGCCGTCATCACTTGCGCCGACTTCACCGAGACATCGCTGATCAAGGCAACGTTCGGGCCGGTCCAGAACATTGTGATGGGAACCGGCTGCCGCACGCGGTTCAACGGTGCGACGCTCGATGTGCATCTGATCGGTAACGACTTCAGCGGCAAGAGCAACTGGAGCAAGACCGACTTCACGGCCGCCAACTTCCAGAACCTGACGCCGGCGTTGTTTAGTCTCGCCGGTAAGGACATCACTGGCGCGAAACTGGGTCAAACCAATTTCACCGGCATCGACATGACGGGAGCCAACCTAACCAACGTTGACTTCACCCTCACCACCCTGATCAAGGCGAAGCTGGACGGCACGGCGATCAACGGCGCTCATTTTTATAATGCGCAAGCCGGGTCCGCGACATTCATCTGTGCCCAGGGCTTTGGCAATTCAGGTGGACAGAAACTTCCCAATGGCACTACGTGCCCGACCACGCCGACCTCGATCAATCCAACGACCGGCGCCGACTTTACCTTCGGGGCGATGAAGGGCGCGGATTTTACCGGCGCAACCCTCGACCATGCGCAACTGGTTGCGGCGAATTTAACGAGCGCCCATTTCGATGGCGCGAGCCTCGTCCAGGCGTCTTTACAGTCGCAAAACGGACAAACGGGGCCGGCGATCGTACAATTCGCAACCTTCACCAACGCCAAGCTCAACAACGCCCTGGTGTCCGGGGTTGATTTCTCGGGCGCCACGCTGACCAACGCGATTTTCGACAACACCCTCCTGTCAGGCACGTTATTCGCGAACGCCACGATGCCGGGCGCTAGTTTTAAATCTTCGACCCTGCAATCGGTGAATTTCAGCGACGCCATCCTGCAATCGGCGAAATTCAACGACGCGAAGATCCAAGCCCCATCGACGGGCCCGGGGTCGGGAGCGAATTTCTCGTGTAGCCAGTTGGGTGGTGCCGACTTCACGAACGCAAGCATCGCCGCCACCAATTTCAGCAATGCCGTCATGCCTGCGGCGGATGCCTGCTGCAAGGTAGAAGGCGGCGGAGCTTCATGGTGCGGAAATGTCGATGCCACGCAACAAACTTATGGACCAGTGATTTTCCCGGTCATCAACTCGGGCATTATCGTGACCTGCCCGAATGGTTCTACCGGGCAGTGCACAGGCGCGCAATGGCAGCTCTCGCCCAACTGGCAGACCACGAGTTGCAACAAGAATGGCGTATCGCAACAGATGTGGTCCAAGCCGAATTGTGGCGGCAAGCCCACGGACATCGTCAAATTCAATGACCCCAATCTGAAGGCCTGCATTCTGGCGACGCTGCCTGGCCAGACTGAGGTGTACCTGACAACGGCGCAACAGATCAGCCAGGTCAACTGCCCGGGCCGACAGATCACTGATATTGGTGGTCTGGAAAATTTCATCTCGCTAACCAAACTTGACTTGCGATCGAACGCTCTGACGATCTTCACTCTGGCCTTCACAGCTGGCGGCAAGCCGGCCCCGTCGCAACTGCAAACTCTCAGTCTGGACAACAACCAGTTGACCACGCTCGATCTGACCGCCCATCCAGCGCTGGTTTCCTTGAGTGTCTCGAATAATCGACTGGGTGGCACGATTACCCTAAACGCTAATACATACCTACTGATACTGGACGCTTCGCACAATCGGTTGTCGACGGTCAACCTGCCGATTCAAAGCAATCTAAGTTTCGTCGATCTTTCCTACAATCTGTTGACCAGCGTCCTCAATCAGTTCTCCCCCAATCTGAATGCTTTGCAGGCGTTGAGCTATCTGGATCTGTCGCACAACGTTTTGACCACCATCGGTTCAATCCAGACCATCGCGTATGACAACAATTCCGACAGTTCCGCCAATTTGAAATCTTTGTTCCTGGCTTGTAATCCGAAATTCCAGTGCGGCGATCTGGGCGTCTATAACGGCACCCGTTATCCCGCAGCATCGTCCAGCCAGTGCTCGGCCTACAACACCGCGACCGGAAAATGGACCCCGTTAAGCACGCCGCAGTGCTCGCCCAACTGAACCATTCACCACGCGTCATTTATGAAGGAGATTAGTCATGCCGCAATCAAACGCACGGATGCTTCAAACCCATTTTCATGCTGATTTATCCGATGGACACCCTGGTGAGGACTACTGGGTCTCAGTTGCCGGCAAGCGCTATCCGCTGGTGCCGCACACTCCGGAAACGCTCGGCGCCGCGCACGCGCGCTCACCCAGACTCAAGGCTGGCCGTACTAATTCGGTGTTGACTCATCGCACCGCACAGCCGATTTCGTTGCCGTCGAATACGGTGATCCGAGTGCATCTGCGGCATACCATGCGCGGCTTCCCCAACGCGAAGAGCGCCACCGGCATCGGCCTCTCGGCGCTGTACATTCCGCCGTCGGACACTCATCTGTCGGCGATGGCCGCTGACTCTATCTTCGACGCGCACCCGATCGACTATGTCTCGACCGCGCAGAATTTCATCTATCACCATCCGGAAATCATCAACAAAGATAAAGTGGTCGCCGGCATAGTCATCGACGAATTCATGGTGGGCGATCCCAATATCGCTCTCGCAATCAACAACGTGGCGAACCTCATGCGCAGCATGAGTCCGGCTACCGAGACTGGCGGCTGGGCCAAGCTGGAACCATTCACGCCGCCCGACAATCCCGGCTCCGGCTTCGATGGAAAGACAACCTACTACCATCAGACCGTCAGCGAGCAGGTGCAAAGCGTGTCGCTGGCGCCGTTGACGCCATTGATGATCCGGGTGAAGAACGATGCCCGATTGAAGGGCAAACTATGGACGGTTTCGGAGGGCGAGAGCGTGGTGTCCACGACCGTACAGGCGCCGTCTCCCGCCGCACGCGCGGCAGAGGCTCCGGATGCCTGGAACGCGGCCATCGGCAATACCGGCGCCCATGGCCTGACCACTAAGGTCACGATTGCGGACGCGAGCAAGCAGCAAATCCAGATCGACATGGAGAATTCCTATATCCGCTATCTCTGCGGCTATATCCGGTTCTACGATGCGAACAACAACGTGCTGTCGTTGCCCAATTGGAAAGCCGACGACGCGGGCATCGTGCACGACATCGTCGCCGATATCGGCCTGCAATACGACGAAACACGTTTCCTGGGAATGCTATCGCCCATGAATAACTTCATGGCCATCCCCTTTGGCCCGCCCGGATCGCTGTCGGCCAAGGTCACGTTTCCCCCAAGCGCAGTACGTGCCGATGTGCTGGGATCGGGCATCGGCACCGGCGCCAATCCCTGGCCGAAGACTCCCGCTCTGGGCGGTACGCTCACAGGCGTCTTCAACCTCGGCGTGCCCGCCTTCATGCTGGGCTTCGGCACAGCGGCGCAGTCCTACAAACCGCTTTATGACATCATCGAGGAGCTTACAGCCACGAAGGGCTTCATCGCGGCGGCGATCGCTGCTGGTCTTGGGTTCCTAGGCTATGTCATCGGTTCATCCGCAGTCGATCAGAAGATGAACTGGAGCGGTTTCACCACCATGGTGGGCTTCCTGTTCAACAGGCTCTGCCTCAAGGGACTGCTCTACGTAGAATCGATCGTCACGGCCGAGGAAGTGGCCGACGAAATCCCATTCGCCGGCTGGATCATGCTGGCGATCAACATCTGCACTGGCGTCGCGCAAATGGCCGAAACCATCATTGAGGTCGCGACCTCGGACTGGAACATCACTAACAGCATCGCGACGACCATCACCACACACGTAACCGTTCATCCGGACCCGCGCAGCAAGTCCTTCCCGCAAGGTCCGGCCGGAACCCCGCGCAGTCTTGTGGTCAAGATGATATATCAGGATCAGGCCCGTCCCACGGTGCAGCAGACGCTGCCGATTCCGGAAGGCTCTACCGCCACGACTTACACCGTCGCGTTCGCCAATAACACGCTCGGCGGCAACGTGAAGTTAGAGGCGGATTTCTATGTCGGCACCTGGCTCGCCGGAAAAGCAACTACCGGCGTACAGCCGAATGACCGGCTGCACGTCGACCAGATCACAATGTATCTGGTGGAGTTTCCTGTCCCGCTGACTGCGGACTCCAAATACGCTCACGCGCGCATCCTGACATACCAGAACAATGCCTATGCCTGGATGGATACCAAGGTTGCACCCACCGAGACGATCGCCAGCCGAAACGCCAGCCCGACCGGCAATGCGTTGGGAGACTGGACCGGCCTCGCGCTCAGTCAGCGCGTCGGCATGTTGGGCCCGTCATGGCAGGCGGCAGGCATGGGAATTCCGGACTGCGCCACCGGCGCTACAGGTCAGCTTTACGCCTTCATGAACTTCAACATCCCGGGAACGCCGATGACCGGCACGCAGTTCCCAAACTGCGGCTTCGTCGGACAGTCCCGCTTGATCTATGATCCGTATCCGCCGAAGTTCCTCATGGGGCCAAATGGCTGGGTGCTGGGCCCGAACGGGTATCCGGTTCCCGATCCCAAAGACGCGACTCTTGGCAACTATTATGTCGATCCGCGCTCAGCCAATCTTCCCTACGATCAGGGCGGCGGCTTCCATCTTCGCAAAATTATTTTGGACGGCACTACGCCGTTCAACATGGCCAGCGTCCAGCCCAGTTTCGGACGCTTCGCCTATTTCCCGGACTCAGTCTGTCTGCATCCCTCCGGTCTGGTGATCGGAGTCAGCGCCTCGTTCAAGAAACTGCAGATCGTGAAACTGGCCGGAGGTGTGGGCAAGGCAGACACCGACATTGTCCTGGGCGAGATCGGTGCCGGACCGGCGACCGATCCCACTCGCCCTGGTCTGATGTTCCACCCGGTCGCCGTCGCTTGCGCCTATGACGGAACCATCATTGTGCTGGAAGATACGAAGTTCTCGACCGGCCAGCAGATAACCACGATATCCCGCCTGTCGGCCTATGACCTGCAAATGAAACCGGTCAACCGTTTCTTCGATGCACAGGGTAAGCCGAGTCCGTGGCTGTATCTGGCGAACCCGGCAGATAACTACTATCTGGATATGACTTCGATCGGCGACGAGCAGATGACCTATATCTACATGCTGTATTACACGGGGTCGGGAGCTGTGGCGTCGGACTATAACATGGCGATCTACACCTACGGCAAAACGGCTCCGAAGACGAATCCGCTGGTGACCACCAACCAGATCGCGGCTGCAAGGCTAGCAGTCGATATGTGGCACTCCGCGTATACGCTGAATTTCGCTATGGTTGCGGATGGCAGCGGCAAGATCGCGGGCCCGAAGAACGCAACCACCGGACCAGCCGGGCGGACCGTACCCTCGGTCAGCATGTGGCTGCCGCCCATTCCTGGTAAGTGATCGGCGGATCGGGCGCTCGTTTAGTAGAGACCACATTTGTGGAGGACCTACGATGAAAGCTGCTTATGTCTTGGTGACCGGCGTTGGCTTACTGCTCATTTCGCTTTTGATTCAGGCCCAAGAGACGCCTCCGCCGCAGCAGTTATCGACACCCGCGACGGCCGCGATCGCGGGCTCGGGTGAGTCCCTCTCCTGCGCTTATTGCGACCTTCACGGGAAAGACCTGACAGGGAAGAATCTGAAAGACGCCAATCTGATCGGGAGCGACTTGCGGGGCGCGAAACTAGCTGGCGCTACGCTGGACGGAGCAATTCTGGTCGAGGCGAATCTGACGGGTGCTGATCTGTCTGGTGCGCATCTAGGCGCGACCTCCGAGGGTCCCGCCGACCTGACGCGTGCAAACTTGGAGGTGGCCAACTTTAGCCATGCTGTGCTGACGAAAGCCCAACTGGTGTTCGCCGACTTGGAAGGAACCGACTTCAACGGCGCCGACCTGACTGGTGCGGTGCTGGGGCCACATCCAGATATTGGCACCAGCAGCGGACGGCGTACTTCGTTTCGCGATGCCCACATAGATCAGCGCTGGGCCGAAGTTGTTGCGGGAGGGGATGTTCAAGGGGTGATCTGGAACAAGTCGAAAGTACAACCAAACGCGCCGCCGACTGCCGGAGTCACGTGTGGTGGCTCCGACGTTTCGGGCATCAAGAACCCGGTCTACGTCTCCTCGAGTCAGGGAACCGACAACTCCAACTGCGGCGCTGGTCCCACCACGGCGTGTAAGTCCCTCGCCTATGCGCTGACGCGCTGCACCTCCAACAGCTGCAATGTGCTGGCTATGTACGATCAATTCGTTCTGCCGGCAACATTGGTATTCGACAGCCGCAGCACTCCGGCTGGCGCACAGTTCTATGGCGGCTGCCTCGCCTCGGGGCCGACGGACGGATTGACATCAGAGGTTGTCGCCCCACCGGGCGGCGCGTCGGCGGTGAGCATCGCCGGGGTGAAGCCGGTGGTCCTGCAGAACTTCAAAATCCTCGGATCGGCAGCAACCGCGGCTCAGAGCAAGCCGACGGTCACGGTGAAGGCTACGCAGACATCCCAGCTGACGCTCACCAACAGCCTGATCGTTGGAGGCACAGGTGGAACTGGCGCGATTGGGAACAACCAGGGTCCCGGTGCCAAGGGCGGCGACGCCAGCCAGAAAACCGCCGGCACAAATCCAAGCTGCACGGCGAGCAACGGCGGGAGCGGCTCCGGCGACATGAATGTGGATAACCATTACACGAGTTGCAGCTGGCCCTGCACTAGCCCAGGCTGCTGGGGGGTGACTGGAGGTCCTGGAAGTGTCGGCTCGGGAGGAGCCGGCGGAAAGTGGGGGGAGCCAAAGGGGGTGATGTGTCCGCCCTGGACCCCGAATGACGGCAACGGAGGAGGAGGAGGATCGAACGCCAGCTGCGGCACTGGGGGTGTGGCCTCAACCAATATTCAAGGCAGCTTTAATGGAGAAACTTGGATTCCTGGCGTGGGAGGGACAGGGTCAGTCGGCGGAAGCGGCTCTGGCGGCGGCGGTGGCGGTGCGGGCGGAGCCATGTGCGGCAACTGCCTTCTTGTCCCCTGGGGATATTCGGGTTCGAGTGGAGGCGGAGGCGGCGCTGGTGGCTGCGGTGGACAGCCGGCAACGGGTGGGCAACAGGGTGGTGCGTCATTCGTGCTCGTAGCTACCGGCGGATCGGTACTCACGCTAAATCAGTCTCGCGTCGTTGCGGGACGTAGCGGCGATGGCGGCCCGGGTGGCGTCGGTGGCAATGGCGGTGCAGCTGGCAGTCTCGCGACCGGTTCGGGCAGCAGCGGCTATGGATACCATGGCGGCAAAGGAGGCGATGGTGGCAACGGCGGAGTCGGCGGCGGTGGTGGCGGGGGCTCCGGCGGCAATGCGGGACCGTCCGTGGATGTCGCGCTGGTCAGTGGCGCGAAAGTGCAGGGAACAGGAATCGTCTACTACACAGGTAGCTCCGGCAGTTCTGGCGGCGGCGGTGCGGGTGGCACAAGCCCTGTCTGTCCCTCGGGACCTGGCGGGAATTCAGGCGTGCTCGGGAGCGTGACTGAAACCTTGACCTACCCTTAGCAAACGTTCGGTCCATGCTCCACTACTTCAAGGAATCAGCGGCCTTCTTTGGCGATCAAATCGGCTGCTCGTTCAGCCAGAGCGCCAATGGTCCGTGATGGATTCACGCCCAGGGCCTCCGGACTGCGCGGTAGGCACGCAGTCCTGCGAACCCAATCAGACTGCCTGGGAACCTCACGATGTGACCATTTTTGCCACAGAATCGCCTCGCATTCGGCCCGTTTAGGTGCGAATAGATGGCGAATCAAAACCGGACTGATTGCAAAGTCTGATGTCGGGTTTTCGTGTGAAATTCTCTGGTAGGATTTTGCTATCTGCAACTTGCGGACACGGCAGATTTAGGCACAGTCCCGAGGAAGGCCAGCTGCCGCTCTGGGCACACAAAAACGCCGGCGTCCGGCTTTCCAGTGGGATCTATCAAGGCAATAGCCAGTGGTTGCCCATCTTAAAAGATGGGCAACCATCGAATCCGCTCGGTTCCTAGGCGAACCTCTCCAATGAGCGCTAATAATTATTGTTGTAATTCACACTTTGAGGTGTGCAGCCTGCGGTTTGTATCGTGTGTTTCACGTAAGTGCCGCCTTCCTTCACCCAAACTGTAACCGGCCCTGGCGACGCGCATACGGCCTTGGCATGAGCAACCATAGGAAAGGCAAAGCTGCCCGATTTCCATCCTAGGAAGCAGGCGATTACAGCCAACACAAGTAAATAAGCGGGGCGCAAGTTTAATCTGCCGCTGTTGATGCCGGTCCGAGTTTTCAGTACCGCGAGACCAACAAGGAGGAAAGCCAACCCATACAGAAAAACCTTCGCGCCACGAATCAGCACTGTGACGAACTGTACCCCTGAACTCGCGAACGAGTTTACATAAAAGCCTCCCGGTGGAAAGGACGGGGGCGTTGGATAGCCCGCTGGGGCAGTGGTGGTCCATGAACTGCCGCTCGCGGATATCGAATCACTTGGCATGGGCGTAGTGAAGATTGGGGTGCTCGTGACCGCGCCTCCCGGCGGCACCACGATGAGGTCGGCCTGGACGGTCGTTCCATTCGTGTTAAATGTGGAATTCGAATAGACCGTCATCGATCCGGTCGAAGGCGTAAGGTAATCCGGTTGCGGCAACTGGTTCAGGGGAATGACCCCATTGGTCTGGTTAATCGCGGCATATACGGTCACTGCTTGCCCGGAATAGCTCCCGCAGAGCGAATTGTTGCAGATTACGGTGCCGACGCTCTGTAGCAGCAATGCGACGATCTGGATGTTCAGCGTTTCGCCCCCACTGGGAATTGGATAGGTGAGGGAACTTATGCGACACACAACGGTATCGGCAGAGCCGGCCTGTGCAACAGACGGCAAGGCTACGCCCTGAAAGGTCACAGTGCCGAGGCCAATACTGCTCAAATTGTCGGTGGATCCGCTCGGAGTTTGAAGAAGGTCGAATCCGCCTGGATTCACATTACCGGCACACTGGGCCGCCGCAATCCCCGAGCACACCGCTGCTAGAGCTACTACCGCTACGAACCAAGTAATACGCTTCATCTTGCACCCTCCTGTTATGCCCTACTTACCTTTAGGCATGTACAGTTTGATCCGCCACCCTAAGAAGTGACTACTCCCATATTGCTAAAATCGCAGGAAGTGCAAGTGCCTGCCCTAACTCCCTGGAAACAGTGCTTCCGGCTAAATCGGAATGGGCCGTTGGATAGCCCACTCAAGCCGTTTTTTGGCTTGAGTGGGTCAATTCCCCAATCGCAGAGCAAGATGTTACGCTCGACTACTCGCCAATTGCTCCGCGTTACTCTGCTGACTTGTTTCCATGGCAGCGAAGAAACGCAGATTCCATTGCTTGCGATCTGATTCCAAGCGACCGATGGCTTCTCTATAAGGTTCCTGCAGCAGATCCGATTTTTTCTTGAGCCGTTGCAGTCCCTGGACGGCATTGTCGATTCCTTGATTCACCATCAACAGCGCTTCAAATAAATGTGCTTTTTGCATTTTTGGTCTCCTCTGAGTTTTTGAGTGATGGCCATCAGAGGAGGCGGAAGTTCCAGAATGGAACTCGCATGGACAAAACTGGGGTGTGCGGATTGAAGATGGAAAACGAAACCGCTACCTTTTGTAGGAGCCATGTTGCCTCTCTCTTAGGCGACTTTGGTTAGGGGCGCATCGGTGTTGAAGCACCGATGCGCCCCGCTTGCGGTTGATTCCTGCACGCTGGCTTCCTAACGAGTCGGTCGTTGGATTAGATCGAGTAGAGAAAAATCACGAAGGGCTGTGCGCGGAATATAATTAGAGTGATCTTCAAATCAGCAGAACGAGAATGTCACTTCCGCAGGCCTCCGGAACGCGTCCCCCCCATATTCTGTGGGTTAATACCCTCCTCTTGTTCGGATTCACTTGCGTCGTTTTCAATGTCTGCTCAGGACAAACTCGGGATGTGGTTTGCGACGATGGATATGGCAAGTTCGAGACAAAGTTCGTGACGGGAGTGAGCGTGACTGTGGGTGCCGCAAGGAATGGCGGATTGGCGAAGCGATCTTGCGGTGGGTCGCTTGCTTGGGACAGGCGAGACGTGTCCGTGGCAGGGGAAGCCTCACAAGTTGACATTGACGTGCTAGGCGTGGATTTGGGTCTTGGCACGCCAGTCGTTGCGTTCCAAGTAAAGAAATCCGCGTCCGACTGGGATATGACGTATCGCATTTACTCTCTGCAAAAACCACCAAGATTGCTACGCACAATAACGGGAGGAGATTTCTTTAGTGCTGCGGATACAGATTTGAACGGCAAGATTGAAATATGGACCGGTGATGTTGTAGCGGTGAACGGTTTCGAGGGTCTCAGTCCAGGCGAATTCGACTCCGCACCAACCATGGTGCTTCGATTCGAACATAACAAACTTATGGATGTAAGTGCCGAATTCCAATCCCAGTTTGACGAGGAAATCGCCAAAGCGCGAGCTGATCTTAGTGCGCAAGATCTAAATGATTTTCGCGCGAGCGATGGTAAGTTAGCGGTTACTTCTTCTTTAACTCTTTTAACCCTGGATCGGATGCGGCGCTTGCGAACAGTAAAGATTAAGGTGCTGGAAATTGTGTGGTCTTACCTTAACAGCGGTCGTGAGCAGGAAGGATGGCGCGCCCTTGCCGATATGTGGCCTCCAGGCGATTTGGATCGAATCCGCGTCGCTATCTCGAATGCGCGAGCCCGTGGCATCCGCTCCCAAATCGACGGTGTTTCTGCTGGAGGCCCCCGGTTCCATCTTAAGAAACACGCCTCTATCTTTGACGCGATAACGGAACCCCCCGAAGGTAATATGGGGCATTTCCCTTACGTTGACATACGCCCCCAGCCTATTCTGCTTCGGCGTCCGCCTCCCCTTGGTGTTCAAGAGCCGTTGGCGCAATCGGAGCAGATGATCGAATTGGTGATTGATGCAGCGGGAAAGGTGTGGTCCGTGAAACCCGTGGGGGTTTCCGATAAAGATCTCATCTACGCGGCCAGGAAATGGAAGTTCATTCCTGCGTTTGCAGGTGATCGCGAGGTCGCCAGCCGCCTCCGCATCACTCTGTCCACTTACCGCTAAAGGATTAGAATAGACCGATCACTTAGGTAAGTAGGTGTGTCTTGACATTGTTACTCCTAAGATAGTGCCGACGAGCAGAGATGGGGCACAGAAAGTTGACAGGACTTAGTAAGAAAGTTTGACAGGACAATCACAAGGTGCTAGCTTGTTGGCTTCCGGCGTACCCTCGTTTTCGTTTGACTGGCCGTTGTTACTGAACAATTGTCAAGAGGAGGACAGACGTGAAGAAGCTGAACAAACTGACCATCAAGAAATTAACGCTTCGCGACCTGGACACACAAACTCTCGATGCTATTGCGGGAGGTAGTGCGGGCCCAACTTGGAATGCTAACTGCACCAGCACTCCGTGCACAACAGGCTACACCAGAGGATTCTGCGAGCGTCTCGGCCCAGACAACCAAGGCGACTGATCCGGATCACCGGTGCTGCGCGTTCGTCAGACCTAGGTCAAGGCTGCCACTGTAGGGCGCATGTAAAGCTCGACCGCCTCGCGCAAAACCTCGGGAAGCGGAATCGGCTCGATGCCTTCAGCCTGCCGCTTAATGCAGACCACTTCCTGCTCGCCCTCAGCCACGAGTTTCTCCTCGCCATTTGGCAAAACGAGAAAGTAACGGAACACCATCGTCAACCGGCTCGGCGTCATGTTTCCGGCGCTCATGCGAATCACGACCTCATCAAACGCTGCAAGCTCTTCGTAGTAGGAGCACGATACGCGAGTTGTCGCCATGGCAAGCCCGTGATCCAGTTCATGAACCAGCAGCGGAGCGTGGTCGTACAGAAACATCTCCCGGCAGCGGCCCTGCCAAAGGATATAGTTCGTGTAATAGACGTTTCCTACGACGTTCGTCTCTTCAAAACAGACTCGGTGTCTGTACTCGTAGCTTCGCATTCCTCACTCCTCGTCAGAACTGCAACCGCGTACGGCATCGGATCGCTCTGGAGGCGTAGCACCGAAGTGGCCACCGTCACACCGGGAGCGCCCAGGGAAATGCCGCCCTTGCTGTCGAGCGGGGGCGACAGCAATACCAGAGGGCCGTTCTGCGAAACGCCCGCCTTCGCCAACGACTCCATCGCGGTCCACACGCGAGTTGCCGCAGTGTGGATATCCTCCTGCGCCTGGCGGGCTATCAGTTGCGCTAACAACCAGCGCTCCGGTCCCAGCAGATCGCGCCACACTTCTTCCGCTCTGTGGCAAATGGGCTCCAGGTCGCACCCAACCTCTCCCGCCGCGGCGACTGCCAGCGTGAGGCCATTGCTGTGGGCCGCTGAGACGGCCATGGGCGCGGCAACTTCGGGCTTTCCATCGGCGCGCCAGCGCACCGGCCACGATGAACCCAGCGCCCGTTGGATGGCGTGTTCGCTGCGCCGGCGCCGGTCCATATTCTTATCGCGCTCGAAAGCCGCAAACACCTGGGTTGCAGGCGCCGCTCTTCGAACTCTCCACTCCAAAAGAACCGAGGCCAATGCGTCCGGAAAATCTTGTGTCTTCGCATCCTCCATTTTGCGGAACCGAAGACCTTGCCAGCACTCGCGAGGCGCACCCTCAGGCGTCCGCAACTCGAGGTCATAACAATACGTATTTCCGTCCTGCCAGCGCTCGGAAGCATGCGCGATCAGACTTTCGTCGCTACCCAGCTGGCGCAGGGAGATGCGGTCCACACTTACCGGAAGCAAAGTCGCATCTGGAACGCAGGCCTGGATGGAATGCAGAGCAGCATCACGAGCGGCGGCATCACCCAGCACCAAAGCTGCAGGCAGGTAGGAATTGAACCATGCCTGCTGTGCACCAGTTTGATGGAAACCTGCCCGGTGCGCAGCGGGACCAATCTCCGCCGACGAGAAATGCGCACTTAGCCTTCGATATCCTGCGACCCGCTGGAAGCGAGGTCCCTGGAAAAGCAAGCTCCCATAGAGGTCGCGTAGTGGGTCCAACGGCAGAGAAGAAGCCTCTGGCGGCGGCGCCACATGCTCAAAATGGCTGCTCGAAGAGAAGAGCGGTGCATCCTCGAACGCGCACGAGCACCGGAAGTGATCCACTTGGAATGAAGTTTGTGAACTGCGAATCACTACGTCGACTAAGCCAGTTTCCCGTACGAGCGCAGCAATTCTCAGCGTAACCCGAGAGCCAGACTCGACCGCAATCGGGTGGTCGAAGCGCAAATCTTTTACGGCGGGAATTTGCTCTTCGGCGCAGACCGCCATCGCCACCTGTACCATCGCCTCGATGCCCATAACCGCAGGCAGCAATGGTTGACCGTGGAAAACATGATCGAGCAAGTAAGGATCCGAAGCTGTCGTCAGATCGGCTTCTACGACTAACTCAACTCCCGGATAGTACAGGCGCGGACGTTCCAGGAAGCGCCTCATCGGCAGTGCCGCAGCCTCGATAGGAATGGGCGAGTTTGCTCCCAATCGGCTGGTGACCACCACCGTGGTCGCAGGCGGGGTGCTACTCAGCAGTTTGCGAGACCACGAGATGCCCTTGTCCGGAGGAATGCACCCGATGCCGGCGCTGCGCAGAGTCTCCACTTTGCTCAGCCTTTCCGCCATCCCAATGCCCGACCAGGCAGACCACTCGAAGGCAAGGCATCGGCACCCCGGATGAAGGCGGGCAAATTCCTCCGTTAATGCCGACAAGGACGCGTTGGCTAGCGCGTAATCCGCCTCTCCTCGCAGTCCTACGCGTCCAATCACAGAGCCGAAGGTCGCGAGCAAGCGTAACTCTCCAGGATTGACAGCCGCTACAAGATTGCGGAATCCCTGCACCTTCGGAGCAACGGTGGCCCGAAGCTTTGCTTCATCGAGATCGCAGACCAGCACCGGCTGGTTGCGACCCGCACCGTGGATGATGCCCTTGATCGGACCGTACATTTGTTCCGCCGCGCTCACGGTGGCTCTCACAGCCTCTGCATCGGTGATGTCGGTTTGGAAATAGCTCGCCACCACGCCGCTTGTTTCCAGCGCACGGAGGTGAGCCGCCACCGGAGGGTCGTCTTTTTGAGACCGTCCGAACAGAACCAACCTTGCACCTGTCTCTTTGGCTAATGCCGCTGCGCATTCAGCGGCTATGCCCTTGGCTCCGCCGCTGACCAGCACGACTTCGCCACGCCGAAGCGGAATCGCATCCTCTTTCACTGGCGGGAGGAGCCTGAAACATGGCTCGTAGCGCTCGCCGCCGGTGTCATAACGCGCTTCCACGTGCGCTTGAGATCCCAATAATTCTGCCTTCAGGTAACGGAGCACATCGGATCCCGATGGCGCCTCAATGACACGAGTGAGAATTTCCGGATGCTCCAGACTTATTGTTCTTGCAAAGGCGCCCGCAACCGCAACTGGTCCCAGCACTACGAAATATTTCTCCGCCTCATCCGTTTCAATTGCCTTATGAGCGCCAGTAAGAAGCAAATTCAATTGCTCTTCGATGGCAGCCCCGGGCATGCACACCACCACGCCATTGCCGGGCAGCGCGGTTTCCCGCAACGTTTGCAATACGGGATGATCGAGTGCACCGAAGACACTCCATCTGCCCGGAGCGGACTCGATTTTAGGATGTTCTCGAAGCGCGCGGGGCGTCCAATCCACGACGAATGCACGGCACCAGTCATCGATTCCGGCGGGTACCGTCGCCTGCACCGGCGCAGTCCCTTGAGAAGTACGCAACTGCTCCAGACGTTGCGCTAGCTCACCTACAGTCGAGTCGGCGAAACTCAGAAGATGTGCGGGAGGCTTAACCCCTAGTTCCCGCGCCGCGGACGCGACGATCTCACTCACAACTATGGAGTTCAGATGGAGGTCCCGCAACAACCGCGCAGTCTCCGCTATGGAATCCGGTGGCAGCTCGGTACGCCGCGCGACGAGAGTGTGAACCAGATGCGCAATATTGCCGTTACCGTTATTTGCCGAAACTGGCGTTTCCTGCAGCTCACGATTCTTCGGAACTTTCTTCGGTTCGAGTAATAGCGCCGGGCGTGGTTTCCGCTCATCACTCGCAGAAACCGGGGCGAGCTCACATGGATTGACAAAAAACTTTGGCTGACGGGTGAAATCAAAGGGACGCGCAAATCGGTTCTTGACCAGCGGTTCCAGTTGAACCGGTCCGCCAAGTACATAAACCACCCCCAGCACCATGTATAACCCAGCTAGGGAAGGTCCCGCTATGTCGAGCGAAATGGTTGGCACATCCGTAACGCCTTTCAAAAGGTGTGTGAGAACATTTCCGGGACCGGTCTCAATGAACAAATCCGCGTTGCTCTTTGCCTCTGCCTCGGACATTGCCTGCATAAACTGCACCGGACTTGTCAACTGATCGACTAGCAAATCGCGCAACCGAGATTCGTCTGTCATCTCCGCACCAGTAATGGTGGAGATCACGGTCTTGCGCAGTGGCCCCAACTCGAAGCCAGCCAGCCCGCTGCGAAATGCCTCTGCAGCCGGCGCCATCAACGGCGAGTGAAACGCGTCTGCCGTGGAAAGCAGGATCGCTGTCCAGCCGCGCTTCTGCGCGCGAGACATAACTGCCGCAATCGCGTCGCTTTCCCCAGAGACGACTGTCTGGCGAGCTGCATTGAAGCACGCCGTCACAATTTCCTCGCCATCTTCCATGAGTGATTCAACATCCTCCGCGGTCGCTCCAATGCTCGCCATTGTGCCGCGCGGTCCTGAGACCCGGGACATGAGCCTGCCTCTCAAGCACACTAACTTGAGAAGGGAACTTTCATCGAGGGTGCCAGCCCAACAGTAAGCGGCAAGCTCGCCCAGACTGTGGCCGACGGCAACAGTGGCTGTGATCCCAAACTTTTCGAGTATTCGGAGACCAGTAAGCTCCGCCGTAATAATCGCGAGTTGCGCTTCCTCGGTCGAACTGCTCTCGTGGTCCCTAGGAAAAGCCGCCAACTCATACAACGCTGCAATCTCTTCGAAACGGCGTCCATGAATGCCGGATTGCAGTCGCACGGGCGAAGCTTGTCCAGGAAACAAAAGTCCGACGCGTGAGCCCTCGCCACCGATGCACAAAAACACTCCATCACTGGTGTCAATGTGGCGAACTTCACCGTCTAGAATCAGCGCCTGCAACTTGTGCAGGCGTTCCGCGAGTTCCGCGGAAGTTGCCGCCACCAAGGCAGCCCGCGCTGGCCCATTCTCCGCCTGACCCGCCAAACTAATAGAAAGATCTGTCAACTCTGAAGAAGAAAGATTGGGCGCGAGATGCGCTAGTCGCTCAATCTTCCCAGCCAGTTCGGAAACCGAATCTCCATCGAGAAAAAATACTTCGACATCTTGCGGGCAGGTTGTCAGAACCTTCTCACTGGCGGACCATCGAGTTCTGCATTCGCCTTCGCAGGCTGCGATCGTGACGTGAACATTGATACCGCCAAAGCCGAACGAGTTGACTCCCGCGCGCACCGGCATGTCCGCGGGCCATGGCTCCGACTCTGCAAGCACTCGAAGCATTGCGTCCTCGCCATCAACTTCGGAACGAGGCTCGCGGGTTCCGGTAGTTGGAGGTAACAACTTGTGATGAACCGCGAGCGTTGCCTTGATCAATCCCGCCACACCTGCGGCCGCCTTGGTGTGGCCGAAGTTGGCTTTGATGGATCCGATCGCGGCGGGCTGTCCTTTTCCACCCGCTGCCTCCCGCATTGCGCACAGCGCCTTTAGCTCCACTTCATCGCCTACCGGCGTGCCCGTACCATGACCCTCAATCAGCGCAACCGAATCGAATCCAAAGTTGGCGCGATGGTAGGCGCGTTCCAATGCCAATCTTTGCCCGCGCGCTTCAGGACGCGTGATGCTGCCGCCGCCGTCAGACGAAATTCCCCAGCCCCGAATCGCTGCGTAGATTTGCAAATGCTGCGCGACCGCATCCGCCATTCGCATGAGCACAACGAATCCACAGCCTTCCCCAGGCAGAAATCCGGTTGATTGCTTGTCGTAGATCCGCATCTCGCCATGCGCCAGCGCGCCTGCCTTTGCAAAGCCCACCAGTTCGAATGGATCGAGGCTCAAATCCACTCCGCCCGCCAGGGCCGCATCGAGTTCGCCAGCTTCCAGTGCGGAACATGCCTTCGCCACTCCGAGCAACGAAGAGGAACATGCGCCATCCACCGTGTAACCGCCGCCGCCGAAGTGAAAGTAATTGCAGATGCGTCCGGCGATCGTATTCGAGAGCGCCCCGGCGAGGCTCTCTTCGCCCACCTCTGGGAAAGGCGCTTTGTACTCTTCTTCCAGTTGATCCAGAAATTCTGAACGCCGGGACTTGTCCCACCCCTCGACGCCCATTCGCGCCTCAACCACACGGCGAACGTAGGGCCAGCGCAAGCGCAACGTGGCCGCGCGCGAGAATTCGCCGGTCAATGTATTGCCCACCAGCACTCCCGTAGTCTCCAGTGGAAATCCTTGACCATCGACGAAACCTGCATCTTTCAGGGCTTGATCCGCAACGTCGAGCGCCAGCCAGTGCGTCAGATCGACGCTGCGGAAAGTAGGCCCGGCCACCCGAAATCGCACCCGGTCAAATTCGTACCCCTCAATCACCGCGGCTTCGCTTGCATAGATTGCATCGGGCACGCTGGCGTCATTCGAGAAATAATCTTCCAACCGCAGCCGCTCCGGCGGCAGCCGCCGAAACGCCCGCCGCTGTGCCAGCACGTTTTCCCAGAGTTCGCGGGGGTTGTTCGCATCCGGGTAGCAACATGCCATTCCAACAATGGCGATTTCCGAACTCATACGCTTCTCGCCGCCGTCACCAAATCGGAAGCGCGCAAACGCTCCCGCCAAGAGAATTCATCGAACTGCAAATGCTTCCGGATGCGCCTTCGCCACTCTTCGTAGGCGGGAGTGTCGTTCTCTGTCACGCTGCGTAACGTTTCGTCGCACAATTCAGCCGCCCGCGGTGCCGAAAGTCCACAGAGCGACTGGCAAGCCATCTCCGTTTGTGGAGCCATGTTTCCCGCGCGTTGTCGGGCACCTGCCGCAAACACAGCCCCTTGTGCGAGGTGTGGCCAGTGCCGCCCAGAAGCAAGGCGAAGCATCCGAACATCGCTGCCGTCGGCGCCACCCGCATAGGTACAGGCTAGGCCGATTCCGCTCCACAAATCGTCACGTCGCGCCTCCGGAAAGCGCATGATTGCGGAGGCAATATATTCCGGGTCAGCGCCGCTTACGAACCAAAGACTGCGTCCCAAACCCTGGTCGAAGCACCGCGAGCCGTATCCGCGAAGCAGCGTGAACCGCGGAGTTGCCCCGGCCGCGTAGCGGGGCCAGTGGAAGTAACCTTCGTGGAAACCGAATCCATCCAGCGCCAGCCACCGTAGCAGGGAATCCAACCTCGCCAGCCGCCGTCTAATTCCAAAACGCAAGCGCGCCATTGACCACCCAATTCCCACATGCACCATGTACACGTGAGGTTTTCCATAACCGCGCAACAACTCGGGGATCCGCTGCGCTTTCCACGGCTGCAACTGATCGAGAATGTCCAGGCCCATGGCCGCGCCTTCAAAGCCGTAACCCCGAAATTCCAAATCGATTTCGTCCAACTGCTCCACCAGCAATTCGATCCCTTGGTCGGCGAGCGCTAAGTGGTACCCTCGCAAAAACGTTTCTCCCACTTGCTCCAGGCGCCGGCGCGTCGAGTCGCGATGAACATGAAACTTTCTCCGGGCAAAACTCGCCTCCATCGGAGAAATGCTTAGCAACTTTTGCAGAATGCCGGCCATATCGCACCGTTCTCGCGGACAAATTAAATCGCCGATCGGACCGCTTAAGCAATCTTGCGCACGGCTGCGGTCGCGTGTGCCGGAACCCTTGCCGGATATGCAGCCCGGCTGCGGCTCCCCACGTATTGCGCGAGGCCCCGCAGCCCGGAAACAGTGGTCAGGGCGAAAAAGAGGCCGAATACTACGTGCATGCACACGAGCACACCGTAAACTCCCGCCACCGAGAAGCCGAAAAGAATCTGACTTTTCTTATCGAACGGCGTCGTAGCTGGATCGGTGATCATGTAGAAACTGAACAAGACAAAAGCAACGCCCGTCATCGGATTCAAAGCCGCAATCCATGACGTCCCAAATAGCAGGCTGCGCAGCCCCGCCTGCATTACGAAGCCAGCCCACCATGCGGCGATCAGAGGTGTCCTCCCGGTGAAGCGGTAGTTCACCAATGTGCCCGAAACACAAATAATCGTGGGTAGAATCCAATACCAAGCGCCGTGCAGATTTTCCGTAAAGTGATACGGTGGCGCGATGCCGACCCATGGGAAAAGCAGCAGTGTGACCGTGATTCCGAAATTGGACGGATTCAGAAAGTGCCGCACGCGCCCGTCAATCTTCAAACGCAGTGTGTTCTTGGATGCGATAGCAACCGCTGCCGCGAGCACCGTAGGCAGAAGGCGATCGCCGCTGTAAAGCAGCATCGCAACCGCGAGTCCGGTAATGTGCGCAGGCAGCAAGAAGTCTATAAACTCCCGCCAGCTTCCGATGAACCGTGGCGGCCGTCCTTCCGCGCGCGCTTCCATCCACTCACAAAATATTTCGCAGGCGTAGGTGGTCGCCAACGAAACCAAGGGCTGCGCCCACGATTGTTCGAACCCGAACACCGTGTGCCCCAGAATATTGAAGACTGTGATCGCGGCGGCGAATCGCCGCAGGCCGGCTATGCGCCGCGCATGAACCCATGCATCCATCTGGTGTGCAGTCATTTGTTGACACCCGCCAATTGAACTGTGTGCCAGCCGGGCATCAGATTTTCGTCGTCATGCCGGACCCTGCCCTGCCGATCTCGCCAATCGAACGAAACGTGAAGCGGACTCTGATCCACTGCGCCGAGGCCAAAGTGAACATCAGGACTGCTCTTGCCCGAATGCCCATTGCCTCCATCGACCTCTTTCACCAGCTTTCGACCGTCGGGCAGATAGACAGTGACTCGCGCTCCGAATGCCGGGTAAGCGCGAATACCCTGCCTTGCGTGACCAGCGCTGATCGCCGTAGCTCCGGGTAAAACTTTCTCAAGAACATGCAGTCCCAGAAATGCCCCTGTGGATTCGCCGAGGTTGCGAAAAAGAAAAGAGTCTCCCCACTGGTTTGCCGTCAGAAAATCCAGTCGCCCATCGCCATCCACGTCGCCCATCGCAATGCCGCGCGTAAGTTGGGAATCTGCCAGCCCCACCTCGGACGCAAAATCGAAATATCTTCCGGATGCGGCACGCACGTAGAAGCGGTCGTGATCGTTCGCTCCGCTCAAGTCATCGCCCGAGGAGAAATGTGGCCAATGTACGGGACTGCGCAACATCAAGTCATTTCCCATTGCGAGCTCCTGCAATTCTGGCCAGCGATCAACCGATCCTTTCGCAAATCCGGTGGCCTGCACCACTTCCGGGACACCATCATTATCGAAATCTCCAAAGCGCACGTCCCACGACCATCCACTTCGTGCCAGCCCCAAGTTTTCGCTAGCTTCCTTGTAAGGCGCTTTTCCTGCCCCCATCGCGTGCGTGTCTCCCGTGCTTACATAGACCAGATTGCTTTCTTCCAATGCATAAGAATCGGTGATGTTACTCACCATCAGATCCGGAATGCCATCCCCATTCAGATCCCCGCAGTCGACCCCCATTCCTTTAAAGGAGTCCTGTCCAATCACTTTGGACTTCGGCGTCGTCCAGCCGCGCTGGCCGCGCAACCGGCGAAACGCAAGGTGACCCGGCGTGGATTCGTTGTGCAGCAGCAAATCCGGACCGAAATCATTGGCGATATAAAGTTCGGGCAGCAGGTCGCCGTCAATGTCGCAGGCAGCAATGGCCAGGGTCCATCCGGTGCCGAGCAGGGGTTCAATCTGCGTGGCGCGCTGGTACTCCACCTTTGGCACCTCGCCCGCACTAGCAGACTTCCACAGAAGAATCGTTTTGCTGCCACCGTTGCCCGCGCGCGACATCGACGATTGCATCTCGACCGGCCCATTGCCTCCCAGCACCACGGAACCATCCGCAAAGTAATTCCCGAATACAAGGTCGGCGTGGCCGTCCCCATCCATATCGGCCACTAATCCGGCATTTGTGTACCAGCGTTCTTTACCTGGAACTAACTCCTGGCTGAGAAAACTCCGAGAAGATAGTCTCTTATCCGCGCGTTCTAGCTGCAGGAAAGCAACTGGCGTCCGGCCCCAGTAATACACCACTAAGTCCATCAACCCATCTTCATTTAGGTCTGCCATCAAACAGCCCATCGGGGCCATCGTAGCTGGGTCGTATACGGATGGATCAGGTTGCAGAGTAAACGGAGGGTACCGCTCGCCAGTTCCGGGCACTGGCGAAACAATGACGTTATCGGTTCTAGGATCGACGAGGCAGTAGTCATTCGCCAGTCCATCGCCGTCGAGATCTCCGAGCGCAACCCCGGCGCCGACCGTTGAGATCCACGAGACAATTCCCTGTAACTTCGGATTGACGTTCCTGTGATTCTGCACCGCCGGACGGAGCGGCGTCAGAACTGTCCGTTGGAAATGAAAGCGCTTCGCCATCGCTGCCGTTTCTACAGGGCGTGGCTGCGGCAGTCGGGCACTCCACCAAGTCACGGCGATTGCACCCCACACCACCAGCACTTTGATGGGGAGCTTCGCGAAATGGGAGTTAGTCGGCACCGCTCTTATGCCTTGATCAATGAAGTACAGTTTCTATGCGGCCTTACTCAAACTCCGAGCCTTACTCAAAAGCACCGGAAGATTGACATTGATGGGAGGATCTGTCGGCATCGCCGCTCGCAGGCAAATGTCTCCGCATTCCACGATGCCCTCGTCTACGCAAACAAGTTCACCGCCACCTCGCAGTGCGGAATCGTGCTTGAAATAGTCGTCGATGATGTCTGGCCAGGGTAGTCCGACTGCAAAGAGGTAGTACCGTCCTCTAGGTGCACGAGGGATTTGGAAAGCCCCCTGCAAGTGCTGGATAGCGCAGGCCAACGGCGCACCTTCCGGAATCGCGGTCGCAAAAAGCCCAACAAAAATCGGGCCTGAAAAAGACAAAGGTGCCTGAATCCGTCCCACGACTAAGGCTTCGCTCTCCGCCGGCGCTTTTTGCGGATTCCCTTCGGTCTGCACCAGCAGATCTTCGGCCGGCGTCTGCCGCATCCCCCGCAGCCTCATGGGCGAGATTCCCAATACATTGGCAAACCGGCGGTTGAACGCGCCCAAACTGTTGTAACCGACATCTAGGCAAATGTCAGTAACACTGTCGTCCGTGTCCAACAAGAGGCGAGTGGCGGCCTGCACCCGCAAAGCGCTCAGAAACCTCCGTGGCGGCAAGCCGGTGACTTGGCGAAATATCCGGTTGAAATGGAAACGGCTCATGTACGCGAGCGCGGCCATTTCCTTTAGCGAGATGCTGTCGTCCAAACGCTCGCGGATCACGCCGATTACCCTCCGCACCGCCTGAATATGGAACTGGGCAGTATCGACGCGCTTCGGTTTGTAATGTTCCGTCTCAAGCATGGTGAGTGTGCCGCTTCTGCGATGAAACTTAACCGCCGTCAAAGCTTGCCAGGTTTGGATTGTTCTATATGCTTGTATAATTTTCTGCTAAACGTTGGGTCTGGGAAGATCGCGTCGTTCTGCCTGTCTTGATTAGGCGAGCTAGCGCAGAAACTTAGCGCAGACTATCTCATAACTCAACAGAACAGACGATAACTTCCTGTTTCTGTTCTGGAAACAGAACAGAATGCCACTAACCATGGTGCTAACTTTACGACGTAAGCTACTATCTAAGTGTGCATTAGTAAACTTACTTAACACGGTAACCAGGCCAACGCAGACCTGTGGATAACACGCTCCTAACTGTCGACTTTGTTACGAAACTATATACTGCGGGGCCTTCTACTCGTACAGCACCGCATTGCCCCACCTGAGAGAACCCGACCGGGTCGAAATATTCTTCGAATTGGCCCAAGAATTGGCCGAACCCAATTCCGAAGAATATGCCAACGTCGTTTCCAATTGCTCGAACGCTCTTCGGCAATCAGGCCGTGGCAACGATGTAATATCAGGTCTTACTCTGGCTCTTGCAAAGCAAGAACACCTCCATGACTATCACAACGCCATTGTCACAGCAGCCAATCTCCGTATGTTGGTGACATAGAAGTTCCCGGGACGGGTCAAACGCGATGCCCGCCGGGCCAGAGACGGATTTGGTGATGCTTTTCATCTGCTGATAGCTCGGGCTGTAAATCAGGATTTCGTTTCCACTGTAGTTGGCGACGTACAGATTCCCTTGGAATCGAGCGCGACCCTCAGGTGCGGTGATTGGCTTGGTGGCGGCGGGGCTGACGGCTGTAAGAAACAACAAGCTCATCAGAACGGATGCGATCGTACGGGCGATCTTGGAATTTCTGGATCTCATGGTGTTTTCCTTTGAGTGAGTGTTTGGAACCGCTACGGTTCCGGAATTGCGGGGACTCACGGATCGCATAGATCGTTTTTCGCCCGCTCACTTCCATAAGCGACGCAGCGAAAGTGGACACGCTGGACAGATTTTGGGGAGACTTCCGATTCTGCCGAGTTCGAATCCTGACGGCAACTCCAAACGCTGTGACCATAGCCGTTCACAACCAGAAGGCCAGAATTACACTCAAACAGCCTGACGTTATTCATCTTCCCAAAATCGCGGCAGACCTCGTGCAACTGCAGCAAGTCTTCATGAACCTCACCTTCACGTTGTCGACCGCGGCGCTGCAAGTGCATTCCACCGAAGGCGCTCACTCAGCCTGGAGCGGGGCTGCCGCTGGCCGGTCGCCCAAATACTCAGGGACTCAGTCCTTCCGCGGTGTTTTTGCTGTCAGCAGGTCTACGAACGATTTATAAAATTTCTCAAGATCCAGATCGACCTGAACCTCAGCCGGCCGGACCTCAACAATCGGCTTATTCCGATCCGCCCAACTCAGGGTGTTACCGTAGCCGGGGCCGCGGTCCAGATCCACGTCCATAAAGAGCGTTTCTTTCTTTGTGATCAGTCTGGGGTCGAGCCACGCCGCTGCCGCCAGCTCATCCCACAGATAGTTGTAGTTGCCGCGCAACTGTGTGTACTGGCCAATGTAGCGCGCCGCGGGCGAGTTACCCGCCTTAACGCGGTTGATCAACTCCGAAGTCAATCGTGTCTTTACCGAAATATCCACCGGCGTGCAAATGACTTTCTTCCACGGCGCCCGGAGCACAATATGAGCCGCTTCCGGATCGAACCACAAGTTGAATTCATGAGTTGGGGTGTTAACAATTTCCGGATCGTCAGTCTGCGGATTGAAACTGCCGCCCATGAACACCAGCTCCTTAGCCAGCCCCGCGAACTCTGGATCGATAGAAATGGCAAGCGCCAGGTTCGTCATGGGCCCTCCCTCGTAAACCGTCACCTGGTTGGGAAACTTATGCACCATGCGAATTAGAAAGTGAGCGGCGTCCTCATCGGATGGCTTGGTGGTGGGCCGGCCTTCCGGCATTTCTCCCAACTGGTCGGACGGATGGTAGAAGTTCGGAGTCCAGGCTCCGAGCCACGCTATCTTGCCGTATTCTTGTTCCCATCTTTCTGTCTCCTCTTTTCGTCTTACGAGAGGATGCTCCACTCCCGGCACGACCGGAATATCCGTTCGCCCGATGATTTCGAGCATCCGCAGGGTGTGCGCCACTTCCTCGTGGAGCCACTGATCGCCCGTAACCACCGTGATGCCCAGGACTTCGGTCTGGGGCGACTGGATTAAGAGAAGGATTGATTGCTGGTCGGTTCCGGCGGGACCGGCGGCGTCTTGATCGATGACGATCTTCCGCCTCTCCTGGCTCCAGCATGTAAGGCACGATATCAATAACAGCACCGCCAAGAACCAGACTCGTCCTAATCTCATTGATCAGCCTCGCTGAGTGCCTCGTCTTTGCGCTCGCAAACTTCACGATTACAAAGTTAAAGGCAGACGGAGTCACCTCGGTCTGCCCTATGTTAACCCTCTATCCCGCTCTAGAAATTCAGCCTGAGAGCAAACTGAATATCGCGCGAGTTATTCAACGTCTGATTGATCACCCCGAAACTCGTGGGCGAGTTTATGTCCTGCTGTCCAGTGTCTCCGAGACCGCCGAGGAAATATTGCGGGTGGTTCAGAAAGTTAAAGAACTCGGCCCGGAATTGCAGATTCATCCCCTCGCGGAAGGACAACGGAAAATCCTTGATGATCGAGAAATCTGTATTCACAAAACGTGGGCCGTAAATGGGTGCGCGCGCTGCGGTGCCGAGTTCTCCAGAAGGCGCCTTTGCGAATGCGCAAGGATTGAACCAATTCTGCAACGTGTGTACCCGCGCCGGGCAGTTCGTACCTCCGCCCTCCGGTCCACCCTTGTTCGGATCTCCAACCTCGTTGGGGCGGTTGAGACTGAAGCCGTTGTAATTGAAGAAAGTTCCCGAGTCCCCCGCCGCACCGGGGAAGATATCCGCGTTGTCGCTATCGACGACGAATAGAGGAAATCCGGACTGGGCTCTCTCGATTAGATCCAGTTGCCAATGTCCGAGCAGCGTATTAGTGGTTCCACTCCAGTTGCCACCGTAGCGCTTGCCCTTGCCAAAGGGCAGATCGTAGAGAATGCTGGCGGTAAACGTGTTGTTGAGGTTTAGCTGCGACAAACCCCAATCCAGTCTCTGGTTTCCAGGGAGGGGCCAATACAATGCGCCGACGCTCGTCCCCAAGCCGTCGGGCATACCGGAGTCGAAGTTGCGGGCATAGGTATAGCCCACTAGAGCATAGAGACCATGCCGCGCACTTTTGGTTTCAGCCTTGATTTGGAGAGAGTCATAACGGGCGGCGCCAACGCTGTTGTTACTGTTGACGAACTGAAACGGCGTATAGGGAAAGGCCGGAATGCCGCAGCCCAGCGTATAGCCGGGTACGGTAGACGCGCCGTTGCCCGGGCACGCGAGAGGCGAAGCGATGTTCTCATCCACCTGGCTCACCAGAATGTGCGCGCTGCGGGAGCCTGCATAGCCCGCGGTCAACACAACGTTCCCGGGTAGTTGGTGCTCGATGTTGAGCTGGAATTGCTGGACGATGCCCTGCTTGAAATTGCGGTTCTGGGATTGAATGGTTCCGGTGTATGCGCCGGGGTTTACCGGCGCGTTATAGACAGCACCGCCCGTGACGTTTACGGCAGAGGCAGTATTCGCCGGCAGAAGGAAGCCGCTCGACAAATTGACGCCAGAGTTGAAGGGGCCGCTAGCGGGGACAAAGCCAAAAATGACATTGGGATCGACTTCCGCATAGTACGGCGGATTCTGCCACAATCCCTGCCCGCCCTGGTTCCAGGCGGAGTCGTGATAAATGGCGTATCCGGCGCGGATTGCCGTGCTCTGACTTCCCAGAGGCTTCCAAGCCAACCCGATGCGCGGCTCAAAAGCGGTTTTGTCAAACTGGACGCCCACGCGCCCATCGGAGGCAATGCAGTTCGCGCAACCACTGACTCCGGGGCTGCCCCTCGGGATGTAGAACTGCTTGGTCACCCAGTCGAAATTCGACTGCCGATTCTTGATTTCAGTCTCGGGTGTCACCAGAGCCCAAGCCAATCCGATATTCACGGTCAGGTTGTTGGTCACGCGCCAATCATCCTGAACGAATGGGCGAACTAGTTTCCAGCGGCGCCCGACCGTCGCGCCGAGGAATGTCTGATCGTGGGCGGCAAAATTTCCCATCCCCCCGAGAAGCGTGTCGGCGATGTCATCGCCTGTTTGATTGCCAATTTCCGAGACAAAACCATCCTGGAAGGCGTTGTTCCTTACGTTCATCTGATTGTCGCGAAATACGCCGCCGAACCGGATCTCATGTTTGCCACGAATTAATTCGAGGGTGTCCGAGAGCGAATACACGTTGGTCCCACCCTGGTAGGGCGCATATCCGCGGTCGCCCACGGAGTAGTAGCTCGACATCGAAAATGAAGACATGCCGCAACTTACGCAGTCGTTGGTCGCCTGATTAAGGCTCGCGGGATAGCCCGTCAAGCTGTCGCATGCACTCCCCAAGTCAGCTCCTGGAATCGGGGCGGGCACCCCGGTCACTGGATTGACAAGCTTTGCCGCCTCGCAGCTGCCCGTCCCGAACGAGAGAATGTGATTGAAAATCCTGCTGAAGCCGAAAGTGAACTGGTTGATCGTCTTGGGCGACACGATGTGAGTCTCGGACACCACGGCATTGCGCCCATGGTTGTCGATGAGCTGCGTGCTTCCAAACGCTGTGGCTTCGGCAAATCCCGGAGAACCGCCCGGAACGAAGTTCGTTGCTTGATCGTAGCTGAAGCGTCCGAAGACCGAATCTTTACTGGAAAAATTGTGATCAAGGCGGATGTCCCAGGTGCCTTCGTTGAGCTTTCTATCCGGCACGAGAGTGTAGTTGAAATCCAAACGGGGATTGTTCGCATTGGGCGTGGGATAAAGGCTGAGTACGGCCAGACCGGCCGGATTCGCCATCGCCGCCGGAATTATGTTGCAGGGGATACCAGGCGTCTGCGTGCCATTGTTGTTCGGTGCGATTGCATTGCCCAAGGCATTGCATTGGAAGGGAATGGCTGCGGTGGTCGCAGTCGCCGAAAAAGGATTAACGAGGTTCGGGAAACCGTCAACGTTGAAGGCAGGAGCACTCGAAGCGAAGCCGGGTCGAGCGTTGCCAAAAGGATCAAGGTTAAAGTTGAAATCGCCGTTAGCGTCGGGTGTCGTCATAGCGGTTGTCGGAACGACGCCGGTGAACGGAACTCCCTTTCGCTGCATTTTTGCCTGATAATCCGCGAAGAAAAACGTCTTGTCTTTCTGAATCGGACCGCCGAAAGAGCCGCCGAACTGGTTGAGATTGTATTTCGGCGTTGCGTTGACGAAAGGCGTGCTCGCGTCGAGAACGGAATTCCGGAAGAATTCAAACAGCGACCCGTGAAACTTGTTCGACCCTGACTTCGTCGTGACCAGCACCGTTGGCCCGGCCCGTTCTCCATATTCCGCAGAGTAGGTGTAGGTCAGTACTTTAAATTCCTGGATGTCGTCGATCGACGAGAAGATCGCAATGCCGCCTTCATCCAACTGATTGTTGTCGTTGCCATCGAGCAGCCAGTCGGTGCTCTGTTCGCGGGAGCCACCAACCGAAAGCGAGAATGATCCGCGAGTGGAGGCTTCGCTGCTGGCGGCGCCATTGAAAAAGCTCACCGGACTGGTCGACGCTGTGGTGCCCGGCGTCAGCGTCGCCAATTGCACGAAGTTGCGACCGTTCAGGGGAAGATCGGCCACCTGCTCAGAAGTGATGACCTGCCCCAAGGCTGGATTCGCGGTCTCCACAGCAACTTCCGTTGCGCTAACTTCAACACTCGATGAGACCGACGCAGGTACGAGTGTGAAATTCAGCTCGCGCTGCTCATCGACTTGCAGCCGGACGTCTTTCTGTTCCGCAGTCGCGAAGCCTTGGGCCTCCACGCGAATCGTGAAGTAGGCGACGGGCAACAGGGGAATGAGGTAATGTCCAGAGGTGTCGGTATTGGCTTCGCGAACCACCCCCGTACCCTGCGAGGTAGCCTTGACTCTTGCGCCAGCGATCACAGCACCTGCCTTATCGGTAACCGTCCCCGAAAAGCCGCCATTTGCCTGCCCGTACAGTAATGAAGACGAACTTACCAGCAGAAAGATACCAATCGTGAGCAGCGTCTTCTGATTCAGCATTACGACCCTTTCACCGGCCCCGCACCAAATTGTGAGCGCAGTTTCCGTTCCGTGCGCAACTTATGAGGAATTGGACCCAGGAGCGCCTTATAGATTGCAAGTACTTCCGAAGTCAAGACTTTTCGGTTATGGGAAGCACTATGCGCCGCCAAATTTCCGAACCGGCACACAAGAAAATCAGCGGCGAAACGGTTTCAGGTCTGCGTCGGACTTCAATGCCCAGCGCGCGACGCCCACTCCGCATCAAAACGAGAGCGCTCGAAGAAGGATTTCTGGGTTCCAACCCCCGTCGTCGAAAGTCCGGCATACAGATTCGCGCGCCTCACGGCCTCTTGCTCTTGCAATCCTTCCGCTAGGAATACGGCGAAGCTCCCGATGAAGGCGTCTCCCGCACCTGTGCTGTCTACGCTCTTTACGGCAAATGGGGGCACGTGTTGGCTTATTCCCTGGCCTGCGAGCAACGCTCCGTTGGCTCCCAAGGTGATGATGACGCGGCGAATACCGCTTGCTACCAGTTTCTCCGCGCATCTCCTCGCGTCTTCGACATTCCTCACCGCAACTCCAGTAATGGTCTCAGCCTCGCTTTCATTCGGAATGAAGTAATCGAGGCCGGCCAGAGCCTGCATGTTGACGTGCTGACCAGGCGCCGGGTTCAGAATGCAGCGGATGCTGTGCTTTCGCGCAAACGCGATCGTGTGGTAGACGGTTTCCAGCGGAATCTCAAACTGCAGAACAATGCAATCGACCGTTTTCAATGTCTCCACAGCAGCGTCCACATCGGCGGCTTTCAGCGCATCGTTGGCTCCTTTTACCACCAGAATGCGATTCTGCCCGTTGGGCTCGACAAAGATCGGCGCAACGCCACTGGATAGTCCCTCAACCTGCTTCACATGGGTTGCGTCGATACCAAGTTTCTTAAAGTTCTCTATTGTGGCCGGACCAAACAGGTCGCTTCCAACTCGCGCCACCATGAACACATCCGCGCCACAAAGACGAGCAGCAACTGCCTGATTCGCGCCCTTACCTCCGAATCCCAGATCGAATTTCTGGCCGAAGATGGTCTCCCCGGGCTTCGGAAACTGATCGGTGAATGTTGTGAGATCGATGTTGGCACTTCCAACCACCGCGATACGAGGGCGTCTGGCCATAATTTGCAGATTACAAGAAGAACGCCGAGTCTATTGCTCGGCCTTGGTGGTGTCAAACGCGATGTTGCGAGGGATCAACCGTTTACGGCAATCAAGCTCCGCTTCCTTTGAAGGCGGGGCTTGATGCGCTTTCGCGGCATGCCAGCTTAGCCATTCGCTCGTGCCACCAGAAAAATTGCTAGTCCATAAAAAACAAACATCAGAACGAGGTAGGCTTTGGCACGAGGTCCCGACCTGGAAAATTCTTTCCAAGCGAGAACTCCCCAGAGCGCGGCAACCATGGGCGCGGATTGACCGATGGCGTAAGAGATGGCGACGCCTGTAAAGCTGGCAGCCACTAGGTTGAAGACCGTGCCAATGCCCCAGATGAATCCACCGAACAAACCCATGAAATGGCCCGACGCGGGGCCGCGGAAAAATCCGCTAAAACCTACAGGCTCTCCCACCAGGGGGTGCTTCATAAAATAGATATTCCAGATAAAACACGAGAGCAATGCTCCCAAGGTGAGGAAGACGGCGGCGCTATAGGGTCCCAAGCTATTTCCGCGGGTCATGGCGTGCGTCATAAAAGGGGCCCAGAGGCCCATCAGAATTCCTGATACCACACAGGTGATCAGACTCTTTTTTGAGACGGGACGCCCCGCGTCCGCGAGACTGCCATAAGCTTTGCCATCCAGAAGCACCGCAATGAACGCGGATGCGACTCCGAGGGTCAGAAGCAAGGCGTTGCCTCTCGGCTGCAGCGCGTAGCTCAATGCAACCCCGACTACCAGTGCGATTCCGATGGAGATGGGAAAGGCGACGGCGAGTCCGGCCATGTCGATCGCGGCAACGAGCAGGAGATTCGCCAGGTTGAACAGCGTGCCTCCGATGAGAGCGTTAACAATGTTCGAGGCGTCGGCGGCGTGGACGTTGTTCAGGAAGCTGGAGGAATCGTGGCCCGTGCTTCCCATCGTGAAGGCGAGCACTAGCGAGATCATAAAGATGCCGACGGCGTAGTCCCAGTAGAAAAGCTCGAAACGATAGCCCTTCACGCCCTTGTAGGTGTTTGCCCAAGAGCCCCAGCAGACGGCGCTCGTAATCATCATCAGCAGCGCAATGCTCAGGCTCGAGGGTGTGAACATCGATGCTCCTTATGGATTGTGAGGGGACAGAAAGGGTGTAACTCTACTCTTCTTTTGTTCAGGCGACAAGCGAGGTGAGGGCTTAGCTGTTCACTTAGGAATAAGTTGAACGCCCGAGGCCGGAAATCCGGCCAAAGCGGTTGACTCTTGTGTCGTGTTTGAAAACCGAGTTCGTCGTTTCCCAGGTTTGCCGACCATTCGCCAACTGGCTCGAATGCTAACAAAACGGGATCGCTCTCCTCTCGCCATTCAATTTCGAATTACTATTACCAGGTCCCGGCTGTATCAATACTCGGCGGTGTTTTTACACGCTCCATCTCAGGCATTCGCAAATGTTCTGTAGCCGAAGAGCAAACGGAGGAAGAAATGGTCAGGAGATCGGTCCTGAACATAATGATTGCGGTGACTGTATTGCTGGCTGCTGCTGCTGCGGCCGGAGGACAAGGAGTCGGACCAGGTTACGACATCGAAATGAGCCGCATGATTCCGATGCGAGACGGCGTCCAGCTCGAGTCCTGGATTTTCAAACCTTCCCACCTAAAGGCCAAAGCGCCGGCAGTGCTGATGCTGACTCAGTACGACATTGATGGTGGCCGCCGTGGCAACGGCCCCGCTGCTTATACCCAGCGCGGTTATATTTTCGTGCAGGTGTACGTGCGCGGCCGCGGCCGCTCGGGCGGCGAAAAGAGCGACAATCTGGGCCTGCAGGTTGGGCGCGACGGCTACGACGTGGTCGAGTGGATCGCGGCCCAGCCCTGGAGCGATGGGCACGTCGTGATGTTTGGCGGTTCGTTCGGCATGACGCAATGGCGTACCGCCGCCCAGCATCCGCCCCACCTTGCCGCTATCGCGCCTTACGTGCCGATCTATCCGGGATGGGATGTGCCCAACACAAACGGAATTCCGCAGGCGTGGTCGGCGGTGATCCTGGGTTACACATCGGGACGGTCGCTGGATGCGGGGTTCATTTCAAACCAAAGCTACTGGGCGGGAAAGATGTTGGAACACTACGCTGCCCACCGTCCCTTCCGGGAACTGGACGATGCCATCGGGATTGCTCAGGACGACTGGTGGATGACTGACGATCGCGGCCAAAAACTCTCGTTCATGAAAATGTGGCTCGACCACGTAGGCGACGAACCCTTCAATCTCGCGGCGGAACCTAAAGCTCAAGACTATGCTCACATGGATTTCCCGGTGCTAACGGCAACCGGCTATTTCGATGACGACCAGCCCGGAGCGCTGCGCTACTATCGAGGCCTCGTCAATAATGCTCCGGCATCAGCCGTGAGCCAGCACTACCTCGTGATCGGTCCCTGGGATCATGGTGGCACGCAGAAACCAACCAAGGAGATCGAAGGGTTAGCAATACCCGACGCCGCCGTCATTGACATGGACGCACTGCATGCTGACTGGTATGACTGGGTGCTGGGGCGTGGGCCCAAACCTGCATTTCTGCATGACCGAGTTGCATATTTCATGATGGGTGCGGACGAGTGGCGATACGCCAAGACCCTGGAAGCCGCATCCTCGGGAAAGGTTTTGGCTTTGTATTTGTCCGCCCCCGAGGGAACGCCGAGGGACCTATTCCACTCTGGCTCGCTTTCGCAAAGCCCGACTGGCCAGGAACCGCCGGCCACTATTGTGGATGATCCACACGAGCTACCCGAACTCGATGTCGCCAAGTACGCTGAAAACGAGGATCTAAAGAGCCAGTTTCGCGGTTTCCAGAAGCGAGCGATCAGCTTTCACTCAGAGCCCTTCGAACGGGATACCGAAGTAGCAGGTCAGATGCACTTGAAGTTGTTCGTAGACGCAGACGCGCCCGATTTTGACTTGTGGGCTCAGGTATTGATGGTTCTGCCGGACGGTTCCACGCTCAGACTTGGCGAAGACATCCGGCGGGCCCGATTCCGTAACAGTGCGTTCAAGCAGGAACTGTTGAGGCCGAATCAAATCGTGGAGATACCCTTCGAGTTTTACTGGATGGCGCGAAGGATTCCAGCGGGCGCGCGGTTACGGCTCACCATCGCTCCGCTCAATTCGCCGAACTTTCAAAAGAACTACAACACCGGTGGCAGGATCGGCTACGAGAAGCCGGAGGATATTCGAGTTGCGCACATCAAGGTCTTCCACGATGCCGAACACGCGAGTCAATTAATCCTGCCGCTCGCGGCGTCTGTTTCTTCATCTACAGGCCAATGAGATGCCTATAAGACGATCGTCCATCTCGCGTCGCGAGTTCCTTCGCCGCGCCGGTCCTGCGGCAGTGGCTGCACCATTTGTTCTCCGAAGCCGCTACCGGCTTTTTGCCGAAAGTAACGAAGAATATCCGGAGCGCGTAGTGCGGCTGATCCGCGAGGAACTGGTGATCGACATGCTCAATCAGTTCCTCTACCGCAAAGATAAGGAGAGCGTTCTGAATGACTGGCTGTCTCACCCAGGCGCTTTCAAGCGCTCCGACTTTGAGTTCTTCATGAACTCAGGGGTGAATGCAATCAACTTTGGTGATGGCGCATCATCCCTGGATGATGCAGAAAAACTCTTCGCAAAATGGAACAGCTTTCTCCTCGACTACCCGCAATGGCTGGCGCGGATTAATTCCGCCGATGATTTTGAAAAAGTCAAGAGTCAGGGTCGATACGGCATTATTTATGGACTGCAATCCAGCTCGCAGTTCGAAAATGTGGATGCCGTCAACACCTGCTACGGCTACGGCCAGCGGATTTCACAGCTCAGCTACAACTTCCGCTCCCTGGTCGCGGATGGCGCATTCGAGCCCCACGATGGCGGAGTAAGCGAGTACGGCCAGAAAGTGATTGAGCGTATGAACCAGGTCGGAATGGCCGTGGACCTGGGACACGCAAGCGATCGCACCAAGCTCGACGCGTGCGATATGTCCAAGGCGCCTATCATTCTGTCGCACGGGAACTGCCGCGCACTGAATCCGGATTCGCCTCGAACTTCGACGGATGAGGCAATTCGAAAGCTGGCCAAGCGGGGCGGCGTCATGGGAATTACGTGTATCGCGTTCATGGTTAAGGGCACTGAGCCGGTGACCGTAGAGGACGTAGTAAACCACTTCGATCACGTGCGCGACCTGGTGGGTATTGAGCACGTCGGGCTCGGGTCAGACGCCGGAGTCGAGAGCAACGATCTGGGAGCTCCTCAGATACTCAAGGAGATGCTGGCGAAGGCCGACCCGCGCTACCACGTTCATGGAACGCACGAG